>Ga0256914_1000431_pt1 | contig 41618 bp, 38 predicted proteins | sample HulkmetaG_FD_191571 | JGI IMG/M metagenome (GOLD analysis project Ga0256914, IMG submission 191571) | Hydrothermal chimney microbial communities from Main Endeavour vent field at the Juan de Fuca Ridge, Pacific Ocean - Hulk | ecosystem: Environmental > Aquatic > Marine > Hydrothermal vents ... | reverse complement strand
GCTCAACTACGCCACACTCTGTGGTATCGATCACTACTTCAGTACCAAGACGGGTGAACAGAGCTTGGTGCACGAGGAGTTCGCCGACCGCTCGATCGATTACGGTGTTCAACTCTACGAAGCGGGTCTTTACCGTTTCATTCCCAAAGAGACGCCACAGATTCCCGATGAGGACGAGATTATCGATCTGCCGGAAGAACCGGAAGAAGAGGATTTCGATCCGCTACTCCCTCAGGAGGATGAGGGGTACGATTCGTTCCAGTCCGATATGAGCGAGCCGAGCTCTTCCGGAATTCTGCAGACCCGTCCCTCTTTGAGATAGACGAGCCGTACCCTCATGACGAAAAGCGGCTCCTCCTCCTTCAAGACACGCTGCAGAAGGGTGATCGACGCCCCCTTCTTTTCGAGAAGTTCGCTCCTCACCTCCAGCAGGTCTCCGAGCATGGCCGGTTTGATATAGTCCGCTTCAAGATGCCTGACGACAAAATAGCCCTCCTCGCTCTGGGGCAGCTTCCCTTCCGAAAAGAACCGTTCGCTTCGAGCCCGTTCGCAAAACTTCAGGTAGTTGGCATAGTAGACGATACCGGCTGCATCGGTATCTTCGTAATAGACCCGTATCTTCACTCCTCACCCCCTCTTTCGGGCATCTTGAAAGCTCTCGTTTCGGGTGGCTCCTTGTGCGAAGCACTCTCTGCGAGAGATCCGTACCCATTTTTTCTGTTTTTCAACTCGAACATCGTCGTTTTCCCGGTGATTTCCACAAAGAGCCCGAATCTCTCTCCCTCGCCCCTTGTGAAACTTACCGAATGGAGCCCACGAAGAGAAGGCTCTCATCCTTCGTCCAACTCCGAGACGATCGATCGGTTTGGGCCTCTCTATCTGATCTCGATCTCTTCGACGATATCGAGCCCGAAGCCACCCAGCCCCACGAACTCTCTTCCCCGGCTCGAGACGAGCAGCTTGATGTTTTTGATACCGAGTTCGGCGAGAATCTGCGCACCGATACCGTACTCTTTCATCGTATCGCCTGCCGTATCGCAACTGTCGAGGAAGATGACGGTCCCACCGTTCTTTTTCAGGTATTCGATCGAATCGATCAGCTGATTGTACCGTGGCTGATTGAGCAGCAGGTCGATATCGCTGCCGATATTGTGGAACTTGACATTCTCCGTTTCGTGGAGCTTGTAGAAGATTATGGCAAAGTGCTCCTTGCCGCGATGGTCGATGAACCGTTTTTTGACTACGCGGGTATCGAAAAACTCGATCTCCTCTTCATCCATCGCCCGTACGAGGCGCTCGTTCCTGAGGCGGTACTCGACGATGTCCGAAATATAGACGATGGCAAGACCGTGCTTTTTCGCGAAGATCTCCAAATCGTCCCGGCGGGCCATCTGGCCATCTTCACGCATGATTTCGCAAATGACGGCACTGGGCGCGAGTCCGGCGAGTTTGCACAGATCGACCGACCCTTCGGTGTGACCGGTACGGACCAGAACACCCCCCTCCTTCGCGATCAGGGGAAAGATATGACCGGGGCGGACAAGATCCTCCGGCGTGCTGATGGGGCTTGCCAGAAGCCTGATCGTCATATCCCGCTCGAAAGCCGAAATCCCTGTCGACGCCTCTTTCGCATCGACCGAGACGGTAAATGCGGTTTCATGCTGCGAGTCGTTGTTCTGCACCATGGGAGCGAGGTCGAGCCTGTCGGCGATCCCTTTGGAGATGGCGACACAGATGAGGCCTTTCGCTTCGGTGGCCATGAAATTGACCATTTCCGGTGTCGAGAAGGTCGCCGCATAGACCAGATCTCCTTCGTTTTCCCTGTCCTCGTCATCGATCATTACGACCATCTTTCCGTGCTTGATATCCTCGATCGCCCGCTGAACCCGCTGTATCGGCATCTATAACTCCGTTCAATTTTTATGTTTGGAAAATTATATCCAAAAAGCCTTGACATTGGGAGCCAAATGGATTATAATTCTGACCGCAAACAGGCAACAGCCTCTCCTTATAGATTGGGGTGTCGCCAAGTGGTAAGGCAGCAGGTTTTGGTCCTGCCATTCGGGGGTTCGAGTCCCTCCACCCCATCCACCTTCAATGTCGCGGGATAGAGCAGCTTGGTAGCTCGTCGGGCTCATAACCCGAAGGTCGGAGGTTCAAATCCTCCTCCCGCAACCAATCAACCCGTTTTGACGCCCCACTCGATCCATGCAGACTCCGTAACGCTCCCTTATACACGATCGATTCCGTTTCTGAACCAAACCTTTGGCAAAAGAAAATTAACACTGACATAACATTCATTTTATATAATCGAAAACTTTATAGATCCAAATTCTCTTGGCGGCAGGTGACCTTGTTCGATGAAAAACTGAAAAAACCCTATCTGTTCATCTCGATCCTCCTTTCGGTCATAGCGGCCGAAACTCTGATCTTTCTGTATACGAAGATCGAATCGCCCTCGTTGAAACCGGCTGTGACGAGAAGCGAGATCCATCTGAGTCTGGCTACGCTCAAGCCACCTTCCAAGCCGGAGAGTCCGAAAATCACACAGAAACCGAAAGCAGAACCGAAACCCGAGATTAAGCCGCAACCCAAACCCAAACCCAAGCCGAAACCCAAACCCAAGCCGAAACCCAAACCCAAGCCCAAACCGAAACCTGAACCGAAACCCAAGCCGAAACCCAAATCTGAACCCAGCGCTCAACCCCCCATAAAGGAGTCCCCACCACAAAAAACGGAGCCTCCCAAAGAGGTTGCCATGTCGTCATGTTGCCAGGCGCAGCCTCCCGCAAGAGCGGTCGCTTCGGCCCAGAGGGTCGACAGGGAGAGAATCGACCGTATCAAGGCCGAATATTTGAAAAGGATCAGAGAGAAGATCGAGCTGCACAAATACTATCCGCGCAGCGCGAAAAAACTTCGTCAAACGGGAATCGTCGAAGTGACGTTCACCATCCGGAGGGATGGGTCGTTCGAGGGGGTGGAGGTCTCCGTACCGTGCCGCTACCGCCGTCTCAACAAAGCGGCGATCAAAACGGTCGAAAAGATAGGTACGTTCGATCCTCTGCCGGAAGTTTTCGAGTCCGATAGGCTCACTCTCAGGGTTCCGATAAACTTCGTACTGAAAAGATGAAAGGATTGCAGATATGAGTATGATCGAGTATATCGAGGCCGGCGGTCTGATAATGAAGATTCTGATCTTGATGAATACGGTCGGGATCGCTCTGATGATCACGAAATGGATCCAGTTCTGGCGTTACAATAGACAAAAAAGAGTCCATGCGGACCAGATAGCGGACGACTTCGCAACGATCGCGTCGGGTGACGGCAACCGGGTGCTCCTGATCGTCAAAGAGCTGCTCCAAAGCCGTCTTCGGAGACTCGAAAGAGGGATGCCGACGATCAAAATCATCGCTACGACAGCCACTCTTTTTGGCCTTTTGGGAACGGTGGTGGGTGTATTGATGGCTTTCGAAGCGATCGGAAAGGTCGGCATGGGGGATCCGAGTGTCTTCGCCAACGGGATCTCGATGGCGCTCATCACGACCGTCGGCGGTCTGATCGTTGCGATCATCCATACCGTCGGCTACAACTATCTCATCGCCTATCTGGATACGATAGAGGCCGGGCTCGAAGAGGAGCTTCTGATTCGATTCTACGGGAGAGAAAAATGAGGCGCCGTGAGTCGCTCACACAGGATATGACACCTCTGGTGGATGTCGTTTTTCTGCTTTTGATCTTCTTTCTCGTCACATCGGTCTTCAAGAAAGAGGAGCTGGCCCTTCTGTTGAACCTGCCGCAGGGCAAGGAGGGAGAGAAGATGATCGAAAAACGCAACATCGTCATCGAACTCTCGAAAGATGCGCTCGCTCTCAATCATGAGAAGCTCGACTTCAAATCGCTCGACGAAAAACTCGCCCGGATCGAGGATAGAGAGCGCCCCGTCGTCGTCCGTATCGACGAGCATGTCGAATATGGACGTATCATCAGGCTTTTCAATCTCCTGAAAAAACACCGCCTCGGCAACCTCGCCCTGATCGAGCAGAAAGAGCGCTGACCGGCCCACACCCCCGCACCGTTTCGAGCGATTCTCCGATCAAGCCAGCCATATGAATCGACGAAACGGTGCTCGACAACGCACTCTCCACTCCTACCGTGTTAATAATTTTTGCGTCAGGCCGATATATTCACAAGGATTGGTCCGGGTGGAACAACGATGATAACTCATTTATATTAGATTCTTCAATAATTTAAATGATTTATCATGTTGCCACGACTTGATAAATCCTTCTGTTAATATAGTCTAAATTTCAGAAGAGATTTAAAAAAGTAGGATTATAATCAATCTGAATGTCAATTCAAAAGGAGTAGAGATGGCAAGAGTCGTTGTATTGGGTGCCGGCATATCGGGGCATACCGCGGCCACGTTTTTGCGTGACTGGCTGGGACCGCAGCATGAAGTGGTGGTGGTGACACCCAACAGCAAGTGGAACTGGATCCCTTCCAATATCTGGGTCGGGGTCGGACAGATGACGAAAGATGATGTCGTCTTCGACCTGGCGCCGGTCTACGAGAAGGTGGGGATCGACTACCGTCAGGCCAAAGCGCTCTCCATCCACCCGGAAGGGGGGGAGGCCGAAGACGTGCCCTACGTCACGATCGAGTATACCGGACAGGGAAAAGAGGGTGAAAAGGAGCTGATCTCCTACGACTACCTGATCAACGCCACCGGCCCCAAGCTCAACTTCGGCGCCACCGAGGGGCTGGGACCCGACAACGGCTATACGGTGTCGGTCTGTACGGCCGACCACGCGACCCATGCCAACGAAGAGCTCCAGAAGGCGATCGCAAAGATGAAAGCGGGCGAGCGACAGCGTTTCGTCATCGGTACAGGGCATGGAATGTGTACCTGCCAGGGGGCGGCCTTCGAGTATGTCTTCAACATCGAACACGAACTCAGAAAAGCGGGCGTCCGGGATCTTGCCGATATCAAGTGGATCTCCAACGAATCCTTCCTCGGTGATTTCGGGATCGGAGGGCTGCACCTCAAGCAGGGAGGATATGCCGCGAGCTCACGCCTCTTCGCCGAATCGCTCTACACCGAGCGCGGCATCGAGTGGACGATCGGTGCGCACGTCAACAAGGTCGAAGAGGGAAAGATCCATTACGAGTTGCTCGACGGATCGACGGGGGAGATGGAGTTCGATTTCTCGATGCTGATCCCGCCGTTTGCGGGTGTCGGTCTCAAAGCCTACGCCAAAGACGGAAGCGACATGACCGAAAAGATCTTCGCCCCCAACGGCTTCCTGAAGGTCGATGCCGACTACACGCCCAAACCCTACGAAGAGTGGAAGGCCAGCGACTGGCCCAAAACCTATCAAAACCCCGACTATCCGAACATCTTCGCGGTCGGTATCGCTTTCGCCCCTCCTCATGGAATCTCCAAGCCGATGAAAAGCCCCAACGGCACCCCGATCAACCCGACGCCTCCGAGAACCGGTATGCCTTCGGGTATCATCGGAAAGACGGTGGCAATGTCGATCCGCGATATGATCAACGGGGCCGAAAAGCCGACCCACCACGCTTCGATGGCCGAAATGGGTGCCGCATGCGTCGCTTCGGCGGGCAAGGGGCTCACCGACGGTACGGCTGCCGCACTGACGGTCTATCCGGTCGTCCCCGATTTCGACAAATATCCGGGCATCGGACGCGACCTCGACTACACCTTCGGCGAAATCGGTCTGGCGGGACACTGGATCAAACATATCCTGCACCACATGTTCATCTACAAAGCGCAGCTCAAACCGGGCTGGACGCTGATTCCGGAATAATTTTGAAGAGGAGAGAGAATGGAACCGATTGAAAAGAATGTCAAACCCTACGAGCCGAGTTTTACGACGATGGTGCCTACGGGTATCGTCCGCTTTTTCAGAACCTGCCTGATCTGGCAGTTCATCCGCTTCGTCATCATCAACATCAAGATGCTGGCGGTCGTACGAAAGAGCCACCACTAAACGCATCCCGCGCACGACGCGCGGGTGCCCTTCTTCACACTCTTTTTCCGCAAAGGCTGCAGATGTCCACAAAAAAAGATCTTCTCGTCTACCCGGACGAACGTATCAACATCCCCTCCACCGACGTACGGCATTTCGACGAGAGACTGAAGGATGTCATCGAAATGATGAGAGAGGTCATGGAAGAGAACGGGGCCGAAGGGCTTGCGGCGATTCAGACCGGATACCCCTACAATATCGTCTTGGCAAAAGATGACGATGGCAATCTTCTTGAATTGATCAATCCGAGAATATTGAAATCCGAAGGGCGTGTCGTCGCCAAGGAGAAGACCCTCTACTATCCCGACATCGAAATCGACGTGCCTCGCTACGAGACGATCCTGCTCGTCTACGAAGACCGTTTCGGCACGCAGCACCATATGGAGGCGAAGGGGCGCCTCGCCCGCGTACTTCAGCGAAAGATCGACTACACGTTCGGAGGCACGTTTCTTTCCAAAGTCAAAAAAGAGGTCCGCGAAGCGGTGGAAAAAGCGCTGGCGGACAAAGGCCTGGTGCCCGAGATCGAACTCTGCCCCACCACGTCCAAACGGGTCTACTTTCTCAGCGTCGCCGACAAACTCCTCTTTTTGATGTTCCTGACCCTCTTTGGCAAGCTTTTCGGCGCCTCCCCCGAGACACTGGGAACCTTCTTTACGTTCGACAAGATCGCGGGCTTCGCGGTCGTGGCGCTGATGATCGGCTACTTCCTCTACGGACGGTGGGAAGCCCGCAGATACACCAGCTGCACAAGCTGCCAGGTGGGCAATATGCTCGGTTCCATGGCCAAACGCCTCGTCGCCGCGCTCCTCATCGGGACGGCAGGTTATTTCCTGGTCAACCCGGCGGGCTAAACCGCCCCGTTCAACCCCCTTTCATCCCCATACGATATAATTGGCCTATGGTGAAACGGATATTTCTCGCCGCTACGCTGCTGGTGGCTTTGGCAGGATGGAGTATGGAAAAACGGCTCGAAAAAGCGACGTTGGGCGGTGGTTGTTTCTGGTGCCTCGAAGCGGTCTACGAAAACGTCAAAGGGGTCAAAGACGTGGTCAGCGGCTACGCCGGCGGCCATATGGACCATCCCGACTACCGCAGCGTCTGCAGCGGTACCACGGGACACGCGGAGGTTGTGCAGATCACCTACGACCCGTCGGTGGTGAGCTTCAAGGAGCTGCTCGACATCTTCTGGACCATCCACGACCCCACCACGCTCAACCGGCAGGGGGCCGATGTCGGTACCCAGTACCGCTCCGTCATCTTCCACCACGACGAAGAGCAGAGAACGATTGCCGAAGCGAGCAAAAAAGAGGCGCAGAAACGTTTTGGCGATCCCATCGTCACCGAGATCGCGCCACTTACGAAATTCTGGCCCGCCGAGGAGTACCACCAGGACTATTTTCGGCGCAACCCCTACCAGGGCTACTGCCAGGCGGTGGTCGCCCCGAAGGTGGAGAAGTTCAAAAGAGAGTTCGAAGGATGGGTCGAATGAGCGAAAAGATGATCGGGCTGGAGGTCAAAGTGACTCCGGAAGAGTTGAAGAAAATCGGCGAATATTGCCGAGAGATGGGGGTCGGTTTCTCGGAGTGGATGCGCGAAATCGCCCTGCGCGAAATCGCGGAAAAGAAGAGAGAGAAAGAGACGGCCTCCTCCCCTCACCCTAGAGCCTGAACTCCTCCTCGGCGCTCCTGGCGGCCGCGATCCCTTTGAGGGTCAAACCGTTCTCGCCGATATACCCTTCGTTTTTCAGACCCTTTGCAAGCCGCTTCCCCTCCTTCATGGTGAAGAGCCGGTTGTTTTCGAGCATCGCCAGGATCTCGCGCAACCCCTCCTGCTCCTCCTTTTTCAACAGCGCCAGCAATATCACTTTCTCTTCCGTCGTCAAAACAGCCTTCCTATCTTTCGAAATCCGTAGAAGTATAGCACACTTCCGAGGACGACGACACCGGCGAAGTAGCCGCCAAGATCGGCGACGGGCGTCCCCCTGAAGAAGATACTCTCGCTCCCTTCGATATAGTAGCGCAGCGGGGAGAGAAGAGAAAGATCCTGCAGAAGCGGGTGCATCGCGTGGATCGGGGTCCATGCGCCGCTGAGGAAGATGAGCGGCATCATGATGAGGATCGCCAGCTGCGCCACCTGCAGCATGCTCTTTGAGACGGAGGCGACAAAAAGCCCGATCCCGGCGCTGGTGAAGGCGTAGAAGAAGGAGAGGAGAAAGAAGGCGAAGATCGATCCGTTGAGGGGAACGTCGAAGACCCCGAAAAGGATCGCACCCGTGGCGATGACGACACCACCCATGATGACGATGACCTGGGAAAAGCTTTTGGCCAGAATGACCAGACGCGGGTCGATCGGCATCAGGAGCATGATCTCCCACGTTCCATTCTCCTTTTCACGCACGAAGACGGCCGCGGTGAGGATCACCCCAAGCAGGGTGATGACCGAGAGCATCTCCGCCATCGCCATGAACTGGGATGTCGTGGCGTTGGGGTTGAAGAGTTTGTGGATCTTGAGCTCCACGGGGAGATCGAATGACGCGTACTCCAGAAGAATGTTCTGCAGATACTGCAGCGCCTGGAAGCTCTGGGTGGCGGCCACCGAATCGAGCAGCAGATCGATTTGGGCGGCTCCTCGCTTTTTGAGATTTTTCTCGAAATCGCTTTCGAAGATGAGTCCGACCATCGTCTCCCGGTTGTAGATACTCCGGCTCAGGGCCTCCCGCGATTCGAACCGGACCGGTTTCTGGAATTCGGGTGCATGCAGGCGGCTGAGGATCTTTCGGCTCATACCTCCTCCTGTTTCGTCGACATATCCGATCGCGATATTCTTCGCCTGCATCTCGATGCCGGCCCCGGTGATGTAGATATCGAGGGTGAAGGAGTAGAGGAGGATCGCCACGAGCCCCCAGGAGCGGAAAAAGCCGATCAGTTCCTTGGCGACAAGAGCGAAAAATGTGCGGATCATCCTCTCTCCTTTTTCATCAGCCACGACCCGAGCAGGATCAGAAAGAGCGCATAGCCGAAGAGGATGGCCAGATAGAGCTGAATCTTCGGTGAATCGAGCCCCTGCCCGATCAGAAAGGTATCGTAGACGATGTGGTTGAAATACATCACCGGATAGAGATGTGCCTCCACTTTCGACTCACCGCTCATCGAGGAGATCGGCATCAGCATCCCGGAGTAGAGGAAGCCGGGAATGATCGTGATGATGATCGTAAGAACGATGGCGACGATCTGCGTACGGGTGATGATGGAGACCAGAAGACCGATGCCGATACTGATGAGTATATAGAGTTCGGCCGCGATCCAGTAGAGGAGAAAGCTGCCCCGAAACGGTACCTCGAAAAGCCACGTCGCCCAGAGAAAGAGAATGAAGATGTTGAGCGAATGGAGCAGAAGCACCGGCACCAGTTTCGCGATGACGAATTCGCTTTTCCGGATCGGAGAGGAGAAGAAGTTGAAGATGGTCCCCTCCTCCTTCTCCTTGACGATCAGAAGAGCCGAGAGGATCGCCGGGGCGACCAGCAGAATCAGTCCGATCAGCCCCGGAACGATCGCGTCCTCGTCCCGCATCGCCTGGTTGAAGAGGTTGCGGCTGTCGATCGTGATGAGATCTTTCGGAGCCTTTTTCGAAAGCGTAGCGGCCGCATCGAAGACCACCCCCTTGACGTAATTCTCCATCGTCGTCGCCCGTACGGGAAAAGCGCCGTCGATAAAGACACCGAGTTCGGTCCGCTCCCTGTGAAGGATCCTCTTTTCGAACCCCTCCGGTATGATGATGAGAATGTCGGTTTTCGCCTGCTTGATCCGTCGAAGCGCTTCCGATTCGTCCATACCTGTCACCACGGCCGTATCGAAATATTTTGAGTGCTCGAAACGTGCGGCCAGATCGCGTGAAAGATGGCTGCCGTCGTTGTCGATGACGAGTGTTCTGGCATCGGTCACCTCCATGCGGATTCCGTAACCGAAAAGGATGATGATCATCGTCGGCAGAATGTAGGCGATCAGGATCTGCCTCGAGCGGATCAGCTCCCTGAACTCTTTGAGCATATAGGCCTTTATGACGCCCGGATTCATCGGTTCTCCTCGTAGTAGCGCAAAAAGATCTCCTCGAAACTTTCGGCATCCGGATGGATTGTGTAGAGGTTCTCCACGCGGTCGTCGGCGATCTTTCTGCCCTGCTTCAGCAAGACGATTCGGTCACAGAACTCCGCCTCGCCCATATAGTGGGTGGTGATGAGAATCGCGATTCCCCACCTCTCTTTCAGGAGTCTCAGCATCTGCCAGAACTGACTCCTTGCGATCGCGTCGACACCGGAGGTCGGTTCGTCCAGGAAGAGAACGACCGGTTCGTGCAGCAGTGCGGCCGCTACCGAGAAACGCTGGTTGATTCCAAGCGGAAGCTCCGTCGGCAGCGCGTCCATATAGCCGCGAAAGCCGAGTTCGTCGGCGTATCGTTCGATCCGGCGGAGAGCTCTTTGTGCATCGAGCCGGTGCATACTGGCAAAATAGAGGAGATTTTCGCGCACCGTCATATCCTTGTAGAGGGAGAAGTGCTGGCTGACATACCCGATCCGCGCCTTCAGGCTCCGGCGATCTTTGGCGCTGCGTATCGCTTTCCCGAGCAGCGAAAGCTCCCCTTCGTCGATCGGGTAGAGGCCAAGGAGCATCTTGATGAACGTGGTCTTTCCGGCGCCGTTGGCTCCGAGCAGCCCCAGAATCTCACCGCTGCGCAGCTCCATGTCGATATGGTCGTCGGCGACGAAGCTCCCGAAACGCTTGGTCAACCCTTTCGCCTCCATGACGACGGGAGGGATCGGCTCGTCGCTTTCACGGGGACTCACCTCGATCGCAGGAGGTATGGTGCCCCGCTGCAGGGCGTTGACGAAAAAGAGTGCCTCCAGAGTCGGCCGCTTCCGCGGTGCATCGAGAGGATCGAGGGAGTAGGTGTAGTGGCCTGTCTCGATACATCTGCGGTTTCGACACGGAGTGGGAACGTATGTATACTCTTCGACGCTCTTGATGAGCCTCTCGGCCGTTCCGGAAGCGATGATCCTTCCCCCGTCGAAGAGATAGACCCTGTCCATCTTCGCCGCCTCCTCCATATAGGCCGTACTGACAAGAGCGATCGTCCCCTCGCTCTTTCTGATCTCGTCGAGTATCTGCCAGAGCTCCAGACGGCTGAGAGGGTCGACTCCCGTCGTCGGCTCGTCGAGTATCAGAAGCTTCGGCCGGTGCAGCAGTGTGCAGATGAGTGAGAGCTTCTGCATCATTCCACCGCTCAGTTTCCCGGCCTGTCGGTCGGTGAAACGATCCAGACCGGCCATGTGCAGAAGCCTGTCGCGGTACTGCAGGTAGCTCTCGTCTTCGGGGATATTGCGGATCTTCGCGAAGAATGAGAGGTGTTCTGCGACCGTCAGGTTCCTGTAGAGGACAAGACCGATTCCCTGCGGCATCAGACCGATGAAGCTCTTCAGAGGCTCCGCCTCCGCGGGCGAACGGAACCTGTGGCCTTCGAAGGAGATCTCGCCTTCGAAGCGGCTGACACCTGCGACGGCGTGCATCAGTGAACTTTTGCCTGCGCCGTCGGCCCCGATGAAACCGAGGATCTCTCCGCGCCTCCCCTGCAAGGAGGCGTGTTCGATCGCCGTCACCGACCGGTGGCGCACCGTAACGTCGAGGAGCTCGAGCTCAGCCATTGCGCCTACGCATCAGGAGTGCCGAAGCACCGGCCGAAAAGAGCCCAAGGCCCCATCCGCCCGTCACGTCGGTGGTCCAGTGCGCCCCGAGGTAGATCCGTGAAAAGCCCATGGCAAGCGGCCACAGAAGCAGCAGGAGCGTCAGGAGTGCCTTTCTGGCCCCGGCACCCATCCCGGCGACGAAGAGACGGTAGAGAGCGAAGGCCAGGGCCGCCGAGAGTGCGGCATGCCAGGAGGGAAAGGCGTAGCTCGCCGTATCGACCAGTCCATCGGGTGGTCTCTCTCTGTGAAACGCCATTTTCAGAAGAGAGACGGAAACCGCCGTCGAGAGGACGGTCACAAGGAAATACACAAGATCGAACCGGCGACGCCGCAGATAGAGCAGAAGCGAAACCGCCGTCGAGAGAATCAGCAGCGCGACCGCACCACCCAGGTGGGTGAAGCCTATGAGAATCCGGTCGAGCGGGGGTGTATGTTTCCCGAGCAGAAGTGCCGCGACGGCATCGTCGATCGCGGGCCGAACCCCCTCCGCCACTTCGAGCGAGAGGACAAAAAGAAGCGCTCCGGCGAGCGTGACAAGAAGAAGGCTCCGTTCACCATCCATCGTTGTATCCTCCGGATACGGCAAAGAGCAGGAGCATCAGTGTCGTCCCGGCCAGGCCGTACAGAAGCGCCGAACCGACTCCGAAATGTTCCCAGATCATACCGGAGAGGTAGGCGCCTGCGGCACCGAAAAGGGCGACCGACGCATAGAAGATTCCATAGACCGAACCTCGATTGTCGGCCCGATGCGCGATCAGTGCGCGGTTCGCATTCAAGGAGGCGACCGTAAAGAGCCCCAAAAAGGCGTAGGAGAGCCAGGTGAAGAGCTCGCTCCGCAGAAAAAGAAGCCCCTGGGCGACGGCGCCGCAGAGGTAGGCGAACGCCAGGATCCTGCCGGGGCCGAGTCTGTCGATCCAGATACCGAAAAGGTAGCTGGTGAGGGTCTGAACACCGGTCGAAACGACAAAGAGCAGTGGAATCAGAACCGTCGCGATACCGACCTCTTTGGCCTGCATCGTGAAAAAGGCTTCGTTGAACATGAAAAGAAGAAAGAGAAAATAGAAAAGAAGCGACCGCACGGTGCTCCGGTCGCGGGAAGTGAGGCGAAAGCGACTCCCGGGTCTGCCGGCCTCCCTTCGGATATCGCGGACATGAAAGGCGACGATGTAGAGGCCGACAAGGCCGGGTACGAGCGTCATATGGAAGATCGTCCGGATCGCCTCTTCTCCCTCTCCGAGCGTATAGAGCAGTCCCAGGAGGATGAGGGTACCGCTCAGCTCACCTCCGATATCGAGGGTTTTGTGGAAGCCGAAGGTTCTTCCGGAGACCCCTTTTTTGCTGTAGTGGGCGATCATCAGGTCCTTCGGAGCCGAGCGCAGCCCCTTGCCGAGCCGTTCGAAAGCCTTCAGCGCGGCGACCCCTTTGTAGCCGTGGGTCGACCCGATGAGAGGCTTGCTGATCGCCGAGAGGGCATATCCCCCGACCACGAGCGGCTTGACGATGCCGTAGCGGTCGCTGAGATAGCCCGAAAGGAGACGGAGCGCATAGGAGACGAAGGTCGCGACAGCCACGACGATGCCGAGCTTGTCCATACCCTCGTGGAGGATGGTCACGACAAAGATGGGTAGAATCGGGTTGACCATCGCCGAGGCCATGTCGGTACAAAAGCTGACCCATCCGAGCATCACCACGTTCTTGTCGATCGCTCTCATAGCGGAGGCAGCTCCTGGAGAGATTTCGGGAGCGCAGCGCCGTCGAGGGCGATGACCCCGGTCGCCGGAATCCCGAGCTTCAGCAGCGGATCGACCTTCAGCGGTCTGATGTGGACCGCGAATACCCGCTGGATGCGGTCGCTTCTGACATTCACCTCCTTGGGTGTGAACTCGGCACGCTGCGCGATACGGACCACCTTCGCCTCGATCGGACGGTCCGGGTAGGCGTCCAGAAAGATCACGGCCCGATCGCCGATCCTGATCTTCCCGTTTTCGATCGTGTCGACGAAGATCTTCAGATAGAGCGACCGGGGGTCGATGAGCGTCGCCACGGCCATTCCGCTCCCGAGCACCTCCCCTTCGTTGGCGATCTTTTCGACGACAAAACCGTCGACCGGAGAGGTGAGCGTCATCTCCGACAGCAGGGCCTCCACTTCCGCCCTGGCGCCGGCGATCGCCCGGATCCCCTCTTCCAGCGCCGCAATGCTCTCTTCGAGCGCCGCGATCTTCTTCTGGGAGGCCCTGGCCTCCAAAAGCCCGGCTTTCGCCATTTCGATCGCCGCCACGACCTCCTCTCTCCTGTACTCCAGCGCTTCGAGCCGGTCGCGGTCCGTCTTGAGTTTCAGCTCCGCCTTTTCGTACAGCTCCTTTTGCAGAAGCTTTCTTCTATAGAGATCTTCGGTCCTGGCAAAATCCCGTCGGTCCTGCTCGACGACCTTGCGAAGCGCCGATATCTCCAGCTCCAGCTGCGCCCTTTTCGATTCGGCACTCCGAAGTGCGGCATCCGCACGCTTCAGCGCAAGAGGAATCGTCCTCTTCGCGATATCAAGCTCCGTCTGCCTGGCTTCGAGCTCTCTTCGTTTCGCCGACTCCTCGGCCGATACCCGGTCGAGTTTCGCTTCGTACTCGTCGCTCTTCAGACGTGCGACCCTCTCACCTTTTTCGATCGAGTCCCCCTCCTGCACGAAGATCCGCACCACCCTTCCGGGGTACTTGACATTGAGCGTCACCAGGTCGCCGTCGATGCGTCCGACACCCTGCACGAGGTTCGGCGGCAACTCTCTGGGATTGAGCTTTTCGTAGATCATGTAGGCCGCGATCACGACCAGAAGTGCGGCGAAGAGGCCGAGCCAATATTTTTTCAGCAGTTGCATCACTCCCCTCTTTTCAGGTGGTCGGTGAACCACTCTTTCGCCAGACTGGCGACCTTTTCGAGCGCTCCGGGCTCCTCGAAAAGATGGGTCGCCCCCGGTACGAGTACGAGCCTCTTTTCGCATTTGAGCCGCTCGTAGGCCGCTTCGTTGAGATCGATCACACCGTAGTCGTCTCCGCCGACGATCAGCAGTGTGGGCGCCTCCACCCGGTCGAGCACCTCCAACGCCATATCGGGTCTGCCTCCTCTCGATACGATCGCCGAGATACGGTGGGGTGTGAGCACCGATGCCTTGAGCGCCGCGGCCGAGCCCGTGCTCGCTCCGAAATATCCGATATCGAGCCGACCGGTCTCCGGTCGGCTCCTGACCCACTCCGTTGCGAGAATCAGTCGCGATGCGAGCAGATCGATGTCAAAAACGTTTCGCCTGTCTGCCTCCTCCTCTTCCATCAGAAGATCGAAGAGCAGTGTCGCCATTTTGGCCTCGTGCAGTACGGATGCCACAAAGCCGTTGCGTACGCTGAAGCGGCTGCTTCCGCTTCCGTGGGCGAACAGAACGATCGACTCCGCTCCATCCGGTATCGCGAGAAATCCGCCGACGCGGACCCCCTCCGATTCGATCCACACCTCCCGCTGGAGTGCCCTGAACTCATCCACTCTCACACTCTCTCCTTCAGATCGTCAAGCGCCTGGATCGCGGCCATCCGCCCCGCCTCGATCACTTCGGCCGCCTTGTGGAAATCGAACGTGCTGCAGACATGCATCGAAATGTTCACCATCACATCGGGCGGATACCCGGCGATACGGTATCTGGTGAGGGCATCCTGCATCGTGTCGAACGTCTTGTCCAGCACATCGAACATCGTGAACTTCGTCTCCTCTTTCGCCTTCACGAAAAGATCCCGGACCGCCGTCTCGATCTTCCTCCTTCTGATATCGGCTCTCTCTTCGGTCTTCACCAGCGGTTTCGCCGTCTCGGCATAGAGGTTGACGGCGACGATCAGATCGGTCAGGTCCGACTGGGTGGGCGCCACAGGAAGGGGGTTGAGCGCACCGCCGTCGACGAGGACCATGTTTCCCATCTTTACCGGGGTGAAGACCGACGGAATGGCGATCGATGCCCGAATCGCGTCCAGCAGGCTTCCCTGCTGGAACCAGACCTCCTTTTTGCGGACGATATCGGTGGAGACGGCGGTGTACTTGATCGGCAGATCTTCGATATCGACACCGCCGACCATCTTCGCGAGCCGGTCGAAAACCTTCTCGCCCTCGATGATTCCGCCGCGCGAAAAGGAGATGTCGAGCAGGGAGGCGACATCGAGAGTATCGAGCCCGAGGACCCACTCCTTGTACTCGTCGAGTCTGTCGCAGGCGTAGAGACCGCCGATCAATGCCCCCATCGAAGCCCCGCTGATCGAAGCGATCTCGTACCCTCTTTTTTCGAGCTCTTCGATGACGCCGATATGGGCATACCCACGCGCGCCGCCGCTTCCGAGGACCAGAGAGATCCTTCTGCTACGCATCGCGGCACTCCATACCGTTCAAGAAGCGCTCGAGCACCTCCACCGGATCCTCCTGCAGATCGCCTCCACATTTGAGCCAATGCTCGATGAACCCCATCGTGTAGGCGTTGAAAAGATAGGCCGTCTTCATATGGTCGTCCTCTTTGAGGGGCACTCTTTCGCCGAGGCGTGCGAAGAGATCGGCGAGAAATTCGTAGATCGGGCCGGCCGGATCGCTCTTTTGGGTATTCATCTTCACAAAAAAGAGCGGATCACCGATGACGGGATCCTCGATCGCCTTGCGCTTCGAGACGAAGGTGGAGAATTTGAGATCGATATAGATTTCGAGCATCCTCCTGGGCTCCTCGATCCCGGCACAGGCCCGCACCAGCTCTTCGTGGAACCTTCGGATCTGGTAGGCGATATATTCGTAGAAAAGCCGCTCTTTCGAAGGAAACAGCTTGTAGAGCGCCCCGACGGAGAGGCCGGTATGGGCGGCGATGTCCTGGATTTTGACACGATCGAATCCCCTCTCGTCGAAAAATTCGGATACCTTTTCGAGCACCAGGTTCTTTTTGGTCTCCAGTACCTTCTCTCTGATCAGCTCTTTCACGCGACACCCTCTTCTGAAGTGAAATCATTAAACCCATTTTATAGATGAAGTTCTTAAATCAGAATAAATTAATAATTTTGTGAATATAATTCACCAATACGCCATCGCGTTTCGGAGGATCGTCGCACAGACCGGTCATCGGCATATCGACAAAGGAGAGAGCTTGGGAAAGAGGTTCGGGACGGCGCTGATCCTGCTCATGATCGCCATCTTTTCATACATTGCGTACGACTATTTCGGATACCGCTCGGCCAATGCGGTGAGCGAAGCGGCCTTCATTCGCAGCGACCGGCTCGCCAACCTCTCCTTCAAGGTGGATGGGAAGGTGATTCGGATGTTCAAAGAGGAGAACCAGCCCGTCAAAAAGGGTGAGCTTCTTGCGATCGTCGATCCGGTCGATCTGCAGACGGCCAAAAACGAACTCCTTCACCGTATCGAAAGTCTCGAAAACTCGCTGAACGCCATGAGGCTGAAAAAGAGCCGCGTGCAGAAGACGCTTTCGTTGAAGTCGTCGATCGCCGACAGCGATGTCGACTCGATCTCGATGAAACGCCAATCGCTCGCATATCGGATCAAGGCGGCCGAAACGAGGCTTCAGAAGCTCCGAAAAGATACGGACCGATACGCCAGGATGCTGCAAAAGCGCCTGATCGCCTCGTCCGAATACGAATCGGTTCGAACCCAAAGAGACGCCCTCGCGGACGAGGTGGAAGGGATGAGAAAGGAGTATGCATCACTTCAGGCGGCCGAATCGAGGGCCCGCGACGGCTACAGGCTCGCCATCGTCGAAAAACGGATGATCGACGAACTCGAAAAGGAGATCGCCGCGCGAACGGAAGAGCTGGAGTCGATGAAGCAGTCGCTGGTGGATATCGAAAACAGGATCGGATACACACGCCTCTACGCACCGTTCGACGGGGTGATCGCGAAGAAATATGTCGAGGCGCCGCGTGTTCTTGAGAGCGGGTCGCCCGTCTACGCCTTCATCGACCCCTCCTCTCTCTATTGCGAGGTTCTGCTGTCCGAGAAGAAGATGGGAGGGGTCGAACCCGGCAACAGGGCCGTCGTCACGGTCGACGCCCTCGACGGGAAGGAGTTCGAAGGAGAGGTGGAGTCGATCGCACCGACATCGGCCTCCACCTTCTCCCTCGTACCGAGGGATATCGCCAGCGGCGAATTCACGAAGCTCGACCAGCGTTTCGTCGTACGCATCAGGCTCGATGGGATCGAGGGGTTGAGAGCCGGTATGAGCGCGACCGTCGCGATCGAGAGGAGGTAGCTGTGGCACATCCGGCGGAAGAGGTCGAAACGGCGGATACGAAAAAGCCGTGGGAGATCACGCCAAAAGAGCGCGCGATCTTCAGTATCATCGTCATGACCGGCGCGTTCATGGCGATCCTCGATACGACGGTCGTCGATGTCATCGTTCCGAAGCTCACCGGCCCGCTGGCGACCGATATGTACGGCGTACAATGGATCATCACCAGTTATATGGTCTCCGCCGCGATCGCACTTTTGATCACCGAATACCTGATCAAGCGGTTCGGAGCGAAGGCGATCTTCATATCGGGCGTGCTCCTTTTCACGGCGGCTTCGCTTATGTGCGGTCTCTCCGACACTCTCGAACAGATGATCCTCTTCCGCGTCGTACAGGGAGTGGGGGAAGCGCTGATCATGGTTACCAGCCACATCATGATCTTCAGCTACTTCCCCCCCGAAAAACAGGGACTCGCGATGGGACTCTTCGGACTCGGCGTCAGCTTCGCACCGGCGCTCGGGCCGACGATCGGGGGCTATCTCACCGAATACTACAGTTGGCGCATGGTCTTTTTCATCAACATTCCCGTCGGTCTGCTGCTGATCGTCTCGGGCCTGGTCTTCCTGCCCAAAGAGCGGATGTTCGAGAGACTGAAGTTCAACTTCGTCAGCTTTCTTCTGATCTCCTTCGCCACCGTCTCGCTGCTCATCATGCTCAGCAAGGGGCAGCAGCTCGGATGGTTCAACGACTCCCTCATCGGGCTGCTGCTCTTCTGCTCGGTTGTCGGTTTTCTGCTCTACGGTCTCAGCGAGCTTTGGAGCGGGAACAGGCTCATCGACTTCTCCCTTTTCAAAAACCGGGCCTTCGCCAACGGAATGATGATCTACTTTTTCATCCTCGGGTTTTCGATGTACCAGTATTTCTACCTGCTTCCGGTCTACTACGAGCATATCAAGATGCTTCCGACACTCGATGCCGGAATCGCCGTCTTCGCCTTCGCGATCTTCATCGGGATCTTCTCCCCGCTGGCCGGTATCCTTTCGGATCGAATCGGGGCGAAGAAGACCGTGCTCATCGCCTCGCTCTTCTATGTCGTCACTTCGATCGCCTTTCTCCCGACACTCAACTACTACACTCCCCTCACCCGGGCGATGCTTCTTACGGTACCGTTCGGCATCGGGATGGGACTCTTTTTCGCGCCCGTCACCGTGATGGTTCTTCAAAACGCCCCTGAACACAAAGGGGAGCTGGCGATCGTCCTGATGGACTACTTCCGTTTCGTCGGAGGCAGTTTCGGCACGGCGCTGGCGACGAACAACATGGAGTACTTCAAAAACCTCCATTTTCTGCGTATGGAGGAGCTGCAGAACACCCAATACCTGGCCTACTATCTCGATACACTCGCCGAGCGTTCCGGAATCTCTCTCGATCGCGTCAAAGCGATCTTCGGCAACTACGAAGCGTTCATGGGATACAACTACGGCTTCTACAACACCTTCATGCATGCCGGCTACTGGGGGATACTCGGCTCGGTATTCGTACTGCTGCTTTTCGTGCAATTCAGATCCGCAAAGGAGAGAGGATGAAACGTCTGTTTTTCCTGGTGCTTCCCGGGGTGGTGTTGGCTCAGAGCTATCTTCAGATCATCGACGGCATTGAGAACGCTACCGCCCTGAAGAGTGCACACCGTCTCGAGATGGCTGCGAAGGCGGCGGCCGAAGCGGCCGAAGGCAAAAACCTTCCGAGTCTTGCGGCTTCCTTCGGCGCGGTATGGCTCAAAGACACCCCTACAGTCACATTCCGTATTCCGGGGACTCCCCCGATGGAGGCCCCTATGGGGACAAGGCGCAACTTCACCGGTTCGCTGCGGCTCGTCTATCCGCTCTTTACCGGTTATGCCCTCACCGCGACGATTGACAAGGCGGCATGGGAGCGGAAAAGGAGCGCACTGCTGGCGCTCGATCTCAAGAGAAACCTCTATCTCCAGGCGACCGAACTCGCATCGGCCTGCTACGCCGCCGACGCGACTCTGAAGGCGGCTCTCGAAGCGAAAAAGGCGATGGACGATGCCTACGAGAAAGCGAAAGGACTCTACGACAACGGCCTGCTCCCGCCTTCGGATCTCTACAATATCGAAGCCCGACGCTATGCCGTCGAGGCGGAGATCACCGAGGCGAGGAGCCAAAAGCGGCAGATTCTCAACCAACTGGCCTATCTGCTGAACGAACCCGTCGACTCCGTGGAGCTTCCGCTCCATCTCGGCTCCAAGCCGATCGACATAGAGGAGCTGATCCAAACGGCGCTCGAAAGCAGGGAAGACATCGAGGCCCTCCAAAGCGCTCTGATGATCGACAGGACGGAGATCCGCCTTGCCAGGAGCCGCCTCTACCCGAGCGTCGACCTTGCGGCCGAGCTCAAGCGAAGAGGAGATACACCCGCTCTCGACGGTGACGGATACTCCAATCCCGACCAGAGCTACGTCGGCGCTTCGATCCGCTGGAACCTCTTCGACGGATTCTCCGATACCAAAACGGTCGAAGCGGCTCGCTATCGGCACCTGGCAACGGCCGAGAGACTCAAAGACTACAGAGCGCGGATCAGGATGGAACTTAAAAACGCCTTTTCGCGACTCTTGGCACTCCGTTCGAGACTCAAAAGCGCGACGATGGAGCTCAGGGCGCAGGAGGCCTACTGTCGGCTGACCCAGGGGCGGTTCGAAAATCAGCTCGCCGGGGCCGACGAGCTGAGCCGGTCGATCGCGGATCTCTCCTCCGCCAGGGCGAAGGTCTCCGTTCTTGAAAGCCGCATATTCGCCCAGAAGGCCACCCTCTGGCTGATGGCCGGTATCGAAACGTTCAAAAAGGGCTTCTTGTCCCGAACCGCTCCCTGACGCCCGCTTGTCGCTGCCCTCCTCTCCCCGGGGACGCTGTCGCTCACCACACCCTTCATACCCCGCTTTTGAAGCCACTTCCTAACTGATAAAATTTCTTTTCGACAAACGAAAATGGTATAATACCGGTTACGGAAGGACGCATATGGAATACTTTTTAAAAGATTGTAGATATCAAATCGTCATTCATCCCGAAGACGGTAAAATCATAAATTGTAATGATGCCTATGCGGAGCTGGTCGGATTCAGCAAAGAGGAGATTTACGAACAGGCGGTTCTGGAGCGGATCGCCGTGGAAAATACGATCATGTTCATCGAGGTGCTGGAGGATGTCGTCGCGGGAACCAAGGCGATGGTCACCGCCGACCACAACCGCAGGGACGGCAGCGTCATTCGCCTCGACAACTACCTGATCTCGCGGCGCCACTCCTACATAGAGGTCTGGATGAAGGAGAACCGTCCTCCTGTCCTGCCGATCCAAAGACGGAGGCTCCTGGATATGATCATCGACTACGCTCCGGACATGTTCTGGGCGAAGGATCTGCAGGGGCGCTATCTCTTCGCCAACAAGGCGCTGTGCGAAAAACTGCTGGGCACGCAAGATGTTCGCGAACCGATCGGCAAGACCGATATCTACTACGCCCTCAAGGAGATGGCCTCCCATCCCGACAATCCAAACTGGTACACGATCGGCGAAATGCGCCAGAACTCCGACGAGATCGTCATCAAGCACCTGACACCCATGCACTTCGAAGAGCATGGCCGGGTACGTGGGAAAGAGATCTTTCTGGATGTCCACAAAGCGCCACTCTACAACTGCGACGGCGTCCTGATCGGAACGGTCGGAATCGGGCGGGACATCACCCTCCAGAAGGAGTTCGAAACGAAAGTGGAAGAGGAGCAGTTGAAAAAGGCCGAACTCTTCGAATCGCTTCTCAACTCCACGATCGAGGGGCTGCTCATTTTCGACGAGAAGCAAAAGTGTATCCACTACAACCAACCGATCAAGGAGATTTTCGGATACAGCGACGAGGAGCTCTGGCAGAAGGATGCGATCTCATTCGCGACGGACTCCTCGAAGGAGCTGGTCCGGGAGAGGATGAAGAAGAGCGATGCCGCCCCCTATGAGATTCTTCTCAGAAGAAAGGACGGCTCGGCGTTCTGGGCTCTTGTGCGCGGAAAGTTCATGAAGCTGGAGGGCAAGGAGGTCAAGGTCTGGGCCATCGTGGATATCTCGCCCCTCAAGGAGAAGGAGCGGGCCATCACCTTCCAGGCCGAACACGACCCCCTGACCAACCTGATCAACCGGCGGCACTTCTTCAGAATTTTCGAATCGGTCCTCGAAAAAGCGGACCAAAACCGCCAGTACAGAGGGCTCCTCTTCATCGACCTCGACCGCTTCAAACCCATCAACGACACGATGGGACACAATATCGGCGATCAGCTTCTGCAACTGGTCGCCCAGAGGCTCCAGTCGAGCCTTCGCAAGAGCGATCTCATCTCACGCTTCGGCGGAGACGAGTTCCTGGCGCTCATCTCGACCGAGACGACCGACAGGGAAGATGCCCGGAAACGTATCGCCATGATTTCGGAAAAGATTCTTCGCAACCTCCGCTCGCCCTACCAGATCGAGGAGAAGAGTATCGTCATCGGTGCCAGTATCGGCATCACCCTCTTCAACTCGTCGGAACGGGATCTGAACCAGCTGATTCTCGATGCCGACGCAGCGATGTACGATGCGAAAAAAGAGGGAGGAAACCGTTACTGGTTTCACGAATAGAACCCCTCCTCCTTCAAAAGCTCCCGAAGCTCCTCCTCTCTTTTCCCCTGGATCAGAAGCCGCCCCGCCTTGTACGTTCCGCCGCAGCCAAGCCTCTTCCTGATCCGCCCGAGCAGCTCTTTGGCCGCCGTATCGCCGATGAAAAACTCCCCGGCCAGCGTCACCGGTTTTCCACGGCGCATCTCGACTCCGACGGTGATCCGGTGGTCTGAAGGGGGCACCGTTTCGGCAGACGTCCGGCAGAGACACTCGCTGCGGTTTTCGCCGCATTCACGACAGATCGCATCGACCTCCCACCCCTCTTCGATGGAGTCGAAGGAGAGTTCGAGCCTCCTGCCTCTTCCCATCAGGCCGTTTCGCCGATATGCTCGGCATACTCTTCGTAGTTGCCCTTGAAGTCGACGATACGGCCATCGGGCATGATCTCGACGATGCGATTGGCGAAAGCGTCGATCAGCTCGCGGTCGTGGGTGACGCAGATGACATTTCCGTCGAAATTGTAGAGCGCTTCGCCCAGGGCGATGATCGCTTCGAGATCCAGGTGGTTCGTGGGCTCGTCGAGAACCAGGAAGTTCCCCTGCTCGAGCATCATTTTGCTAAGCATCATCCGGTGCTTCTCGCCCCCGCTGATCTTTTCGATGCTCTTCTCCTGCTCCTCGCCGCTGAAAAGCATCCGCCCCAGGCAGTTGCGGATCTCTCCGATGTCGGCCTCCCGATCGAAACTTCTGAGCCACTCGTAGAGCGTCTCGGTACCGCTGATACGGTCGGTCGTATCCTGCGGGAAGTAGCTGGGCTCCACCGTCGCCCCCCAGCGGATCTCACCCGAGTCGGGCTTGAGACCGTCGTCCATGATCATCTTCAGCAGCGTCGTCTTGCCCACGCCGTTGGGGCCGATGAGGGCCACCTTGTCGCCGGGGTCGAACTTGAGACTCAGGTTTTCGAAGACCACGTGGTCGCCGAAGCGTTTGCTCACGCCGACCACTTCCAGCGCCTCCTTGCCGATCTCGCGCTTTTTCTTGAAGACGATGGAGGGGTCCCTGCGGCTGGAGGTCTGAAGCGCCGAGAGGTCGAGCTTTTCGAGCTGTTTGCGCCGGCTGGTCGCCTGCTTGGCCTTGGAGGCGTTGGCGCTGAAGCGCTCGATGAACTTCTCCAACTGCTCTTTCTCCTTGAGCTTCTTGGCACGCTCCATCTCCCGCTGCTTCTGCAGCAGGTTGGAGGCGATGTACCAGTCGTCGTAGTTGCCGGTGAACTCCCGGATCGTTTTGAAATCGAGGTCCAGGATGTGGGTGACGACACTGTTGAGGAAGTGGCGGTCGTGGGAGATGACGATCATCGTCCCCTCGTGCCGCCTGAGCTGCTCCTCGAGCCAGGCGATGGCGTGGATGTCGAGGTTGTTGGTGGGCTCGTCGAGAAAGAGAATGTCGGGCTTGGGAAAGAGAACCTGCGCCAGCAGCACCTTGAACTTGTCGGCGCTGGGCAGCGAGCTCATGAGGTCGCCATGCTGCTCTTCGGGAAAGCCCAGCTCCTCGAGGATCTTCCTGATCCGTACGTCGTACTCGTACATCGGATCTTCCTCGACGCAGATCATCTCCAGCTCGCCGAGGCGCTCGTTGACCCTGTCGTCGTCGAAGTTGCCCTCCATATAGAGCCTCTCTTTCTCCTTGATCGCGTCATAGAGGCGTTTGTTGCCGTACAGCACCGCGTCGGCGATCGTGAAATCCTCGAAGGCGTACTGGTTCTGCCCCAGCACCCCCACCTTCGCGCCGCCCTGGATCACCACTTCTCCGCTGGTGGGCTCCTCCTGGCCGGCGACGATCTTGAGGAAGGTACTCTTGCCCGCGCCGTTGGCGCCGATGAGGCCGTAGCGTTTGCCGGCGTCGAGTTTGATGTTGACGTTCTCGAACAGCACGCGGCCGCCGAAACGTTTGGTCAGGTCGATGGTCTGCAGCAATCTCTATCCTTTTACCAGTTCGATGACTTTTTGGGGCGGACGTCCCAGCACCGCCCTGCCCTCTTTGATGACGATGGGCCGTTCGATGAGCCTGGGGTGCTCCGCCATCGCCTCGATCAGCTTATCGTCGTCCTCCACGTCCTTGAGACCCAGCTCTTTGTAGATCGCCTCTTTGGTACGCATGATGTCCCGGGGTTTGGCACCGAGCATCGCAAGCACCTTTTCGATCTCCTCTTTGCCGGGATGCTCGTCGAGGTATCTGTAGATTTCGGGCTCGACCCCGGATTCCTGCAGAAGCTTCAGCGCTTCGCGGGATTTGGAGCATCGGGGGTTGTGCCAGATGGTGACGTCGTTGGTTGCCATGGTACGATCCTTTGTGGTAAAGTTCTCGGTATGAATCAGGATACTCCGATGATCGAACTGCTTCCGCCGCTCGATCGAACGTGCAAAGCGCTCGTGCTCGCGTTTCGCCTGGCATTCACCCTTGTGCCGCTTCTGCTGGGGTGCTGGGCCTGGCTGGAGGCGGGGTGGCTCTACGGGGTTCTTTCGTGGCTGGCCGCAGTCTTCGCCGGTATGATCCTCCTGAGCAAGCTGAAACTCGCCTACGTCCCGCATGAACAGCACGAGCTCTCCCACTCGGCGACCGCCATCCTGAAATGGTATGTCGCCAGGAGGTTCTGCTCCTTTTAGTGGAGTTCGACGTTGAGCGTCACCTCTCTGCGGCTTCGGAGCGCGACGATCTGGCCCGTCATGGAGTTCTGGCGGAAGTGGATGCCGTTCTTTCCGGCAAGCTCCACCCCTTTGAAGATATTCTCCTCCTCCACTTTCACATCCCAAAGAGGGTTGACCTCCTTGATCTTCTCGAGTTCGGCCCGGCTGATCGCCACCTTCGTCCCTTCGAGAATCGCGATACCCGCGTCGACGATACAGCCGTCACCCAGGGGGATGCCGGTGACACTGTTGGCGCCGAGCAGAACGTTCTGGCCGATCGTGACGGGGTTGCCGTTGGTTCCGCTGAGGACTCCCAGAATCGAGGCGCCGCCGCCCACATCGGAGCCGGGTCCGACGATCGCGGAGCTGGAGATTCTTCCTTCGACCATGACGGGCCCTGTCGTCCCCGCATTGAAATTGATGTAGCTCGCTCCCGGCATGACGGTCGTCCCCGGGTGGAGCTGTGCCCCCATACGCACCTTCGCACTGTCGAGAATCCGCGTGTTGTCGGCAGGAATGATATGTTGAAGGTAGCGCGGAAACTTGTCGACACTCTCGATCTCCGGATAGGCGCCGCCCAGTTTCAGTTCGATCTCGTTTTCACGCAGCCACTCCAGCTCGAAAGGTTCGTTTCCGAACCAGGCGACATTGTGAAGGATCCCGAAGGCGCCGCTCAGATCGACGCTTCGAAGCTCCGCCTTTCCCAGTGAGAGGGCGTAGAGTTTGAGATAGACCGCCTCCACGCTTCCGGGTGCGGCATCTTCGAAAAGAAATACGATCCGGAAATTGTCTTCGAGCTCTTCACACTCGACGATACGCGCCAACTCCTTGATGACCTGCACATTCCTGTGGGCCTCTCCGGCCGCTTCGGCGACGAAAGGGTGAAACGCGGCCAGCGCATTCACCACCATGGCATCCGTCACGTCGAACACCTGCTCCGTGGCGGAGAAGTCGATCCGCTCGCCGCTCTCCCGGAGCGCGGCGGCAAGAACGGCGGCCGAACCGTAGTTTTCGTTCCAGTTGATCAGCGGAAAGATCGCCTGCAGAATCTTGTCGCGATTCTTCTGCCCACGGTCCACGCGGCAGATGCCGAAAGCCGTCGGCCTTCTGTAGCCGCTCTCCCCCTCCACTCTCTCCACAAAACGCTTGAACGCCTCTTTCGATTCGATCCTTTCGATTGCCATACTCACTCCTGAACGTAAAATTGCGCGATTATACTCGTTTTTTGTTGACAAACCCTTTAGAATCCCGTTTTAGGATCGAAGCATTTTCGTGATCGAAGACTTGACATCCGTCAATACTAATTGGAAACTATTCTATTATCATTAAATGTATTGATTAAGTATTCACTTATCATCAATATCGTTAACTTTAGACAAAATCCAATGGATACGGAGTGGAAAGGAACATGAAAAGACCGGAACCGACAAAAACGGAGCGTTTTTTGAAGGATGACGACTATATCGTCTCAAAGACCGACCTCAAAGGGAGGATCATCTACTGCAACCAGGTCTTCATCGAGATATCGGGATACTCGGAGAGTGAACTGCTGGGTGCACCGCACTCGATTCTACGACACCCCGATATGCCAAAAATCGTCTTCAAGCTTCTTTGGGAGAGGATACAGCAAAAGCGCGACATCTTCGCCTTTGTCAAGAATCTCAGCAAAGATGGCGGATTCTACTGGGTTTTCGCCAATGTCACGGCGACGGTCGATCCGGACGGTACGATCCGCGACTTCCACTCCGTACGCCGAAAGCCGAATCCGGAGGGGGTCAAACAGATCGAACCGATCTACAGGAAACTTCTGGAGGTGGAGAAGCAGGGGGGCATGGAGGCGTCCGGCGCCTATCTTTCCGAGCTCCTGCAGTCGCATGGCACCAACTACGACGAGTTCGTCTCCTCCCTCCAAAGAGGAGGTTGAGGCCGCCCAACGGCAAAGAGCCTTTAACGAGACGGTGCCGATTCCGACGAAGGCCGACGATCGGAGTAGCGGACAATCACCGCATCGGCCCGGCGATTCTTGGAGCGACCGTCCGGGGTCGCATTGGAAGCCAGCGGCTTTGATTCGCCGTAGGCTTTGATCTCTACCCGATCCGGCTCGGTTCCAAGATCGATCAGCGCATTTTTCACCTTCAGCGCCCGTCTTTTCGAAAGCTTCAGGTTGTAGCTGTCGGTTCCGACACTGTCGGTATGCCCTTCGATCACCACTTCGATCTCCGGTTTTCTCTGCATATAGTCGGCCAGTCTGCCGATCTGCTCCCGTCCCCGTGCATCCAGACGGACGGAGTCGAAATCGAACGTGACGAGCATCGTGACGCCTACGGCACACCCCTCTCCGTCGACTCTCCACCCCCTCGGCGTCCCTTCGCACCGATCTTTGCAGTCGGCAACACCGTCGCCATCGCCATCCTGGCTGCATCTGTCACGTGCGGTGGGAGGGTATTTTGCACCAAACTCCGCAGAACCGGCGGCAGTGACGCTGAAATCGAAATCGGCCGGCTGGGGTTCGTGCGCCTTCGTCACGACTCGGGAAGAGGATTCTTTCACCGGCGAAGTTTGGGGTGTCGGTGACGGTTTCGCGACTCCGAGACTCCGTGACGATGTCTCCGCTTCGGCAGCGGATTTCCCGATTTCCGATCCCGATACCCTAACGGCCGGTTCGAGACCGCTTCGGGAGGGTTCGGTATCGCTTGGGAGCGGTTTCTTTGGGTTTTTGGGAGGTTCCAGCGGGACGACCCGCTCTTCAACGGGGCCCACACGCTTCGGCCCGGCCGCAGCGATCTGCTGCAGCTCGACGGCCGAGAGCGGCTTCCGGGTCGGCTCGCTTTTGGAGACCACGGCAGCCGGAGGCGTTGTTGCCGCTGTTTTGGCCGGTGCGGCGGCAGAAGAAAGCGCTTTCGAATCCAGGGAGCGTTTCGCTCTCTCGATCCTCCCTCGCGGATACTCCCGCCTTTTCACGACACGGACTCTCTCACTCACTTTTGACGAACCCTTTGTCAGCGAAGGGGCTCCAGCAGGCTGTTTCGCCGCCGGCTCGGGTCTCTTCCTGGGAATCTCTCTACGCTGCGGATAGAGCGAAAAGGGCAGCACCTCCTCTTCGGGATATCTCTCCATCTCTCCAAAAGCGAACTCGAGTCCGAACGTCCAGACAAAGGTATGGCCCACATCCGCAAAACGGACGACATCTTTGACCTCGAATCTCAAAGAGAGCGGATCCACCAGCAAAAAGTGGGCACCAAGGCCGACTCCTGCAATCCCGCCGCTGCTAAGGCTCCCCTGGCTGTTGTCGTATCTCTCGGCGCCCAGACCGAAAAGAATGTAGGGGATAAACCCGCGATCGTCCTTGACCTTGTAGTGAAAACTGGCCATCAACTGTTGACCGCCGGTCGTCGGTTTGCCCGGGAGCGTTTCCTGGGTGAGAGTGGAGAAGAGGTCGTAACTCACTTCCGCCGCGATATGTTCGTCGAAATTGTAGCCGAAACGGAGCCCATAGGAGGTTCCATCGTCAAACAGCGCTTTTCCGATCGGCTCCATCCTGTTGATCACGGCCCCGACAGTGAATCTCTTCTGTGCGGCCACCGCCATCGGGGGAATCAAAATGCAGATCAACATCAGCCATACACGTCTCACTCAGCCCCTCCTCTCCCCAGGCGATCCGGTTCTGTCAAATTAATAATTTATTATTTTTGCCATTGTACCATCTGAATCAGAAATTTTTTCTGTAACCTGCACAAATCGGGGGAAAAACGGCATCTGAAACGACCTCCCGCCACATCGATCGTACAATGGAGCGCAGTATCGGGCAGATATTCATATTTCGAAACAACATACCCCGTGCCCGCCCGATCGAGGCGTGGAAACATTTGAAAAAGGAGCGGCTCTTTGGTAGAATTCCAACAACGAATGCTGATGTAGCTCAGCCGGCTAGAGCACTTGATTCGTAATCAAGAGGTCGCGGGTTCGAGTCCCGCCATCAGCTCCATCCGTAACTTCCCGCTTCATCTTCCCTGTCAAACCATACGATGACGTTCATACACTCGAATCCCGCTTCGCTACGCCGTCTGTCGGTTCGCTCCGCAAACATCGACATCGGCTTGCGGCACGCAAAACGCAAAGCAGTTTGCGTTTTGTATCCGTGCCTCAGGTTCGAGTCCCGCCATCAGCTCCATCCGTAACTTCCCGCTTCGTCATCCGCCGATGAGAGATTTCGAGTCGTTGCGACGGTACTCCGGCTGCAAGGTGACGTGGGTGATGCCGAAACGCTCCTTCAGGAGCTCTTCGATCTGGGCCGTTTTCCGTGTCACCTCCTCAAGACTCAGGTTTCTGTCGAAATCGATATGCGCCTCGAGAAAGATGTCGTGCTCTCCAAGCCGCCAGAGGTGGATATGGTGGATGTTCCGCACATCCGGAATCTCTTCGACCTTTTCAGCGATCTTCCCGATGTCGATCTTTTCGGGCGCAAACTGCATCAGCACCCCGACCGTCTCTGCGATCAGCCCCGCCGAAGCGTAGATCAGGTAGATCGCGATACCGATGGAGATCAGCGGATCGATCCAGAAAATCTGCCAAAAGTGGATCAGCAACCCTCCGACGACGACGGCGACCGATGTGAGAAGATCGCCCGACAGGTGAAGGTAGGCCGCCTTGATGTTGACGTTGCCACGCGCATCATGGTGCAAAAGCCAGATACTGCCGCCATTGACAAGAACGCCCAGGAGCCCGAGCCAGATCACCCATACCGAATCGATCGACTCGGGGTGCATCATCCGGCCGACCGCCTCGTAGACGATATAGACCCCTATCCCGACCAGAGCCGATGCGTTGAAAAGCGCGGCGAGAATTTCGGCGCGCCGGTACCCGAAGGTACTTTTTTCATCCGCTTTCCTGGTCGCGATACGATTGGCGAACCAACTGACGATCAGGCTCATCACATCGCTGAAATTGTGCAGCGCATCGCTCAGCAGCGCCAACGACCCGGAGATCACTCCACCCACAAGCTGTACCACCGTGATGACGACATTGAAAACGACTGCCAGAGCGAGGTTTCGCTCCGAAACCGGGTGGTGGTGCACGTTCGTCTCCTTTCGTATCGCCGTGAGCGTTTCACGCCACCATTATAGCGCCTCTGTCGAAGAGGATCGCTCCAGAAGCCCCAAAACGGTGACTCTTCGCGTGGTGTCGATCCGTCTGCAGGCCCCTTCGAAAGCCGACGCCTCCCCGATCACGATACACATCTTTTTCGCCCGGGTCAACGCTGTGTAGAGGAGCTTCGTATTGTGCATGATATAGTGGCTGTAGCTCATCGGAACGATGACCGTTTCATACTCCATCCCCTGTGTTTTGTGGATCGTCAGGGCATAGGCGAGGCTCAGGTACTCCTCGAGCGTCTCGTAGCCGTATCGTACCACGACCGATTCGTTCGGATAGTAGACATAACAGAGCTCCTCCTCCGGATCCATTCGGAAAATAAGGCCTGTCATCCCGTTGAAGATCCGCTGCTCCGAAGCTTCCAGCCCCCTTTTGAAAGCCTCCGGAGTGTACGAGGGCATATTTTCGTTCCGGATATGGACCACCTTGTCGTAAAGGGCGTACCTGTAGATTCCACGCTGCACCGCATGTTTCGCATCCGGGTTGAAGAGTCGCTGCAACTCCCTGTTGAGCCGTTCGCTGCCGAGCGCACCTCCCCGCATCGGTGTGATGACCTGCAAAGATGTCAGGTAGGCCCGGATATCTTTCGCCTCCAGCGCCCTTCTCGCATCGAGCAGATAGGGGACCGCCTCGGCTTTGAGCGTCTCGAGAATCCGCTCGTTCTTCTCTTCGCGGAGCGCCCTTTTTCGTCCCTCGTCGAGCGCCTCCCTCTGCCCGCGACCTTCCGTCTCGCACTCCACGAAGCGGAAGTCGGCATACCTCTTCTTGTATCGCGGAACCTCGGCGCGGCGTATCGCATCGGCGATCAGGGCGATCGCCTGCTCCTCGCTCTGCCGGTAGATTCTGGTCAGTTTCACCACGGGAACCATTTCATATTTGATAATATCAGAAAAGGGGTTCCCCGCACCGATCGGTGGAAGCTGCCCGTCGTCGCCGACGAGCAGCACGACCGCTTCCTCTTTGAGGCGGGAGAGCAGTTGAAAGAAGATGCGGGAGTTGACCATCGATGCCTCGTCGACCAGCACCACGTCGTAGGGAAGCCGCTCCTTCGCCTCGCCCGATACGAGCAGGCTCTGTATCGTCGCGCTGCGGAAACCGGTCGTGTCGTGGATACGCTGCGAGGCGATGCCGCTGAGTGCTGCGGTGACGATGGCGTCGTAACCGTACCGCTTCTGCAGAAGCCGCAACATCAGTCCCGCACACGTGCTCTTTCCCGTTCCGGCATACCCCACGAGCGCCATGACACGCACGCCCCTGTTGAGCAGATGGACCGCTTCGCGCTGCTCCTGCCCCAACGGAAAGCCGATCCTCTTCTCCTCCTCGGCGATGAACCCTTCGAGATCCACGACGACCGGCCTGCCCGAAAGGTGGGCCCGCTCCTTCAGAAAGTCGAAAATCCCCTTTTCGGCGCGATAGTGGAGAGGATGGGCCAGGTGTCCTTGCAGAAGATGGAGTCGCCCCTCCTCCACCATCCGGTCGATCACCTCTTCGACCGCCTCCCTTCCCTTTTCGAATCCGAGCTCGCCGACCACCATCCCGACGAACCGACCCCTTTCGACGGCACTGCTTCCCTGCCGCTCGCCGATTTCGCGTATCAGGTAGGAGGCCGCCGCTTCGATCCGAAAAGGGGAGTGCGGATCGATTCCCATCGAACGCGCCATCTCGTCGGCACGCCTGAAGCCGATCCCTTTGACCTGTGTGACGATATAGGGGTTTTCCGCGATCGTCTCGAGCAGATCCTCCCTGCCGGCGAACGTTCTGTAGATCTCGGCGACGATCGACTGACCGATTTTGAATGGTGCCAGGAACATCGCCAGTTCGCGCATCTGCCGGTAGCGCTGCCAGCTTCCGGTGATCTGGGAGAGCTTCTTCTCCTTGATCCCCTTGAACTCCAGCAGGCGCTGCGGATCCTCGTCGAGAATCCGCAGCAACTCCTCCTCCCCGTAATGGGCGATGAGCCGGCCGACCAGCTTTCTGCCTACCCCTTTGATCACTTTGGTCAGGTAGAAGTAGAGTTCGCTCCCCTTGATCCGAAGCTCGTCGAAAACGAACTGGGGGCCGAATCTGGGATGCTCCTCCCATCTCCCTTCGAGCTCCACCTCCTCCCCTTCGAGCGCATCGATTCGCAAGAGAGTGCAGGTGCCCGATATCTTGCTCCCGTTCTCGAGCTTCGCGATCAGAAAATCCTCTTTCTGAAAGAGAATCCGTTCGATACGGCCGCTGATCGTGAGTCTTTTCATACGAGTCTCTTGCGGATCGTGCGGTAGTCGGGTTCGAATCTTTCGACGAGCTCCCAGAAGGCTTTCCCGTGGTTTCGGTGACGCAGATGGGCCAGTTCGTGGATGACGACGTAGTCAACAAGGCGCATATCGTAGCGGACAAGGGCGGTGTTGAAGATGATGACGCCGTCGCCGCGGCAACACCCCCAGCGGCTTTTGTAACGGCGCAGGCGGATCTCTTTGGGAAAGAGTCCCATCCTCTGCGACCAGAGGGCGACCCGTTCGGCAAGAGTCCTTTGCGCAGAGCGCCGATAGAATCGCTCCAGTGCGACAGAAAACCTTTCGGGGCAAGGAGCGCTGAAGAGAAATCGGTTCTGCACACGATCGATCCGGCTCCGTGCAGCTTCCACATACTCGACCCCGTACTCCCTCCCGAGATACCAGATCCGGCAACCGGGTTCGTAACGTTCGGGAGCGGGACGGGCGTGGCGCTCGATATGGTTCAGCCGATCCCTGACCCACCTCTCTTTCGCCGATACGAACCGTTCGGCATCCCCCGTCGTACAGGAAAAGGGGGTCGTGATATGGAGCGATCCGTCGTTTCGGATCCGAAGGGAGACATTTTTGACGCCATCCCGGCGCAGGTGGCGGCACGCAAGCACTCTGCCGTCGCCGCAACGGTAGTCGAAGCTCCTCTCAGCCGACAGCTTTTTTCGCCTCTTCGATGCACCCATTCATCACCGTCCGGATCCGCTCCAGAGCCTCTTCGCTCACCGCCTCGAAGCGTGTCACCAGGATGGGGGTGGTGTTGCTCGCACGCACCAGCCCCCAACCGTCGTCGAAGATCACCCTCACCCCGTCGATGGTGACGATCTCCCTGATGCCGAGCTCCTCCCGGCGCTCCGCCAGCATCTTTTTGAGCCCCTCGACGATGGCGAACTTCCTGGCGTCGGTCGTGGGGACTTTGATCTCGTCGGTACTGTAGAGTCTGGGCAGTTTCTCGTATTCGGCATCGAAATCGAACCCCTCTTTGAGCATCTCCAGTATCCGCATCATCGCGTAGATCGCATCGTCGTATCCGAAATATCGGTCGTTGAAGAAGATATGACCGCTCACCTCGGCCGCCAGGTCGGCCCCCGTCTCCTTGAGCTTCACCTTCAGGTTGGAGTGTCCCGTCTTGTACATGATCGCCTTTCCGATCGCATCGATACCCTCATACATGACCTGGGAGCACTTCACCTCTCCGATCACCGTGGGATTCTCCATCGTCCGGGCGAAGAAGAGCGCCAGTATGTCCCCTTTGAAGTTGTACTTCCGGCTCAAAAAGGCGATACGGTCGCCGTCGCCGTCGAAGGCGAATCCATACCGGGCCCCGTTTTGGAGCATCGTTTTCAGATCGGAGAGATTCGCCTCGTCGCTGGGATCGGGATGGTGGTTCGGAAAGGTACCGTCCGGCTCGAAGTAGAGCGTGTGTGCGGGAATCTCCAGCCTCCGAAGAAGCGGCTCGATCGCGATACCGGCCGCGCCGTTGCCGCAGTCGATCGCCATCTTCGGATCGAACCCCTCCAGGTGGGAGAACGCCCTGGCCAGGTTGTCGACATAGGCGCCGAGCGCATCGATGGCGATCGCGTCGGTCTCCGTGGCGATCGCCATCGAAGCGTTTCTCTCGACTTCGCGCCCCAGTTCGTAGATCTGCTCACCGAAAAACGGCTCTTTCCCGATCGTGATCTTGAAGCCGTTGTATTCGGGCGGATTGTGCGAACCCGTAATCTGGATGCCTCCGGCCGGCTCCACATCCTTTCCGCCGACACGGAAGGAGTTGAAGTTGCAGAAGTAGTTGACCGGGGTCGGGACCATCCCTCCGTGCAACACGATCACCTCCGCGGCGTTGAGGCCGCTGACGAGCCAGTCGCTCAGTTGGGGAGAGTGTGTTCGTGCATCGTAGGTGACGACGGCATAGTCGCCCCTCTCCTTGATTTTTTTGCCCAGGAAATAGCCGATGAGCTTGACACTCCGTTCGGTCAGCTCCTCACCGAAAATTCCCCTGATGTCGTACTCTCTGAAAATGTGCTGCATCTGTTGCGGTTCCCTTTTTTATCCGCTATTCTATCAAAATTATCGCCACGGGGAGATCGGCCCTGTCGCACAGATGAAACCGGTATGGTAGAATGGTGCCCGAAAGGAGTGTGAACATGGGATTCGACGAGCGTGCACAGAACTGGGACCGGTCGAGCCGAAGGCGGGCGCTCGCCGATGCGGTGGCCGAAGCGATCCTGCGTCACGTCGCCCTGACACCCTCGATGCACCTGCTCGACGCAGGCGCCGGCACGGGCCTGTTGACCCGCCGCCTTCTGCCGTATGTCGGCGCCGTTACAGGCGTCGACACCTCCGCGGCCATGCTCGAAAAGTTCGCGGCCATCGGCGGCGACACCGAAGCTGTCTGCCGGGACATCCTCACATTCCGATCGGCCGAACCTTTCGACGGTATCGTCAGTTCGATGACGATCCACCATATCGAAAAGATCCCTCTTCTCTTCGAGAGACTCTACGCGCTTCTGAAGCCCGGAGCCTTTGTCGCCATCGCCGACCTCATGCCCGAAGACGGCACTTTCCACGATCGAGGCAACGACGGCGTGTACCATTTCGGATTCGACGAAACCACCCTCGCGCGCGCATCACGGAACGCCGGGTTCGACGACCCTTTCTACACCCGCGTCCATACCGTGAAGAAGGAGAGCGGCCGGGAGTACGGCATCTTTCTCTTTACGGCGCGAAAGGGAGCCAGAAAACGGTAGTCGCTCAATCGATCTGCTTGCTCTTGCGGTGGTATCTCTGTACGATGTCGGGATCGGGATGGAGGTTGATCTTCGCGTCATCCTTCCCTTCGTAGGGGATATGCGACAGGACGTACCGGATCGATTCGAGACGGGCCGATTTCTTGTCGTTGCTCTTGACGATGATCCAGGGTGAGAAGGTGGTGTGGGTCCGGCTGAACATCTCCTCCTTGAAGTAGGTGATACGGTCCCACATCTTCTGGGCCTCCTTGTCCACCGGGCTCAGCTTCCACTGCTTCAGAGGATTGAGCTCCCGCTCCCTGAACCGTTTTTGCTGCTCCTCTTTCGAGATCGAAAACCAGAACTTGATGATGATGATACCGTCGTCGATCAGTGCATGTTCGATCTCCGGCACCTCCTGCATGAACTTCTCGTACTGCTCGTCGCTGCAGAATCCGAAAGCGGGCTCGACGATCGCCCGGTTGTACCAGCTTCGGTCAAAAAAGACGATCTCCCCGGGATTGGGGAGGTGGGCGAAATAGCGCTGGAAGTAGAACTGTCCCGCCTCGACGTCGCTCGGCTTGGGCAGGGCGACGACCCGATAGCGCCTCGGGTTGAGCCGTTCGGTGAATCGCTTGATCGCCCCGCCCTTCCCGGCGGCGTCGCGCCCCTCGAAAATGATGAGGACCCGCTTGTTGTTCTCGAATACCCAGTTCTGCAGCTTGATCAGCTCCACCTGAAGCTTCACCAGATCCTCTTCGTACATCACCGTCCGGAGGGCCTTTTGGACCTTTTTCCCCTTGGCGAGCAGCCTCAGCCCCGACTTTTGCGAAAGCGCATCGAGCTTTCTTTGTATCGAGTCGACCCGTTTTCTGATCTCCTTGTCCTTGACATGTTTCCTGATATACTCAAGATCCTCGTTCATTGTCGGTTGATTCCTTTCCATCCGTATCGTACCTTCCCAATTATATTCGTCCTACATTGTATTCTCTATTAAATCTTCCAGGTCGGCCGGTTTCAGCGCCTTCGGACACTCCGGTGCCACGGGCGGCGGAGCATCTTTGCCAAAACCCCACGCCGCGAAGATCGGTGCGACACCGGCATCGGTGGCGGCCACGATATCCTTCATGCTGTCACCCACCATCCAGCACCTCTCTTTCGGGCGAGAGGCCACGATCATCTCAACCATCTGCGGATGCGGCTTGGGATTTTCTACCATATCGGCACCGACGACCTCTTCGAAATAGTGCGCAATCCCGTTGTTCCGCAGGATGGCTGCGGATGTGGCGGTCGGCGCGTTGGTGGCGACGAACATCTCGATCCCCCGCTCCGCGAATATGGAGAGAATCGCTTCGATCCCCTCGAAACAGCGCGCATTGAGAAGACACTGGCGGCTGTAGTGCTCCTCGAAGAGCTCCCTGGCTCTGCGGCCATACGACTCCACCCCGTACAGCTCGTAGGCGAGGTTGATCCCCGGCCTGTTCATGAGCTCCACGACGGTCCGCGAATCGAGCGGCCCCAGCCCGTAGCACTCGGCCCGGACATGATTGATCGATGCCGTTATGTCTTCCCGCGTATCCACCAGCGTCCCGTCCAGGTCGAAAATCACGGTCTTCATCGGGCTCCTTTGGTATAATCATACCAAAAAGAAGGGGTACGGTGAAAAGAGCGGCCACTCTCTCTCTTCTGACGCTCTGCCTGCTGTTTGGAAGCCCGCTTCCTCTCAGATTCAGCGGCAACGGATCGATCGACGACCGGACGCTCTACGAGGCGATCGGGCTCGAAAAACCCTACTTTTTCGAATTCTGGAAAGAGGAGCCGAACGTCGACCCCGAAAAGCTCGACCTGCTCATCCCGCTGCTCGAAAACTTCTACAGATCGCGGGGCTTCTACCATGCCAGGGTGACCTACACCGTCGAAGATGGAGCCATCGTGGTCAAAATCGAGGAGAAGCGCCCCGTCACCATCGCCGACATCTCCTCCATATCCCCGCTCGATATCGGCGACCTGCTCCCTTTCAAAAAAGGGGAGAGATTCGACGCCGAAGAGTTCGTCGAGAGCAAGGAGCGGATCAGGGAGTTCTACGCGGACCACCGCTACTGCAACGTCCATCTCGACGCCAAGGCGTTCATCGATATCGAAAACGACCGGGCCTATCTCGTCTACGACATCACACCGAACGAACCGTGCGTCTTCGGCCCCGTCACGATACGGACTCCCCCGGATGTCGACGAAAAGATCATCCGCTCGTTGCTCTACTTCAGAGAGAACGACCCCTACTCGGCGGAGCTGATACGGCGCAGCTACAAAGAGATCTACTCCAACGAAGGGGTCGAGCGCGTCATCATCGACGATTCCAAACACGAAGAGAACAGGGTTCCGGTCGAAGTGACCGTCTCGCTCTACCCCAAGCCGGTCCATTTCAGCGCCGGTGCCGGCTACAGCAGCGACGAGGGGCTGAACCTGCAGATGGGGATCAAGCACCGCAACTTTCCCGACAACCTCCGAACGATCGGCCTTCAGACCCAATACTCCCAGATCAGCCGTTCTATCAAAGGGAGCTACGAAATGCCTCTTTCCAACCACAACCGCCTCTCTGCGGAGATCGGATACGACGACGAATCTTTCGACGGCTACAAAGAGCGATCCCTGCGGGCGAACGTCGGCCTCAAGCATCTTCGGTGGCCCCATATCTTCCAGGAGGAGCTCTCGATCGACGAGACGACGACCACCGAAAGCCTCGATCCTCTGAACTTTCCGGACGGAAAAGTGCGAATCGTCTCGGCAAAGGCCGCATGGGAGCTCGACAGGCGCGACTCCGTACTGAACCCGACGAAGGGGTACAAGGTCGCGCTGCAGACGGCTGGCTCCGTCAAGTCGCCCCTCTCCGACGCCACATACTACAAACTCCTTCTTGGCGCCGCCTACCACATACCGCTGGAGAGCGCAACCCTCTCGTTTCGGCTCCGGCAGGGTACCATCAAGGCCAAACAGGGGCACATTCCCCCCTCCTACCGCTTCTATGCCGGTGGGATGAACTCCAACCGCGCCTACGGCTACCGGCAGCTCGGTCCGAAAAACGGTTTCGGCAATCCGGTCGGCGCTTTCAGCCTCACCGAGGCGACCGCGGAGTACCGTTTCGACCTGCCAAAAGCGTTTCGGGCCGTCTTTTTCGTCGATCTCACCTACCTGGGGGACGATTCGGTACCCGACTACACCAGGGCCTATATCGGTGTGGGCCCCGGTATCCGCTACATGACGCCGATCGGCCCCATCGCCTTCGATCTGGGGTTCGATGCACAGGATTTCAGCCGCTACACGCTCCACTTCCATATCGGGGAGCTCTTCTGATGGGGCATCTCTATCGCAGGTTCGCCTCACTTTTGCAGGGACTCGTACTTCTTGCCGGTACCCTTCTGTACATCGCCGCACATCCGAAGACGGCCGAGCTCGCCGCACGGAAGATCTCCGAAGAGGCGAACGCCTCGTTTGCAAAGATCGAAGGTTCGCTGCTCTACGGTTTCACCATCTACGACCTGCGCTCCCCAAAGGGGCTTCGCATCCGCACCGTAACGGTCGACTACTCCCTGACCGAACTGATACGCCCGGAGCCGACGATACGAAAGATCTCGGCGGATGGGGTGACGATCGATCCGAAACGGTTCGAAAAGGGCTCTGGCGGAGAGAGAGGACACAGTCCGGTGCTGCCGCCGCTGACGATCCGAACGATCGCCCTGCGCGACGGAACGGTGAAGATCCCGCCAAAGGTGGCGTTCGAACTCAAAGCCGACGGGACCAGGATCGGACCGGGCGCTCTTACGATCCGTCGATTCACAACCCGGATCGACTCCGATTACGGTTCCACAAAACTCAGAGGAAGCTGGCACGAAAGGAGCCTTCGGGCCATCGGCAGCGTCTCGCCCTCCGAATCCATGATCGACAAGGCGGCCGCTCTGTTTGAAAACATCCCCCGCTCGATTCCTGTCGAGTTCAGGTTGGAGCCGGGCCGCTCCGCCAGGCTCACCACATCGATCGGCACCCCTCTTCTTTCGAGGGAAGCGAACCTGACGATCTCCGGTATCCGGGCGGAGGCGGAGTATCTCTTCGAGGGAGGCTACTTCAGGGCGAAAGCCTCCTACACCCTGCAGACACCGTTCCTGCAGACGGCGATCGCCCAGAGCGCCCTGTTTACGCCGTTTGGGGCATACGCCACCAAAATCAGGGGGGAGATCGCCCAGAGTGCGCATCCCCTGCCGTTCAACCGATTCGAAACGGATGCGGCGGGCGACCCCGGCATCCTCATGGCCGACACCTATGCCGGTCCCTTTCTGCTGAGTCTCTACAGCTCAGATTACCGAAACTTCGCCCTTCACGCTATGGCGAAGCCACACAGACCCACCTACATCCAACACCTCCCTCCCCTCTTTTCGCACCAGGATGTGAGCCTGGAAGCCAACGCCACGGCACGCTTCGTTCCCGAAACGAAGATCGAGGGGGCCGTATCCGTCGATGGAAACCACTCGACCGCCCACAGCTATTTCGAACTGGGACCCAAAAGCCTTCTGGTACGCTCCGACATCGAGCCGAAGGATGTGCGGGGAGGCATATGGGAGAAGCTTCCCGGGCCGATGCGCTCGACGATCACGACCTTCCTCTACCTCTCCAGGGATCGGAAACTCTTCAATCTCGTCGCCCCAAAAGGGGATCTGACCCTCTTCGAACGGGGAGGCGCGCTGACGGGGTGGGCCCATCTCGGTTCACTCACCCTCGATGCGAACGGATCGATCGCGCGAAACGGAACCGTGCGGATCGCCTTCGATGCCCATGTCGATTCGCTGCACGGGCTCCTTCAGGACTTCAACATCACCACCAGGCCGATGGTGGATGCCGAAATCCGAAGCCGTTTTGACGTGACGATCGCCGAAACCTTCTCTCTGCGCTACCGCACCGAGATTCCCTGGTATCTCGTAGAGCCCGACTCCCAGCACATCTATTATGGACTCGACTCCAGCCTCGAAGGGAGCCTCGAGAAGTTCCGAGCCACGATCGACCGCTACTCCGTCGCGTTCAAGGAGCGCCGATTCGAGCAGGAGCGCCCCTCCATCCTGCGTCTGGATGAGAACCTGACGCTCCATATCGAGAAACTGAGCCTTCTTGACACACTCGACGCCAAAGGCTTCTACGAGTTCAAAACGATGCGAGGGAGAGTCACCGTCGAAGGAGAAGAGGCGCACTACAGCGGCCCGGAGGGGAACGTCACGGCCGACGTGAACGTCACGGCGACCCTCTCGCCGCAGGAGATGGCCGCCGAGGGAGAGATCCGCATCCGCGACGCCCTGATCACCTATCGACCCAAAAAGCGTTTCGTCGTGGAGGATGAAGATATCGTCATCATACAGGATATCAAAGAGCCCAGCCATACCCGTCGCAGCCTCGCCATCCACATCTACGCCGACAAACCGATCGCCTACAGGATCGATGAACTCTCCGCCCGTTTCATACCGGACATCACCCTCTGGAAAGAGCCGGGCGGCCCCTTCGGGATTCTTGGGATCGTCAAGATTACGGAAGGGGCGATCGATACGGCAGACAGACACTTCGTCGTTCTGCCTTCGGAGATCTATTTCGGGGGCGCCTACCCTCCCAACCCCTATCTCGATCTCCATATCCGGTACGACTACGACTTCTACCGCTTCGACATCTACGTCAGCCATACCCTGGCCAAGCCGCTCTTTCTCTTCTCCTCCGAACCGCCGATGAGCCAAAACGATATCATGAGCTACATCCTCTTCGGCGCCCCGGCGGAGGAGGCCTTCGAAGGGAGTGGCAAGCCCAGCGTATCGGTCGCGACGATGCTCCTGGGAATCGGCCTCAAGAACGCCATCGGCTCGGCGACGGGCATTCGGTTCGACACGCTGAACATCCTCTCGAGCGAAGATGGGGGGTTCGGGATCGAAGTGGGAAAACGGATCGGCAAACGGCTGCGGATCATCTACCGAAACGATACGGTATCGAGCTTCATCATCCGCTACAAAGCTTCACGGAGCATCCGCATCGACGTCGATGTGCGCGATACCGGACAGGGGATCAACATCCTCTACGTCAAAGATTTCAGAG
>Ga0256914_1000430_pt1 | contig 41674 bp, 38 predicted proteins | sample HulkmetaG_FD_191571 | JGI IMG/M metagenome (GOLD analysis project Ga0256914, IMG submission 191571) | Hydrothermal chimney microbial communities from Main Endeavour vent field at the Juan de Fuca Ridge, Pacific Ocean - Hulk | ecosystem: Environmental > Aquatic > Marine > Hydrothermal vents ... | reverse complement strand
TAAATCCGCCGATTGACACCGATTTTCGCCGATTTTTTTTGTGTAGGGGCGAGGCGTGCCTCGCCCTATCCCCCTTCGCCCCCTGGGAGAAGGGGGAACCAGGGGGATGAGGGCGGGCGCGGGAAATTGCGAATGAGGAATTGCGAATTGCGGGTTGGGGGCGGGGGTGACTTTGGGGCGGTGGTGAAGGGAACGCAGATGGACGCAGATGGACGCAGATAAATCCACCAATTTGCACCGATTTACACCGATTTTTTTGTGTAGGGGCAAGGCGTGCCTTGCCCTATCCCCCTTCGCGCCCTCCGTGTCTCCGTGTGTCTCCCAGCGCGGAGCAGCGCTCTGCCCCTGCCGTCCATAGAGCGCGGCGAGGGGGCGCCAGGCAACCAAGTAACCAGCCAACCAAGTAACCAGCCAACCAGCCAACCAAGTAACCAATACCCAATACCCGCGCCCAGCCAATCAGCCCACCCCACCCCGAAATTTAGGCTTTGCCATGAGGGCTTCCCTGGTATAATTAGGTTTACTACAATCCCAGGAGGATGACATGGCCGGGAACATTAAATTTGGTACCGACGGCTGGCGGGGACGCATAGCCGAAGATTATACTTTTGCCAACGTGCGGCGGGCAGCGCATGGCTTTGCCCGCTATTTGTTGGAAAACGGCAAAGAAGGCGAGTGGGTCGTCGTAGGTCACGACAAGCGTTTTCATTCCGAAAACTTTGCCGCAGCCGTCGCAGAAGTTTTGGCCGCTAATGGCCTGCGGGTGTACCTCACCCAAGGCGCGACGCCTACACCGGTGATTTCTTACTCAGTGGTGGATAAAGGCGCTGTGGGGGCCGTCAACATTACCGCCTCCCATAACCCGCCCACCGACAACGGCTTCAAAGTGCGCGATGAACATGGCGGCGCGATCCCGCCCGAGGGCCTGAAACGCATCGAGGCATTGATTCCAGCCGACGAGAGCGGCGTTGCCCGCATGCCCTTGGCCGAAGCCGAAGAAAAGGGCTTGGTGGTGCGCTTCGACCCCGCACCGGCCTACATCGAACACATCAAAACTCTGGTAGATGTGGAAGCCATCAAAGCAGCCGGCTTCAAAGTGTTGGTGGACCCCATGTGGGGGAACGGCGCGGGTTGGTTTTCGCGCCTCTTGGAAGGTGGCAAGACCGTGGTGGAAGAAATCCACAACATCCGCAACCCCATCTTCCCCGAGATGAAGCGCCCCGAGCCCATCCCGCCCAACATCAACGTCGGGCTGGAAGAGACCGTCAAACGCGGGGCCGACGTGCTCTTAATCACCGATGGCGACGCCGACCGCCTGGGCGTGGGCGATGAACATGGCGAATTCGTCAACCAATTGCGCGTCTATGCCCTGTTGGCCTATTATTTGCTGGAAGTGCGCGGCCAGCGGGGTCCCATCGTGAAGACCATCTCCACCACCACGTTGCTCAACAAACTGGGCGAGCGCTACGGCGTGCCGGTATACGAAACTGGCGTGGGCTTCAAATACGTCGCGCCCAAAATGCTGGAAGTGGACGCCCTCATCGGCGGCGAAGAATCCGGCGGGTATGCTTTCCGGGGCAACGTGCCCGAGCGGGATGGCATCCTCGCGGGGCTCTACATCCTGGATATGATGGTCAAACTCAACCGCAAACCCGCGGAATTGGTGGAACTTATCTTCCAGGAAGTTGGCCCGTCGTATTACGACCGCATTGACGTCCCCTTCACCGGCGATCGGGAACCCATCGAGGAGCGGGTGCGCAACGCCAAACCCGAGACCATCGGCGGCCTAAAGGTGGTGGACTTCCGCACCATTGACGGCTATCAATTCATGCTGGAAGATGGCGGCTGGCTGCTGATTCGCTTCTCGGGCACGGAGCCCCTCTTGCGCATCTACTGCGAAACCACCGATGGCCGTCGTGTGGATGCCATTTTGGAAGACGGCTTGCGGATTGCCGGTTTGAAATAAGCGCGCCCAGACGCCATGTTTTTGACCGATACCCACTGCCACCTCTACTTCGACGCGTTCGATGCGGACCGCGACGCGGTCATGGCCAACGCGCGGCGCAATGGTGTGCAGGTGATGCTCAGTTTGGGCGTAGATGTCGCCTCTTCCCGGGCTACCGTGGCCCTGGCCGAACAATACGATGGCCTTTATGCCGCGGTGGGCGTGCATCCCAACGATGCGGCCAAAGCCTGGCAAGGCGAACCCACGCTGGAAGCCCTGCGCACCTTGGCGTCTTCCCCCAAGGTGGTGGCCATTGGCGAAATCGGCCTGGATTATTACCGCGACCGCACCCCGCGGTTGACCCAGTGGCATGTTTTGCGCCAGCAGTTGGATTTGGCTGCAGACCTGGGGCTGCCGGTAAGTTTGCACAATCGGGAAGCCACCCAAGACCTGTTGGGCATTTTGCAAGAATGGGTGACCGACCTTCGGGAAGAGGGCAACCCCTTGGCCGAGCGACCGGGCGTTTGGCACGCCTTTGGCGGCAGCGAAGCCGAGGGGCGAGCCGCGTTTGAGATGGGTTTTTTGCTGGGCATTGGCGGGCCGATCACGTTCAAAAACGCCCCTGAGCGGCGGCGGGTCGTGGCGGCGCTCCCCCTTGAAGCCCTGGTGTTGGAGACCGACGCGCCCTTTTTGGCGCCGCACCCTTATCGCGGCCGACGGAATGAACCCGCTTACGTGCGTCTGGTGGCTGCTCAACTTGCCGAATTGCACGGCCTCAGCCTGGAAGACGTCGCGCGGTTGACTTCGCAAAACGCACAAAAACTCTTTCGTTGGAGAGAAACGGTTTGACCACGGTATCTTTTCTTGAACCGGTACAAGAAAGCCTGCAAGCCGTCGAAACCCTGATGCGCCAGCAGGCGGCCGAGCACCACCACGATTTGGACGCGGCTTTGCAACATCTGCTTTCCGCTGGCGGCAAGCGCCTGCGCCCGGCGTTGGCGCTTTTGGTGGGTGAGATGCTGGGGGCGGACCCGGAGCGGTTGACCACCCTGGCCGCGGCCATTGAACTGCTGCATACGGCAACCCTGGTTCACGACGACCTCATTGACGGCGCCCTGTTGCGACGGGGCATTCCGACTTTGAACGCGGCTTGGTCGCCTGCCGCGACGGTGCTGACCGGCGATTTTATGTTCGCTCGTGCCGCACGGTTGGCTGCCCAGGCGGGTTCCCTGGAGGTCATGCAACTGTTTGCAGAAACCTTGGCCATCATTGTGGACGGGGAGATCACCCAGCTCTTTGACGGCCCTGGCTTGGCTGACAAGGAGGCTTATTATCGCCGCATCTTTGCCAAAACGGCCTCGATGTTTGTGTTGGCCACTGAGGCCGCGGCCCTGCTCAGCGAGGCCGGCCCCGAGCGGGTCGAAGCGCTGCGGGGCTATGGCCATGATTTGGGCATTGCGTATCAGATTGTGGATGACATTTTGGACTTTACCGGCGATCAGGCCAAATTAGGGAAGCCCGTCGGAAGCGACTTACGGCACGGCCTGATCACCATGCCCACGCTGTGTTATTTGGATGCCCACCCCGACGATGCCGATTTGCAGGCCGTTTTGCGGGGGGTGCACGTGCCCAATGAGCAGATGGAAGCGCTGATTGGGCGCATTCGGGGCAGCGAAGCCATTGCCCGGGCCGCGGCCGATGCCCGTCGTTGGGCTGCACAGGCTGTGGCTCGGTTGGCTATCTTCCCTCAGAGCCCCCAAAAGCGCGCTTTGGAAGACCTGGCGGAATATATCGTGGATCGGGATTTCTGAGCGCCACTTTGCCCCGTGGCCTCTTTTTGCAGGGGGGCACGCCAAAAAAGAAACAGGCGGCTTTTCGGCCGCCTGTTTTGTTTGGGGGTGGGCCTCGTTAGGCTGCAGACATGGTGCGGATGTCTTCAAATTCTTCCACCAGGTCTTTGAGGACCTCTCGCACCTCTTCTTCGGTCAGGCCGTTGAGTTTGATGGTGATGAGCGCGGTGGAGGGGTCGTCGCCGGCAAAGGTGCCCAGCGAGATGATGTTGCCGCCGGCATCGGCGATGGCTTTGGTGAGTTGGGCTAATTCGCCGCGCACGTTGGGCACCAGGATGGAAACCCGCACCCCAGGGATGCGCGCGCCCATCATTTCCAGGAAGATTTTGAAGAGGTCGGTTTCGGTGATGATGCCCACGATTTTGCCATCGCGCATCACGGGCAGGCCGCCAATTTTGTTGTCGGCCATGATGCGGGCGGCTTCCTCGATGGGGGTGTCTTCGGTGACGGTGACTACATCGCGCGTCATCACCTCTTCGACGGTGATTTTGCTCAGCAGGTAGTTGATTTCCCACACGCTGAGGGTGGTCGCGGGGGAGGGAGACGCGTTTAGAAGATCTTTGTCTGAAACGATCCCGACCAGTTTGCCATCTTTGACCACCGGGGTGCGGCGGATGTGTTCGGAGCGCATCAAGTTGAGCGCGTCAACCACGGGCATGTCGGGCGGGATGGTGATCACGGGGTGCGACATACGATCGCCGACGAGCATGGTTTACCTCCTCTTGAGAGCAAGAGCCACGGTTTGTCGTGCCGAATAAGGCTTGTTTTGAGGCTTGCACTTATAGTTTACTGCATTTCCCTTTTTGTGAAAAGTGACACTTATAACCTGTTCTGCCTTTAGAGGCCTAAGTAGGCTTTTTGCACGTCGGGATTGTTGGCCACGGCTTTCGATGGCCCTTCGATTTCGATGCGCCCTTCGGCAAGCACGTAGGCGTAGTCGGTGACGGCCAGGGCCATTTTGACGTTTTGCTCGACCAGCAAAACGGTGATGCCCGTGTCGCGCAGTTTTTTCAGGCTCTCGAAGAGTTGGAGCACCAACACCGGCGCCAACCCCAAGGAGAGTTCGTCAATCATCAACACTTTGGGCGAGGCCATGATGCCGCGGGCCACGGCCAGCATTTGTTGTTCGCCACCGCTCATGGTGCCGGCTTTTTGGTTGCGGCGGTCTTTCAAGCGGGGGAACATTTCAAAGACCAGTTCTAAGTTGCGTTGAATGTCGGCGCGGGCGCGTTTGGGCGAGGCGCCCATTTCCAGGTTCTCTTGCACGGTCATGTGGGTAAACAGTTGCCGTCCTTCAGGCACTAACACCAGCCCGCGAGCTGCTTTGGCGTGGGGAGAGAGGCGGCTGACGTCTTCCCCTTCGAAGAGGATCTGGCCGCTCCACGGACGGTTGAGCCCCATGATGGTGCGGAGCAGGGTGGTTTTCCCTGCGCCATTGGCGCCGACCAAGGAGACCATTTGCCCTTTTTGGAGTGCCAATGTCACTCCCCACAGAATTTGCACCTCGCCGTAGCCGGAGGTTACGTCGCGCATTTCCAGGATAGCCATACGCATTCCCTCGTTTTCAGGATGGTTGCTATTCGCCTTGCATCAGGCGTTCGGCAAGTTTCGGATCGCCCAGGTAGGCATGGATGACCTTTTCGTTTTGGGCGATTTCTTCGGGGGTCCCCTCGGCGATGAGTTTGCCGAAGTCCAAAACCAGGATTCGGTCTGAGACGTTCATGATTGCGCTCATGACGTGTTCAATCATGATGATGGTGATGCCGCGATCGCGGATCGCGCGGACGGTTTCCACCATGTGGGCGATTTCCGAGGGGTTGAGGCCGGCCAGCACCTCGTCTAAGAGGAGGAGTTTGGGCTGGGCCGCGATGGCCCGCGCGAGTTCCAGGCGTTTTTTCTGGGCAACGTTTAGGCTGCTTGCGAGTTGGTCGGCTTTTTCTTCCAAGCCCACAAAGGCCAGCACCTCGTCGGCGATTTGGGCCGCTTGTTTGAGGTTGGCGTTGGCGTGGCCGAAGCAGGCGCCCACCATGACGTTTTCCCGCACGCTGAGTTCGTTGAGGGGGCGGACGATTTGGTGGGTGCGGGCCAGCCCTTTGCGAGCCAGGTAGTAGGGTTTTTTGCCGGTGATGTCTTCGCCTTGGAAGATGACCCGCCCTTCTTCGGGGGCGTAGACGCCGTCAATGACGTTGAAGAGGGTGGTTTTGCCGGCGCCGTTGGGGCCGATGAGCCCTAAGATTTGCCCTTCGGGTAGGTCGAAGGTGACCTGGGTCAGCGCCTGAAGGCCGCCGAAGCGTTTGGTGACCCCTTGTACTTGCAGAATCATATCAACAACCTCCGCACCTTAGGGTAGCGCTGGCGCAGCCAACCGACCAGACCGCGCGGGATGAACAAGACGATGATGAGCAGCAGGGCCCCCGAGATGGCCAGTTGCAGGTTTTTGAAGAGGGGGCTCACCAGCAGGTAGTCGCGCATGGTTTCGTAACCGGCCGCGCCCAGAATGGGCCCTAACACTGTGCCTTGGCCGCCCAGCATAATCATCACGATCATCACGATGGAGGTGTTGAGGGGGAAGGCCAGGCCTGGCTCGATGGTGCCGTTTTTGAAGAAGACCAGGGCCCCCACCATCCCAGGGATGACGGCCGAGAGCACGTAAGCCCAGGTTTTGGCGTTGGGCGCAACCACGCCCATGACTTCGGCGGCGTCTTCGTCTTCTCGGATGGCCAGCAATCCCAAGCCAAATTTCGAGGTGCGCACCCAGTAGCTCACCAGGATGACCAGCAGCGTGAGCCCGATGATGATGTAGAACGAGAGTTGCAGCGCGCTGGCTGGCCCGCCGTACAGTTTGTACACTTTGAAGTTGAGGGTCATGCCGGTGGGGCCGCCAAAGGGCTCGAAGTTGTTGATGAAGGCTCGGACGGCTTCGTTGACGCCGATGGTCGCGAGGGCAAAGTAGGCACCTCGGAGCCGCAGGATGGCCAACCCCAGCAAGTAGGCCAGCAGGCCGGCTGCGATGCCGCCGGCTAAGATGGCCAGCCACAGGTTCCATCCTCGGGCAGAGATGAGGTAAAACCCGACATAGCCGCCCAGGCCGTAGAAGACGACGTGGCCGAAACTGACATACCCCGTGTAGCCCAACAGAATGTTGAGGCTGGAGGCCAAAGCCACGGCGCGTAAGACGGTGAATGCGGTTTCACGATCCAGGGCATCGCCGGTGATGATGGGCCAAATGCCGATGAGGAGCACCGCGGCCAAACTAAGCCATAGACTGGCGTGTTGTTGGATCCGTTTGGTCATTCTTCCCCTCCGAACAGGCCGTTAGGTTTGACAAGCAAGATCACCACGAAGAGCACAAATTCCAGCACGGGCGTCCAGGTGGTGGGCATGACGAGGGGCACCAGGCTTTCGATGTCGCCCAAAATCAGGCCGCCAAACAGGGAGCCCACAGGGTTCCCCAGACCGCCCAAGACGCCGATGACGAAACTCTTGAGTTCGTAACTGCCACCGCTGAGGATGGTGAAGGGGAAGACGGTTGCAATTAGCGCCCCGGAAACCGCCGCCAACATGGTGCCCAGCCCAAAACTGAGGGCCAACACCTGGGCGGAGGGAACGCCCACAATTTCGGCCGCGTCGCGGTTGTCGGTGACCGCACGGATGTAGCGCCCGGGACGGGTGTATTTGAGGAAGAGGAACAGCCCCCCGGCGACAAGGATGGCCACCAGCGCGGCAATCAAACGCGTGGTGGGCACAACGGCAGGCCCAAGGTGTACGCTGCCTAATTCCAGGGGCACGTTGCGGGGGGAGGTTTTGAAGATGCTGGTGCCTACGCCGATGATAATCATGTTGACCGCGTAGGTCGCCAGCAGGGTTGAGAGCTCTGGCGCGTCAATGACACGATGCACTGCAATGAAATAGATGACGATACCAAAAAGAAGCCCCAGAATGGCAGTGATGACGACTGCAACATAGGGCGAAATGCCCAGCGCGGTGAAGAGGAGGTAAACGCTGAACATGCCCAAGGCAATGATTGCCCCGTGGGACAGGTTGATGACGTTCATCACGCCCCAAATCAGGGTCAACCCCATGGCGGCAATGCCATACACGAAGCCCAAGAGCAAGCCGTCAATGAGGGAGCGAATCAGAGCATCCATACACGGTTCTCCACAGATGGAATCGGTCGTTCCGAAGGTGAGGGATAAAAAAGCCTCCCCAGAGGGGAGCACCCCTCTTGGGGAGGCTGAATGTTGACAAAATCAGCGAAGCGGATATACAGGCTCGGCCGTCGCACCTTCTTTCGGCCAGACCACCTCTTTCACCAGCTTGCCGTCCTTATCCTGCCATTGGACATAGACCATTTCGTGGCCGATTTGCAGGCCGTGGGCGTCTTCGCTGGTGTCGAATTTGATGTGCCCGAAGAAGATGAGCAGGTCCATGTTGTCGAGGGCGGCTTTGACTTTGTCAGGATCCACCGAGTCGGCGTCCAGAATGGCTTTCTGGAGCACCAAGCCGGCTGCGTAACCGCCTGCCGCGTGGTAGCTGGGGGTTTCGCCGTAGGCATCTTCGTAGGCTTTGGTGAATTCTGCGCTGGTGGGCCCGAACCATGCCAGGCCAGCGGCTTTGGCGCTCTCGGGCGAGTAGTTAGCCGAGGGTTCCCATTGGCTGGGGCCAACCACGTTTTTGGCCGCGTCGCCCAGTTCGCTGAAGCCGTTGTCGGCCGGCGCAACCAGCAGCGCGAGGTATTTGATATTCAGCTGCTTTTCGTACAGTTGGCGGGCAAAGGTGGAACCATCTTGGAAGTGGCCGCCGCCCATCACGGCTTCTGCACCGCTGTCGGCAATTTTGTTGATGAAGGCCCCAAAGTCGGTGGTGCCGGGGTCGTAGCCTTCAAACAGCACCACTTCGTAGCCTTGCTGTTCGGCGTAGGTCTTGGCGGCTTCCACCACGGCTTGGGAGAATTTGCTGTTTTCGTACACGAAGGCCACTTTCTTCAGGTTGGGGTCCAGGTTTTTGAGCAGGTCCACCGCGCCGGTCAGGTAGCGGCTGGCGGGGGTGTAGATTTGATAGACCCGTTCGTAGCCTTTGGTGTAGATGGAGTCAGAAGCCGCACCGGTGGCCAGCATGATCTTGCCGTATTGTTCGGAGACCACGGCAGCCATCGAGGTCAGGCCGCTGGAGTAGGGGCTGATGAGGAAGTCGGCTTTGTCTTCGGTAATCAAGCGGGTGTAGAGTTGTTGCACTTTGTCGCCGGTGCTTTCGTCGTCGTAGTACACGGTTTTGAATTTCACCACGGTGCCGTCGCTCAGTTTGATCCCGCCTTGGTCATTGACTTGCTTGACCCACAGTTCCAGGCCTTGTGTCTGGCTGGAGGATTCTTCGTTGTACTTACCGGTCTGGGACTGGGTGAAGCCGATGGTGACCGTGATTTCCTTAGCCGCGGGGGCTTCGGTTGCTTCGGCGGCTTCCGTCGGGGCCTCCGTGGCCTCGGCGGGCGCCTGGGTCACTTCGGTTTCGTTCCCGCCCGAGGAAGGCGCACTGGTCGCCTCGGACGAGGTGCTTTGGCAGCCGGCCAAAACCAGGCTGGCAAGCACCAAAAGGCCGAGGAACAGATAGAGCTTCCGTCGCATCTTACTCCTCCTTGAGAGTGGTTTGGGAAAAGGACCGGAATGGGCAACGCCCAATTCCATTTTAGCAGTATTACTTGGGGCTGGGGCGGAGAGTGCGTAAAAAATGGGTAAAAAACGCCCTCCGGCCTTGGGAAGGCGCGGAGGGACGTGCAGACCCCTATATAAATTACATCTTTTTGTCGGTGGGGGCCTACGGGGCTGGGTCAGGCTTCGAAGGCGTAGCCCACGCCGCGTTCGGTGCGGAGGTAGCGGGGGTGGTTGGGGTCGGGTTCGATTTTTTGCCTGAGGCGCCCGATATAAACCCGCAGATATTCGGCTTCTTGGCCGTATTCCGGCCCCCAAACGTTGCGCAAAATTTCGCTGTGTGAGAGCACTTTGCCCGCATTGCGCATGAGATATTCCAGCAGGTTGAATTCGGTGGGCGTCAGTGCGACGGGCTCGCCGTGGATGGTCACTTCATGGCGTTCGCGGTCTAACACGATGGGCCCGCGGACAATCACCGCGGGTTGGGTTGTGTTGGCGGTGGGGTGTGCGCGGCGCAGCACGGCTTGAACCCGGGCTAAGAGTTCGCCTACGCCAAAAGGTTTGGTGAGGTAGTCGTCGGCGCCGCGGTTGAGGGCTTGAATTTTGGTGGTTTCTTCGCCCAGGGCCGAAAGCACAATGATGGGCACGTTGGAGATGAGCCGCAGTTGTTTGATGACTTCCAGCCCGTCCATTTGCGGCATGATGAGGTCTAAGATGACCAAGTCAATGTCGTGGGCGTGGAATTTTTCCAGCGCGTCCACGCCGTTGACGGCTGTCACCACACGGTAACCGCGGACGTCCAGGTTGCGCCGCACGAATTCGCGCAGGCTTTTGGCGTCGTCCACGACCAGCACGGTGGCTTTGTTTTGCGTTGCCATGAGGGTTCCTCCTCCGCTTGGGGTGTTGAGGTTGGTCGGGTGGGCGCAGCGTTGCGATGGTGGTTGTTAGGCCGGTTCTTCAGGGGGTGTGAGGGGCAGGGAAAAGGCAATGCACGTGCCTTTGGCGCGAGGTTCGACCCAAATTTTGCCGCCGTGGGCTTCCACAAAGCCGCGGCAGATGGCCAGCCCCAGCCCCGCGCCTGAGGCGTGCCGGGTCAGCCCGCTCTCAACTCGGTAGAAGCTCTCGAAGATGTGCGGGACGTGTTCGGGGGGGATGCCAGGCCCTTCATCTTCCACCCGAATCACAATTTGTTCGGGTTCCACCGTGGCCGAAACTTGGATGGGCGAGTCTGTGCCGCCGTATTTGACCGCGTTTTCAATGAGGTTGCGAAGCACCACTTCGATGTGGCGGGGGTCGGCGAAGAGCGGCGGCATTTGTTCGGGAAGATGCACTTGAAGGTTGTCGCCGGGCGCGGGGTGGGCGTTTTGAGCCGCGCGCTGGATGATTTCGGCCAAATCAATGGCTTCGCGGCGCACTTTGAGGCTGCCGCCTTCGATGCGAGAGAGGTCGAGCAGGTCGGTGACCAACTGGCTGAGGCGGTCGGTTTCTTCGGAGATGGTTTGCAGGAATTCGCGTTGGCTTTCGGGGTCCCAGTTGACGTCTTCGGCCAGCAGCGTGGAGACATACCCTTTGATGGCCGCCAAGGGGGTGCGCAATTCGTGCGAAACGGTGGACATCAGGCTGGCCTTCATGCGGTCCACTTCGCGGTCGGCGGTGATGTCTTTCCAGATTTGCCCGCGGCCAATGGGGACGCCTTGGGCGTCGGTCACCGAGAAGAATTGGATGCGCCAATCGGTCAGCCGCCCTTGGCGGCGGATGGCGATTTCTGCGATGCCTTCTTCGGCCGCGCGCTGGAGGGCGATTTGGGCGGCTGTGGGGTTGTGGGCTTGGCGGATGATGCGAGCCAAGATGCGTTCCACTTCGACGCCGCTGATTTCGTCGGGGGGCAGCTCGGCCAGTTCGGCCAGGCGGCGGTTGGCGTAGAGCACGCGACCGTGGTGGTCTTCCAGCAGGATGGCGTCGCTCATGGATTGGATGAGGGCCTCCAAGCGGCGGGTTTGTTCTTGCAGGCGGGCGTCTGAGCGGGCAAACAGCGCCGCGTTTTCAATGGCCATGGCCGCGTGGTTGGCAAAGGAGGTCAGCAGGTCAATTTCTTGCTGGGTGAAGGTGTGGGGCTCGGGGTAATAGACCACCAGCGCGGCCGGCGGGGTGTGTTGGGTGGGCAAGGGCACGGCCAACACGGCCCGGTAGCCTTCGGCCTGTGCCCGCGGCCGGATGCCGGTGGCGCTGGGGTCGGTTTCGGTGTCGCTGATTTGCAGAGGCTTGCCGGTTTGAATAGCCCGCAGCGTCAGGGAGTTGAATTCGTCGCGCGGGATGATGAGCCGTTCCGCATAGCGCGTTGAGAGCCCGCGGCTCGCGCGGGCAACAAAGGCTTGTTTTTGCTCATCCCAGGCGATGATGGCGCTCTTTTGCACGTTCAGCAGCCGCTCGACTTGGGCTAAGATTCGCGAAAGCACGGTGCGCGAGTCGAGGGTGGAGACCACTTCCGCACTTGTTTGGAGCAGGGTGCGAAGTTCTTGGAGCCGCGCTGCAATGTCGGCCTCCATGCGCGCCAAGGTTCTGGCCAGGTGGCCTACTTGGTCGGGCCGTTGGGAAAGGAGCTGGAGGGCGTGGTTTTGTTTGGGGTCATGGGGGCCTTCTTGCCCAATGGCTTTGCTGTAGGCCGCTAATTGCTCGATGGGGCGAATGACCTGGGTGGAAAGCCCAAACCAGAAGAGCACCCCTGTGATCACCACCACCGCCAAGGCCAAATGTGTGGCATGGCGGAAGAGGTTGATGGTGGCAAAGGCGCTCTCGGTGGAGCGCCCCACCACAACGCCCCACTCCGCGGAGCGGATGGGCGCATAACTGTAGAGCATGGTGCGTGTGCCCTGGGTGACGATGATGTTTTCGGCTTTCCCTTCGTCGGAGAGGGCGCGTAGCACGGGGGCTTGTTTGTCAAGGGTGGTGAGCAAATCTTGATTGTTCGACGAGGCCACCACTTGGCCGACGTTGTCCACGATATAGACCACGAAATACTCTTCGGGGCTGTGTGCGGCCGAGATGTTTTCCAAAACCCAACTGAGCGATTCCAGTTTGACGTTGATGCCCACAATGCCGAGGAAGTTTTGCTGTTCATCCCACAAGGGCATCACCGCGGTGACCACTGGCTGGTTGGTTGTGGGGGAAATGCGCCCGCGCGAAAAGAAGGGCAAGCGGCTATTTTTCGCGCGCTGGAAGTAGGGCCGAAAGGAAAAATCGGCGCCTACGGTTGAGATGGGCTCTTCGGGGTAGTGGTAGCGCATGATGCCGTGGGCGTCGAGCCGATAGACCAGGTTGACCTCGGGGCGGTCGTTGATGAGGGCTGCGAAGAGGTCGCGCATGCCCGTCGTGTTGATTTGGAGCACCGCAGGTTCCGCGCCCAGGTGCTGGGCTGCACTGAGCAGGCTTCCTAAGGTCAGGTTGGTTTCTTGGGCAATGGTGCTGGCCAGGGTGAGGTTGGCGATTTCCACATCGTGGCGCAGGCGCTGGGTCGCCAGATGGTCAAAATAGAGCACCATCCCAATCAGCGGCAGCACAAAGGCGACGTAAAGCGCCAAGAGCCGCACGCCTAAGTCTCGGCGGAGGGCCAAAACGGATCGTTTGATTCGCTGCCAGAAGTTGAAGATGGCCATCGGTTACGCAGAAGCACGGCCAAAAGCGCTGACCACGCGGGCAATGTGGCGGGCGCCTTTGAGGTACAGATCCAGACGGATGTTTTCATTGGGCGCGTGGATGTTGCTCCCGGGGTAGGCGATGCCCGCGGTGGCGATGGGCACGCCCAAGTAATGATGGAACACATACCCCGGCCCTGAGCCACCGCTCAACGGGATTTTCTGCTGGGGTTGCCCGTAAACCGGCCGGGCGGCTTCGACCACCAGGTTGATGAAGGGGTCGTCGGGGTCCATTTTGACCGGGAATTCGCCGCCCAAACAGCGGATTTGGACGTCGTGAAAGCCGTGGGCGTCCAGGTGTTGGCGCAGTTGGCGGAGCACTGTGTTGGGGTTTTGGTTGGGCACCAGGCGGAAATCCACTTTGGCAGTCGCGTGGGAAGGCAGCACGGTTTTGCTCCCTTCGCCTTGGTAGCCTGCGCTCAGGCCGCAGATGGTGCAGGTGGGGTCAAAGAGCGCGGCTTTCCACATTTCCAGGCCGCCTTGTATGCCTTTGATGAAGTTTTTGACCCCTGCGCTGCGCTTGTAGGCTTCGGAAGGGTCGGGCAAGGCGGCGAGCAATTCCAGGTCGCGTGGGCTGGGTGGTTGCACATCGTCGTAGAAACCCGGCAGGCGGATGCGCTCGTCGGGGCCTTTGAGGGTGTTGAGTGCCCAGACCAGCCGCCAGGCCGCGTTGGGGAAGATGCCGCCTGTGAGCCCCGAATGGGTATCTACATCTGCTGTGCGGACGCTGAGCTCCACATAGCAGATGCCCCGCATGCCCATGATTTGGTGGGGTTCGTCGTTTTGGCCGACCCCGCCAAATTCCCAGATGCAGGCGTCGGCGGCAAACAGGTCGGCATGGGTGCGGACGGTTTCTTCCAAATGGATGCTGCCGATTTCTTCTTCGCCTTCGATGACGAATTTGACATTGCACGGCAGGTCCCCTTCGGTGGCGAGCAGGGCGTCGAGGGCGAAGAGGCGGGCGGTGAGCTGCCCTTTGTCGTCGCTGACGCCGCGGGCGTAAAGTTTGCCCTCGCGCAGGGTGGGCTCGAAGGGGGGCGTTTCCCACAGGTCCAGCGGTTCAGGCGGCTGGACGTCGTAATGGTTGTAAAAAAGCAAGGTTTTGTCGCGGTTGCGCCCCGCGCGCTCGGCAAAGACCACTGGCGAGCCCGGGGTGGGCAGAATTTGCACTTGGAAGCCGCGTTGGCGGAGCATGGCCGCGGTCATTTCCGCGGTTTCGGCAATGCCCCAGTTTTGCGCAGCCACGCTGGGCTGGGCGCAAAATTGGCGTAGTTCTGCGATGCTTTCGTCGAGGTGGGTTTCCAGATAGCGGTCGAGGTGGTGTGAGGAAGTCATGGGAGGGTTCTCCTACAGCCTTTAGAGCAGCCACGCGCCCAAGACGGCGACGGCCAGCATTTTGAGTACCTTGCCCACCCAACACCAGAAGAGGAAGCGCCAGAGGGGCATGCGGGTGGCGCCGGCCACGATTCCGGCTAAATCCATCAGGGGCAAGGGCAAAAAGGCCAAAACGAGCACGGTCAAGGCGCCGTAGCGGGTCATCCAGGCGTACACTTGGCGGTAGCGCGGGGTGTCTTCTACCACGGCCTTCCCGCTCCAGCCGGCCAGGTAGCCGGTGAGTTCGCCCAGCGCGGCCCCTGTGCCCGCGGCCAGCGCCACGCCCCAGGGGGTCAGCACAGCCCCCAGCACATAGGGCAACACCAAACTGGGCATGGGAAGGATCACGCTGGCGTTGGCCAAGAGCGAAAACAGGAAGACGCCAGGATACCCATACGTTTGGAGATGGGCAATGTGGTCCCGGGCCAGATAGAGCCCCAGGCTCAGCCCACCGACGATGGCCATCCCCAGCGCGTTAGGCCACCAGCGCCGCCAACTTTTGGCGTCCGCCGAGGCAGAAGAGGCACGCTGAGGGATGGGTACGCTCATGTTTGCATAGGCTAAGCCAAGCCGCGTTCCCGCAGCAGGGAATCAACCCGGGCGACCACCATATCCAGGGCGACGCGGTTGAAGCCGCCTTCCGGAATGATGATGTCGGCGTAGCGTTTGGAGGGCTCGACGAATTCCAAGTGCATGGGGCGCACGGTGTTGAGATATTGGTCAATGACCGATTCCATGGTGCGCCCGCGCTCGGTGATGTCGCGCCGAAGGCGCCGGATGAAGCGGATGTCAGGGTCGGTGTCAACGTAGATTTTGACGTCAAAGAGTTTGCGAAGCTCGGGCTCGTAGAAGAGCAAAATGCCTTCAACCATGATGATAGGACGGGGCAACACGGTGACGGTTTCGTTGGTGCGGGTGTGGGTGGTGAAGTCGTAAACCGGCCGTTCGATGGGGCGGCCTTCTTTGAGCTGTTGGATGTGTTGGATGAGGAGCGATGTTTCCAGCGAGTCGGGATGGTCGTAGTTGATTTTGATGCGTTCCGAAAGGGGAAGGTGGCTGTTGTCTTTGTAATATGCATCGTGGGGGAGGTAGGCGATGTGGTCTTCGCCTACCCGGTCCAAGATGACGCGAGCGACGGTGGTTTTGCCAGAGCCGGTGCCACCGGCGATGCCGATCACCAGGGGGTTGGGTTTGGGAGGGGGAGATTGGGAAGGGGTCATGCGCTGATTCCTCAACAGGGGTGGGGTGGGGCGGCTGAGAACCATTAGTTAGGGGCGAGGAAGCACGCCAATGCGAAGAGCCATTGGGGGAAGGCCGTGGGGTGGCGGCTCATGAGGGGCAGCATACGTTCGAGCAGGGTTTGGGCCTTGGTGCGGAAGGGGCTTTGGGCGGTATCTTTGGCAAAGGCGATGAGCAGGGTGGTGGTCAGGGCGTTGCCGGAAGGGGCTTCGCCATCGAGCAGTTCTTGGGGGCGGCCGAAGGGGAAGTTGTGGTCAGGGGAGGTGTCGTAATAGCCCCAGTCGGCAGCGAAGGAGGTCTCGATTTGCTCCAAAAACCGAGCCGCTTCGTATAGCCACGACTTGACTGCAGGTGGTTGAGGGGCTCGGACACGATGCAGCGCAATCATCGCCCAGCCCGCGGCGGCGTAATCTTCCAAAAAGGCGGGCTCGCCGTGTTGGCCGTGATACCAGCTGCGCCAGAGGGTATCTTGCGAGTGGAGGTGCGTGAGCAGCCCCTCGGCGATGCGCACCGCGGTTTGAGTGTAGCGCGGGGCTTGCAGGTCGCGGCCTGCTTGGGCAAAGGCTCGGATGGCCAGGGCGTTCCAGGCGGTGAGGGCGGTGTCGTCCACTGGCGGCGTCATGCGTTGCTGGCGGGCAGCCAGTAGGCGCTTTTTGGCGGCTTCCAGGCGGGCGCGGGCTGTGCCCGCGGGGAGGCCAAATTGGGCTTCGAGGGCTTCGTCGGTGAGGCGCCGTTGTAAGGTGCGGGGCGTCTCGCCCAGGTCGTAAGCCGCGCTGAGCAATTCGGCTTCGTCTGCGGGCAGGGCCTTGTGCACCTCGGCCGCAGTCCACATGTAATAGCGCCCTTCGCCCGGTGGGCTTTCGCTTTCGCCGCTTTGCCCGCTGCCCAGCAGGCCGTTGGGCAGGGCGAGGGTGTGGGTGAGATAGTCGAGGGTGTGCTCGGCCACGCGCCGATAGGCCGTTTGCCCGGTGAGGCGGTAGGCCGTGGTGTAGGCTTGGGCCAGAAGCGCGTTGGTGACCAGGCTCTTTTCGAAACGCGGTTCTCGCCAGGCCGCGTCCAGGGCATATTGGTGGAACCCGCCGCCCAAGACGTCGTAGATGCCGCCGCGGGCCATGCCGAGCAAACTGGTGAGGGCCATGGCTTTGGCGCTGGCGTCGCCATTCTCTGCTTGCCGTAACAGCCACAGCAGCACCAATGGCTGTGGAAATTTCGGCGCTTCGCCAAAGCCGCCGTGTTGCGCGTCGAATTCGCTTTCCAGGTTGCGGCGGGCTGCTTCGGCGATGTCTTCGGGCTTGCGCGCGGTGGGCGGGGTGCTGTGAAGCAAGGGCAGCAGCCCTTCGCCCATTTGACGCCCCATTTCTTGCGCAATGTCTTCGACCCGTTCGCGCTCCTCTTCCCACGCGCGGAGGGCCTCGCTGAGGGCTTCTTGGAATGGGGGCGTGTCGGGAATTTCAGCCTGCAGGGGAAAGTAGGTGCCGCCGTAGTAGGGCTTGCCTTCGGGGGTGAGGAAGAGGTTGAGCGGCCACCCGGTCTTCCCGGTCATGGCCGCGGTTACCTGCATGTAGGCGTTGGCCAGGTCAGGGCGTTGGTCACGGTCAAGGGCCACGGGAATAAAATAGCGGCTGATGTAGGTGGCAATGCCCGGATGCCGGAAGGCTTCGGAGGCCATGCGCTCGCACCAATGACACCAGCCGTAGCCAATGTGCAGGAAGATGGGCTTCCCCAGGCCGCGGGCCTTTTGAAAGGTCCGCGGGGCCCAAGGGTGCCAGTGGATGGCGTCTTGGCTGCGTTGATGGTAGAAGGCAGAGGTTTGTGGAAGGAGGGAATGATGGTGGGGCATAGGCTTGGGGTGTTGAAGGAGGGGATGGGGTTATTCGCCAAATTCTGAAGCGATTTCGACCTCTTCGGAAAGGTTTTCGCTGGCGGGCATGATTTCAATTTCGCCAAAGAGGCGCTCTTGCTGGGCGTGGACCAGCCGTTGCTTGACCAATTCTAACAGAGCGAGGAAGGTAACCACGGTTTCCAGCCGCGTGGGGCGGCCTCCCAAGAGGGCCGAAAAGGTGGCCTTGCCGCGTTGGCGGAGGGTGTGGACAATTTGCCGAATTTTGTCGCGAATGGTGACTTTTGGGGGGCTGATGACGGTGCGGAGGGGGGCGCGCGGGCGCAGCGAAAAGGCGCGTTGGGCTGCGCGGGCCAAATCTTGTGCGGTGAGGCCACGCAGGTCAATGCGCCCTTCGATTTTTGGCGGCGGCGCTAAGCGCACATAGGCGTGCAACCCCGCGGCATGCCGCGCTTTTAGCCATTCGGCTGCCTGCTTGAAACGCCGATAGGCGCGCAGTTGGCGCACCAGCGCCTCGCCAGGGTCCTCTTCGCCTTCTTCCCGCTGGGGAGGCCGCGGCAGCAGCGCCTCAGACTTGATTTGAAGCAGCTTCGCCGCAATCACCAAAAACGCTGACACTTCCTCGGGCGAGCGCTCTTCCAGTTGAGCCAGATGCGCCAGATATTGATCGGTGATTTGCGCCAGGGCCAGTTTGGTGATGTCCAGCTCCGCACGTTCGATTAATTGCAGCAGCAAATCCAGCGGCCCTTGGTAAACCGGCGTTTGGATGTGATACTGGCGCACCTGGTATTCCACCACTTTTGGCATGGAAGGATTATATCATTGGCATGAAAAGAGAGGGGAGAATCGCGCAAGGGTTTGGGCGGCTGGGCCAACGAAGGGATTTCGGCCATTTGGGACCGCGGAGGTGGAGAATGCGGTTAGAATGCGCTATAATACCAGCGCCTTGGCCAATTTTGCCCTTTTAGGGAAAGACGCGATGCGCATTGAGCAATTGTTGGACCGTCTGCCTTCTTACTACACCGTCGCCGATCGGGCGCTGGTGGAACGGGCTTATCGGGTGGCCGAGAAAGCCCACGAAGGCCAAAAGCGTGCTTCGGGCGAGCCATATATTCAACACTGCTTGGCTGTGGCCGATATTTTGGCCGAGTTGCGCATGCCCCCCGCGGTGGTCGCCGCGGGGCTTTTGCATGATACCGTCGAAGATACCGACATCACCCTCGACGACTTGCGCCGCGACTTTGGCGAGGAAGTCGCCTCGTTGGTAGATGGGGTGACCAAGTTGGTCTCGCTGCCGCGGGTCTCGCGGGCCGACCAGGCGCAGGCCGGCGACGAGAGCGAAACCATCCCCGAAGAGGAATCGCCGCAATCTGAATGGGAGCGGAAGCGCAAACTGGCCAACGAATCGTTGCGCAAAACCTTCCTGGCCATGAGCCGCGATATTCGGGTGGTGATTATCAAACTGGCCGACCGGCTGCACAACATGCGCACCTTGGCCTCGTTGCCGCCCGAAAAACAGCGCCGCATCGCGCAGCAAACCCTCGACATCTTCGCCCCTTTGGCCAATCGGCTCGGTATCTGGCAAATCAAGTGGGAGCTGGAAGACCTGGCCTTCCGCTACGTCAACCCTGAAGCCTACAAAGACATCGCTCAAAAACTGGCCGAGCGGCGCACCGAGCGCGAGCGCGAATTGGAGCGCGTCTCGGAGCGTATTCGACGGGTGTTAGCCGAAGCTGGCATTCGGGCTAAGGTCTATGGCCGCCCCAAGCACATTTACTCCATCTACCGCAAAATGCAGCGCAAGGGGGTGCCTTTCGAAAGCCTGCGCGATATTCGCGGGGTGCGCATCATTGTGGACGACATCCCCACTTGCTACACGGTTTTGGGGGTGGTGCACACCCGTTGGAAGCCCATCCCCGGCGAATTCGACGATTACATTGCCAATCCGAAAGACAATTCCTACCAATCGCTCCACACCGCGGTGTTGTTTGAAGACGGCAAAATTTTGGAAATTCAAATTCGCACCCAAGAGATGCACCAACGGGCAGAATACGGCATCGCGGCGCACTGGCGTTACAAAGAGGGCGACAGCAAATTTGACAGAGACTTTGAGCGGAAGATCAACTGGCTGCGCCAATTGATGGAGTGGCAGCAGGATGTCTCCGACGCGGGCGAATTCGTTGACGGGATGAAAACCGACGTCTTTGGCGACCGCATCTATGTTTTCACCCCGCGCGGCGACATCATTGACCTGCCGGCCGGCGCAACGCCCATTGACTTTGCCTATCACATTCACACTGAAATTGGCCATCGGTGTCGGGGCGCAAAGGTCAACGGCAAGTTGGTGCCCCTCAGTTACAAGCTCAAAACGGGCGACCAGGTCGAAATTTTGACCGCCCGCCGCGGCGGTCCCAGCCGCGATTGGCTCAACCCCAACCTGGAGTTGGTAAAAACCCAGCGCGCCAAAGCCAAAATTCGCCAATGGTTCAAAAAGCAGGCCCGCGAACAAAATTTGGCCCACGGCAAAGCCGTCTTAGAGCGGGAATTCAAGCGCTTGGGTTTGGAACACGTCAACCTGGAGCCCCTGGCCAAATATTTCGACTACCGCTCAGTGGACGACCTGTACGTGGCTGTTGGCTGCGGTGACCTCTCCCTCAACCGCATCATCAACCGCCTGGCCGAAGTTGACCAAGCCAAACAGGCCTTTCACCTTTCGGCCAAACCCACCCACACAGCCGAAACAGGCGACGAAGTCACCATCATGGGGCTCAAGGGCATGCTCATCCATCGGGCAAAGTGCTGCAATCCGGCCCCTGGCGACCCCATCGTTGGGTATATCACCCGTGGGCGCGGCGCGACCATCCACCGCCAAGATTGCCCCAACATCCTGCGGGTGCGCGACAAAGGGCGGCTGGTGCAGGTTTCGTGGGGCGTGCCCACCCAGGCCTATGCCGTGCCCGTGCGGGTGCGGGCGTATGACCGGGAGGGCTTGATGAAAGACGTTGCCGTTGCCATTGCCGACGAAGGCGTCAACATTGAAAAAGTGCAGGTCAAAGTTTCGGCAAAAACCGGCCAAGCCCTCATTGATTTGGTCTTGAGCGTGCGCGACATCGCCCAACTGAGCCGCGTCCTGACCCGCCTGGAAAGCCTCCCCAACGTTTTGGAGGCCTTCCGTTTTCGCCCGGGCTAAATCATCCCTTGCATCTTGCATCTTAGCCGTTTCGAACGGCTCGCTTTGGAGGTTCTCATGAGCACCAAACAACCCGCGACCAAAACCTATTGGGCTTCAGTGGTGTTGGCCTTTTTGGGCCTGGCCGACGCGACGTATTTGACCATCCTCAAATTCACCCATCACGAAGCCATGTGCGCTGGCGTGGGCGATTGCTACACCGTCAACACCAGCCCCTACGCTGAAATCCACGGCATTCCCATTGCGCTCTTGGGCGCCCTCGCGTATGTGGCCATCTTGGCCTTGCTGTGGTTTGAGCGTCGCCACCCCTTGGGCAAGGCATACGCCCCCCTGGCCGTCTTTGCCTTGACCTTCGCGGGCGTTTTGTATTCCGCTTACCTCACCTATCTGGAAGCCTACGTCATCCACGCCTTTTGCCCCTATTGTTTACTTTCGGCCACAATCTTGCTTTTTTTGTTGATTTTGGCTATCATTCGCCTGCTCAAAGAGCCCGCTGAGGGGATCTGAGCAAGCATTTTAGAGGAGGTGGCGTTCTATGCCCCGCATTCGTTGTGCGTATGAGGATTGCGTTTTCCTGGATGACCACTATTGCACGGCCGCGGAGGTGGAAATTGACCCCGATCGCGGCTGCCTCACCTACAAACCTACATCGGAATTGCTCAACGAATGGGACGAAGACCACGATTTGCTCGATGACGACGACCTTTTGGATGATGACGACTTCCTCGACGATGAAGATTTGTGGGACGACGACGAAATTTGAACGTGAAGAGCAGTTCTCCCCTTGCCCCGCGCCGGCTGCGCGGGGTTTTCTGTGATTGAGGGCAAAGATTATGCGATTACGAGCACATTTTGGACAAACCCAACGCCAAGCCCCGCGCTACGCCCCCGAAGACGGGCGGCACTGGCTCGTCCGCGCGGCTTATTGGCACTTGTTCAACGATGAGCGCTGGTGGCTTCCTTTGGGTGCGCGCCTGCGCGAGCGACTGGAAGCGCACCTGCGCGCCGCCCTGGCCCCGTGTGAGCCGCAGGAGGTGTCCTTCCCGCCGGACGCAGCCGAAAGGCCCTCGGCCGAAGCGCTTGTGGCTTTGCTGGAGGCCCACGTCCCTTCCTACCGCGCGTTGCCGCGCTGCCTGGTAAGCCGCGCAGCAGAGCGGTGGACGGTGTGGCTCTTGGCGCCGGACCCCGCGCGCGCAGCCGCGGAAGCCGCGCAGGTTGAGGCCCGTTGGAGCGAGACGCTGCAGGGGCTGGGGTTGCCCTTGTTGCCCGAGCCGAGCCTGGAGGCGCACGAGCGTTTGACGCCCGCTGTGGGGGGCGACGAGGCGTTACGTTGCCCTTCGTGCGGCTATGCAGCCGCACAGCCGTGGGCTGCTCGCGCCAAGCCCCGCCCGCAACCCGAGCCTCTGCAACCGCTAACCCCGGTGGCCACGCCCCAAGCCACCACCATCCAGGCCCTGGCGGAGTTCCTGGGCATTCCAGAGCGCCAAACCGCCAAAGCCGTTTTCCTGCGCACCAAGGAACCTCGCCCCCGCTTGGTGTTTGCCGTGGTGCGCGGCGATATGCAAGTCTCTTTGCCGAAACTGGCGCGGCTTTTGGGCGTGGCCGATTTGGAGCCGGCTTCCGAAGAAGCCATCCGCGCGGCGGGCGCGGTGCCAGGGTATGCCTCGCCCATTGGCGTGCAAGGCGCGCTGGTGGTCGTGGACGATTTGATCCCCCACACCCCCAACTTGGTCGCCGGCGCCAATCGTGAGGGGTATCACCTGACGGGGGTGAACTATGGCCGCGATTTTCAGGCCGACCTGGTGGCCGATATTGTCGCGGCTCAGCCGGGGGACCCCTGCCCGGTTTGCGGCCAACCCTTGGAGCCTTTTTCCGCATGGGCGGTGCTCCGCACGCGGGTTTTGGATTTGGCAGTGACCTATCTCACCCAGGAAGGCAAAACAGCCCCCTTGGGGGTGGCCGTGGCCGAAGCCGATTTGGCTTCCCTGGTTGCGGCTTTGGCGGAGCATACCCGAGCGGAAGACGGCTTGGCCTGGCCGCCAGCCCTGGCGCCTTACGACGTCCATCTCATTGCCCTGCGCGGGGGCGAGGAGGCCGCAGAGGCCTTGTATGCCGATTTGCAACGCGCGGGGCTGGCAGTGCTTTACGACGACCGCAAGGCCAGCCCAGGCGTCAAATTTACCGACGCCGATTTGATTGGGCTGCCTTGGCGGGTCACTGTGGGCAAGCGTAGCCTCAAGCAGGGCGGCGCGGAGGTCAAGCCACGGCAGGGCGAGGCGCAAATTTGGCCTTTGGAAGCGGTCCCTGCCCGTTTGCAGGCGTTGGTTTCGGAAGCCAAAGCCTGAGAATTCCCCCAACATCCTTGCCTCGCAGGCCCCGAGTGGGGTTTGTCTCATGCTGACGTCTGACCAACGCTACCCAGGCCCGCGCGCGGCCTGAGGCAGGTTGCTTCGCGCGGGCATCAACGGTTGTTGCCCAGGCGCGCCGGGCGGCCGAAAATTTTTTGGTTGAGGAGGGCTTTATGCGACATTTGCAAGGTGTGGTTGAGGTGATTACCGGCCCAATGTTTAGCGGCAAAACCGAAGAGCTCATTCGCCGCTTGCGTCGGGCGGTGATTGCTCAGCAAAAGGTGCAGGTTTTCAAACCGGCGTTGGATAAGCGATATGCCGAAACCGCGGTGGCTTCGCACACCGGTTCGGCTTTTGAGGCTGTGCCCCTGCAGCATATTGACGACATCTGGCAGCACCTGCACCCTGAGACCACGGTGGTAGGGTTGGATGAGGCCCAGTTTTTCTCGCCCGAGGTCACCCAGGTGGTGCAGCGCCTGGCCGACCGCGGCATTCGGGTGATCGTGGCCGGTTTGGATATGGATTTCCGCGGCGAGCCTTTTGGCCCAATGCCCGCGCTGCTGGCGCAAGCCGACCGCGTAGACAAGCTGCAAGCCATTTGCGTCAAGTGCGGTTTCCCCGCGACGCGCTCGCAGCGTCTCATCAATGGCAAGCCGGCTCGCTACGACGACCCCGTCATCATCGTAGGGGCTTCGGAGATGTACGAAGCCCGCTGTCGCGAGCACCACGAGGTGCCCGGTCGGCCTGAGAGGTGAGTTGAACGCCCCTGACTTTGGTGTTGGGGGCGTTTTGTGTGGGCGTCTTCGCCCTGAGGCTGGGGTGGCCTTTGCGGGTTGCGTATGCTATGGCACACGGTGTGCACCCCCTGGTGAATCTGCTATAATTCTGGCGCGTCATGAAAACCGCTTTGATTACGGTTGAGCCTTTAGACGACCTCGCCGCCCTGGAAGATAAAATCGCCTGGGCGAAAGCCCCGCGCGCTTTGTTGTTGTGGCCGCGGAAGGGTTGCGCGGTGCAGCGCACCCTGGATTTCGTGCGGCTGAAGCGCATTGCTGACCGTTTGGGAACCCAAATTGCCATTGTAACCCGCTCGCGTCGGGTGCGCCGTTTGGCTCGGCAGGTTGGCATTCCGGTTTTCCCGAACCGGAGGGCCGCGTTGCAAAAACCCTGGCGCTGGCGACGGGTGCGGCGGCCGCGGCCGCGGCGTCGGCGGGTGGACCTTTATACCCTGCGCGCACTGGCGCAGCGCCCCTTGCCGTGGACGCAACTCAAACCCTGGCAGCGCTTGGCCGCGTTTACCGCGGGAGTTTTGGCGGTGTTGGCCCTGGCCGCGTTTATGTTCCCTTCGGCCCAAATTACGCTGCAGCCCGAAAACGTCACCCAAACGGCTTCGATTCGCGCTTCCATCAGCCCCTCGTATCAGGCAGTGACCTTGAGCGGCCATCTCCCTGCCCGTTGGGAGACCGTGACCGTGGGCGCAAGCCTCACCCGTCCCACGACCGGGCAAGCCCCTTTGCCCGAGCGGCCAGCCCACGCGGAGATTGTGTTGACCAACCTGACCACTGAGACCGTTGCCATCCCGGCGGGCACGACCGTGCGGAGCGTTTCGCACCCTGACGTGGCCTTCCGCACGACCGAGGGCGTCACGCTGCTGCCCGAGGTGGGGGCTGCGGCAACGGTTGAGGCCGAAAGCTTGGTTTACGGCGAAATTGCCAACCGCCCAGCCCATGACTTGCAGGTGCTCGAGGCCCCGTTGGCTTTCCGAGTTGCTGCCGACAACCCTTCCCCAGCTGAAGGCGGGGCTTCGCTTCCAGTGCCGGCGCCCAGCGCCCGCGATTACCGCGCTTTGGAGCAGACCTTGCGGCAGCAACTTCGGGCTCAGGCGTTGGATGCCTTGCAAAAGGAATTCCCCAACGCGCTCATCGTGCTGCCCAGTTTGCAGGTCGAGACCGATTTGGAACGGACGTTTGACCCGCCCAAGACACAACCCGCCAACACGCTGAGCCTTACGCTGCGGGTGCGCTATCGGGCATTGCTGGTGGCGCCCGAAGATGTGCGGGCCTTGGCGCGCACCACCCTGACCGCCTCGGCGCCCCACGGGATGGTGTTGGTGCCCGAAACGCTGAAAGTGGAAGCCGACCCCGCGGGCCCCCAGGGCGATGCCACGCCCTATACTTGGGTTTTTCACGCCCGCGGCGTCTTTGCATCGCCCATTGACCAGGAGCTCGCGCGGCAAGCTGTGGTGGGGCTGACCCCCGAAGCCGCACAGCAGCGTTTGGACGCGGTGTTCCCCCTGGCGACCTTGCCCGAAATTCGTTGTTGGCCTGCATGGTGGCCGCGTTTGCCTTTTCTCCCTTTGCGGATTACCGTGCAGGTACAGCCTTGACTTGTAGGTGTGTGATGCGTATTTTGGCCGTTGACCCTGGTGAACGCTTCCTGGGCCTTGCTCTTTCGGACCCCACGGGTACCATCGCGGGGCCGCTGACGGTGTTGCGCCATCGTTCGCGCCGTGACGATGCCGAAGCCATCGCGCGGCTGGCGAAGGAACATCAAGTCGAGCGCATTGTGGTGGGGCAGGCCACCGACCTTCAGGGCCGTCCCACGACTTTGCAGGCCCGCCGGGCGGCCAATTTGGCCGAGGCTTTGCGGGCGGTCTCGGGGCTGCCTGTGGTGTTGTGGGATGAAACCGGCAGCACCCAAAAGGCGCTCGCTGCTTGGAAAGCCATGGGCACGGCTCGGCGCCGTACGCGGCGCCCCGACGCCGTCGCGGCCACGGTCATCTTGCAAAGCTATCTCGATGCCGGCGCACCTTTGGAAACGTCATGAAATCTCGTGGTTGCGGGTTGGCTTTGTTGTTGGCTTTGCTGTTGGTCTTGGCCGCGGGCACGGCTTTTTGGTTGGTGCCCGCGCGGGCCGAGGCGTTGTTTGGCCCGCCTTCCTCAGACCTTTCGGCTTGGACACGTTGGCGCCTGAGCCTCACTTTGTTGACTTCTTCCCGCCAATTGACCTCACCCACACCATCTACGCAGGGGGCTATTTTTGTGGTGTCGCCGGGTGAGAGCGCATCTGAAATTGCCGTGGCGTTGGAAGCCCAGGGTTTGATCCCTGATGCGCACGCTTGGTTGGCTTATTTGCGTTACAAAGGCTGGGATGCCTCGCTTCAGGCTGGCAAATTCCGCTTTGATAGCGCACTCACGCCAATCACCGTGGTGCAGGTTTTGAAAAAACGCCCCGAAACCGACGCGGTGTTGGTGGTGTTGCCGGGCTGGCGGCGGGAAGAAATCGCAGCGGCCTTGCCTTCGAGCGGCTTGCGTTTATCCCCTGAAGATTTCCTCGCCGAGACCGCCCTCGCGGAGCGTTTTACACTGCCTTTTGTCGTGCCGCCGGCGGCTTCGTTGGAAGGGTTCCTCTTGCCTGGAAAGTACGTCTTGCCACGCGACGCGGGCGCGCCTTTGTTGATTGAGGCCATGTTGCAGCGGGCGAACCAGTGGTTTTCTGTGGCGTGGCAGCAAAACGTGCGTAACCGTGGCCTCACCCCTTATCAGGCGTTGATTTTGGCTTCGATTGTGCAGCGAGAGACCAAGGTGGCAGACGAAATGCCCCTGGTTGCTTCGGTGTACCTCAACCGTTTGCAAAAAGGCATGCCCTTGGAAGCCGACCCCACGGTGCAATATGCCTTAGGGAAGCCAGGGCGTTGGTGGCCTTCGCCCTTGACTTTGGAAGATTTGCAGGTCGTTTCGCCTTATAATACCTATTTGCACGCGGGCTTGCCGCCTGCCCCCATTGCCAACCCGGGGCTCGAGGCGGTACAGGCCGTGGCCGCAGCACCGCAGACGGATTTCCTCTTCTTCCGTGCCAGGTGCGATGGCTCGGGTCGGCATGTGTTTGCGCAGACCTTCCAGCAACATCTTCGCAATGCGTGTCCATAACTCTGTTTGTAAGGAGCCGATGCATGGAGATGACGCTACCCACGTTGGACATTTTGCCGGTCAAGGACATTGTTCCCCACGAATATCACGACGAGCAGCGGGCTTACCCTCTGATGGAGCGTTTGCGCGAGCATGGCGTGTTGCGCAATCCGCCCATTGTGATGCCTTTTCACGACGGCAGCGGCCGTTATATGATTTTGGACGGAACGAATCGGCTGATGGCCATCAAGATGTTGGGAATCCCGCACATCATTGCGCAGGTGGTGGAGCCTGACGCGCCGGGCGTTTCTCTGCGCACTTGGAACCATGTGGTTTGGGGCATCCCATCCACAGACTTGTTGGCCGCGCTGAAAGAGTCCTTGCCCGGGCTGCGGCCTTCGGTCTCGTTGGCGTTGAGCATTGCGGCTTTGCACGAGCGCAAGTTGCTGTTGGTGCTCAGTTTGCCCGACGGACGGGTTTTCTCGGTGCCGGCAGTGTCAGACCGCCCCAAAATGCTCGACATGCTCAACGCGGCGGTTGCGGCTTACAAGGGCATGGCTTCGTTTGACCGCACCGGCGAGCACGATGCTCAAGTGCTCAAAGGGTTGTATCCGGACATTAGTGGGGTGGTGATTTTCCCGCCCTTTAAGGTGCACGAAGTGCAGGAATTGGTGGCCGCGGGGCATCTTTTCCCGCCGGGGATTACCCGCTTCATCGTCGCGCCGCGGGCGTTGCGGGTTAACTATCCTTTGGATGCTTTGGCGGTTGATGCGCCTTTGGAGGTCAAGCGCGCTCGTCTGCAGGAGTGGCTCAAAGAGCGCTTGGCAGCCAAGGGGATACGTTATTACGCTGAGCCGACGGTGTTATACGACGATTAGGTTTCGCGTTCGGCCAGCCACCGTTGTGCAAACGCGAGGGCCTCGTTGGGCGTTTGAATTTCGCCCGCGGCTTGGGCCTCGCGCAGGGCTTCCAGCAGGGCTCCGACCAAGGGGCCCGGCCGGAGGCCTAATTGTTCCATTACATCGTGCCCAGAGAGCAGCGGAGGCGGGGTCACCACGGCGGTGCGCTGTTCCCACCAGCCTTCGAGCAGTGTGCGGACGGTTTCCAGGTGGGCTTGCCAAAAATCGTGTGGCAAGGTGTGGCCATATGTGGCCAAGACGTCGGCCAGGGAGAGCAAACAAATATCAACGCCGGCGTCGCCTGTGTCGCGGAAAAAGCGGTAAACCGCGCGCCGTGAGGGGCGTTGCCCGGTTTGGGTGAGCAACAGGGGGCGCATGTGATGGCGCACAATCGTGCTCAGGCGTTGGGTTTCGGCATTGCTGAGGTGTAAGTCGCGAGCCCGGCGGGCCACGCGTTGGGCACCCACTTCAGGATGCCCGTGAAAGTGGATGCGTCCATCGGGAAGCCGCGTGAAGGTTTCGGCTTTGCCCACGTCGTGGTAGAGCGCAGCCAGGGAAAGAAGGCTCTGGAGGGGGCGTTCGGGGTGGCTGTGCGTGCGGAAGTGCTCCGCGAGGTGTTCCCGATAGCGGCCAATGCGCACCATGGTGAAGCCCAGGGCAAAGTCGGCCGCGTGGTCTTGCTCGTAGTGGGGGTCCAGGGCTGTGAGCAGGCGCCCCAGCCATTCGACGGTGTGGAGCGTGTGGGTCCAGACGTCGGCTTGGTGAGGCGGCGGCTGGGGGATGCCGTGCAGCCGGGGTAATTCAGGGAGGAGGTAAGGCAGCACGCCCAAAGCGTCCAGGGTTTTGATGGCTGCAGTGGGTTTGGGCAGGGCCAACATTCGGAAGAGCTCGTCGCGTTGGCGTTCGGGGCTGACGTCTTCCAAGAGGGGGACGGCTTGCTGCATTTGGGCGCGGGTTTGCGGCTCAATGCGGAATTGCAGTGCCACGGCCAGGCGCACGCCGCGCAGCACCCGGAGTGGGTCGTCGGCGAAGGCGTGGGGCGAGCAGGCGCGGAGCACTTTTGCTTTGAGATCGCGCAGGCCGTGGGTGGGGTCAATGAGCTGTGTGGGGCGGTGCAGCGGCACGGCCATCGCGTTGACGGTGAAGTCGCGGGCGCGGAGGTCGTCTTCCAGGGTGGGGCCGCGATATACGGCCACGTCAATATACCGCCGCGTGGCGTCTTCTTCCAGGATGATGCGCCCGGTGTCGCGGGCGGTGTCTAAGGGGTAAAAGGCGCCCCCGAGCGCGCGGGCCAGCTCGCGAGCAAAGGCCATGCCCGCACGTGGCACCACGAGGTCCACATCGTGGCTGGCGCGGCCACGCAGCATATCCCGCACAGTGCCGCCCACCAGATAGACTTCTCGGTGGGGGGCGATCGCGGTCTGGAGGCGTTTAATCAAAGGGGGAAGCGGATACGCGGGAAGTTGCATCATGGTTTGCCTTCGGATGAAGGTGCTCGTTCCAGCCAGATGGTCACCGGGCCGTCGTTGACCAAGGCGACTTCCATATGCGCGCCAAAGCGGCCGGTTTGGACGGGTACGCCTTCTTCGCGCAGCAGGGCCGCGAAGCGTTCGACCAGGGGTTTGGCGTGTTCTGGGCGGGCGGCCGCGGTGAAGGCCGGCCTGCGCCCTTTGCGCGTCTCGGCGTAGAGCGTAAATTGCGAAACCACCAGGGCCTCGCCGCCCACGTCGAGCAGCGAGCGGTTGAGTTTGCCGTTTTCGTCTTCAAAAATGCGCAAGTGGGCGATTTTGTGCGCCAAATAGCGGGCTTCGGCTTCGGTGTCGGCGTGGGTGACGCCAACCAGCAGCACCACGCCAGGCCCGATTTCGGCAATGGTGTGGCCTTCGACGACCACTTTGCCCCATTGGGCGCGCTGCAAGAGCACACGCATGGCGGCCTCCTTGGTGTCAATATTGGCTTTATTGTACCCGCAAAGTGTGGTTTGGGCATGGGCGGTTTTTTGTGGGCGGCCTCAGCCAAGGCAGCGTCGTCGGGGGCTTGCCTTGCGCGGGTGGCGTTTCCCTGCCTTTCTTGCACCGTGGATGTGCTTTGGGGCTTTTGTCCTAACGCGCGGATTGCCTCGCGGCTGCTCAAGGGTTTTGACGCATGCTATAATACATTTGTTTTGGCGAGAATTATCGTGCCGTTTTATCTCCCATTGGGCGGAGGGATGCCGTGAAAATCATTGATTTGTCGCCTTACAAAAGGCTGAAAGCCAATCCTAACGATTGGGGAACGAAGATTCAACTGATTTTGCAATATGGCTGGAAGCGTTATCAGGTTGCCCAAGCCGAAGACAAGGTCCTGGCTGCCCTCAACACGGCCTTGGACAACCGCTACGTGGCCATTCGGGGCTTGACCCTGCCCAACGACAAAACCCCGTTGCCGCCGGTGGTTTTGGGACCCACGGGGGCTTATTTGTTCTATACCTGGCCCAAGGCTGGTTTTTACCGGATTCGCGAAGACCAATGGGAAGTCATGCAGCGCAACGCCCGTCATTACCGCCCCGCGAAACCCAACGTGGTGCAAGAAGTGCGGAAAATGGCCAAAGCGCTGACAGATTATCTTTCGGATTTGGCCGGCCAACCCATCATCGTCACGCCGCTCATGGTGTTTACCGACCCTGCGACCGACATTGATGCTGTGCGTCCGGCAGTGCGCCCGTTGCTCCCTGATGGGCTGCGGCGCTATGCTTCCCAAATTCCGCAGAAAAAGGCCGTCTTGTCGCCGACCACCCTGCTTGACATTACCGAAGCGGTGCGCCCGCGCCCTAAACTGGAAACCACTCCCAAGCCCAAGCAGCGCCCCAAAAAGGCTGCTCAGCCTCCGCAGGCCATCAAGAAGGCCGAGCGCTATTTCAATTTCACCCCTCGGCAATGGCTGGTTTTGGGGGTATTGGCCTTTTTGGTGTTGCTCACCCTGGCTTTTGCTATTTTCTTTGTGCTGGTCACTGCTTACTAACGACGCGTGCTCATGCCCTTTCTCTCGATTGTCATCCCTGCCCATAACGAAGCCCACCGCTTGCCCGGCACCTTGGAAAAGGTGCTGGCTTTTCTTCGCGCACAACCGTATCGCGCGGAAGTATTGGTCGTGGAAAACGGCTCCACCGACGACACTTTGGCCTTGGCGCGGGCCTTCCAGGAAGCCAACCCCGACGTGGTGCGGGTGTTGCACGAGAGCCGCCGCGGCAAAGGCTTGGCAGTGCAGCGGGGGATGCTGGCTGCGCGGGGCGAATATCGTTTCCTCTGCGATGCGGACCTCTCGATGCCCATCGAAGAACTGCCGCGCTTCCTGCCGCCCCAACAGACCGATTTTGACATTGCCATCGGCTCGCGCGAACTGCCGGCTTCGCGGCGCTTACAAGAGCCGGCCTATCGGCACTTGGTGGGGCGGGCTTTCAACCTGATGGTGCAAGCCTTGGCTTTGCCCGGCTTTCGGGATACGCAATGCGGCTTCAAATGCTTTCGGGGGGAAGTGGCCGAAGACCTCTTCCGTTATCAGACCCTGACGGGCATGTCGTTTGACGTGGAAATTTTGTTCATTGCTCGGCGCCGCGGCTATCGGATTGTTGAAGTGCCCATCACATGGTATTTTGACCCTGATAGTCGGGTGCGTTTGGTTCACGATTCGTTTCGGATGGCGCTTGATTTGCTGGCCATTCGTTGGAACGCGTGGCGAGGGCGCTATGACCCGCCAAAAACCTGATTTGTTTTACGAGCGGTTCCTTTGGCAAGGCGGTTTTCGCTACGTGGCCGGGCTCGATGAGGCCGGCCGCGGCGCGTTGGCCGGCCCTGTTGCGGCCGCGGCGGTGATTCTGCCCCCCAATTTGGCGCCCCGTGCCCTTGAAGGCGTGTTGGATTCGAAACAAATGCGGCCTTCGCAGCGCGAAATGTGGGCTGCGCGCATTCGTCAGGTGGCCCTCGCTTGGGCGGTGGGCTATGCCACGCCATCCGAAATTGACGCGTGGGGCATTGTGCCCGCGGTGCATTTGGCCATGCAGCGCGCCTTGGAAGCGCTTCGCCCACGGCCAGATTTCCTGTTGATTGACTATGTGCGCTTGCCCGATTGCCCCTTGCCGCAAACCGCGCTGGTCAAAGGCGATCAACAAGTCCTGAGCATTGCCGCGGCCTCGGTTTTGGCCAAAACCCATCGCGATGCCCTCATGCGCACCCTGGATGCGCGCTACCCCCGCTATGGTTTTGCCCGTCACAAGGGCTATGGCACGCGGCGGCATCGGGAAGCCCTGGCGCGCTGGGGGCCTTCGCCGGTCCATCGGCGCAGTTTCCATTGTCGGGCGGCTGCGCGTGGGCTGTCAGAAAGCGGCGAAAAGTGAACCTGCAAAGAGCGTGTTGGTGTGCTCACAGCGCTTGGCGTGGCCGTGGCTTGCTTCCCCAAAGCGGGTGGCGCTTTCGCTCCGTTAGGGTATAATGAAAGTGCTCCGCAAGACCCACAGACCCCATATCGAGGAGAAGTCTATGGCAGAGCGCAGAATTCGTGTGCTCATCGCGAAACCTGGCTTAGACGGGCACGATCGTGGCGCCAAAGTCGTCGCGCGGGCTTTGCGCGACGCAGGCATGGAAGTCATTTACACCGGTTTGCGTCAAACGCCCGAGATGATTGCCGAGGCAGCCCTGCAAGAAGATGTTGATGTTGTGGGGCTGTCAATTCTTTCTGGGGCCCATATGGCTTTGGTGCCGCGGGTTTTGGAGTTGCTGCGCCAAAACGGCCAAGACCACGTCAAAGTGTTCGTGGGAGGAATTATCCCCGACGAAGATGCCCCACGGCTGTTGGAAATGGGCGTCCATGCGGTCTATGGGCCGGGCACATTGACCGATGACATTGTCAAAGACATCCGTCAGGCGGTTTTGGGCACCGAAGGGGAATGAAGCAGTGACAGCCGCCGAACATATTGCAACGCAAGTTTTGGAAGGCAACCGCTTGGCGCTTTCGCGGGTTTTGACCTTCATTGAAAACGACCAGCCCGAAGGTCGGGAAGCGCTCAAGGCCCTTTTCCCCCACACGGGGAAGGCTCACATCGTGGGCGTCACGGGCGCGCCGGGCACCGGCAAATCGTCGCTGGTCAACCGCTTGGCTTACTTTTATCGGCACCCGCCCGAAGGCGACCCAAAGCGTGTGGCCATTGTCGCGGTGGACCCTTCCAGCCCTTTTACCGGCGGAGCCATTTTGGGCGATCGTATCCGCATGCGCGACTTGGCCGGCGATCCGGGTGTGTTTATTCGCTCGATGGCCTCGCGAGGCGCGTTGGGCGGCTTGGCGCGCACCACCGCGGGGTTGGTGCAGGCGCTGGACGCCGCGGGTTTTGACATCGTATTCATCGAAACCGTGGGAGCGGGGCAGGCCGAGGTGGATGTCGCCCGCTTGGCACATACCACCTTGGTGGTCGAAGCCCCCGGCCTGGGTGATGACGTGCAGGCCATCAAGGCCGGCATTTTGGAAATCGCCGACATTTTGGTGGTCAACAAAGCCGACCGGCCGGGCGCCGATGCCACTGTGCGCGCGCTGACCGAGATGTTGAAAATGGCCCACCCCTCGCAGGAAACCATCATGCACCACGGCCAGCGCATGGTGGTCGAAGTTGGCACGCGGCGGGCCGATGCGCCTTTGTGGGTGCCGCCTGTGGTGCGCACCATCGCGGTGGAAAACGAAGGCATTGCCGATTTGGCCGCGGCCATCGCGCGCCATCGGGCCCATTTGCAGGAAACCGGCGAATGGCAAATTCGAGACCGAGTGCGTTTGCAGTCTGAATTGGAAAATCTGCTGCGAGATACTTTGATGCAACGCTGGCGCGCGACGGTTTCGACAGACCTTTATCGCGCCACGTTAGAGCAGGTTTTTTCGCGGCGCCTGGCGCCATCGGACGCGGTGGCGCAATTGCTCGATCACGCTTCGGTTGCACCCAATTGATGGTTCTGGTGACGACCGTTCGCCTTCCCATCACGCTCGAGGGTTTGCCATATGTACGGTGACATCAAACTTTTCTCTGGCACGTCATTCCCTGCCTTGGCACAGCACATTGCCGACTACCTCCAACTCCCCTTGGGGGGCGTTGATATTATCCAGTTTCCCAACGAAAATCTGTTTGTCAAATTGCATCATAGCGTGCGGGGGCAAGATGTTTACATCATCCAAACCACCTCTCGGCCGGTGCATCGTAATTTGATGGAACTGCTCATCATGCTGCAAACAGTGCGGCTCGACTCGGCCGGCCGAATCACAGCGGTGGTGCCGTATCTGTGCTACGCCCGTTCCGACAAAAAAGATCAACCGCGCGTGCCCATTACCGCGCGCCTCATCACCGACATGATTGAGGTGGCTGGGGCCGACCGTTACATCACCTTTGATTTGCACGCCGGACAAATCCAAGGCTTTTTCTCCATCCCGGGCGACGTCTTGACCGCGTTTCACCTGCTGGTAGATTACATGCAAGACCGCCTGCCACGCCTGCACAACCCCGTGGTGGTGACGGCCGATTTGGGCTTTGCCAAAAAAGGGCGCAACTACGCAGAAGCCCTTCACACGCCGATGGCCTTTATTGAAAAGCGGCGTTTGGGCAATCAAGCCCGCACCGAAGCCCTGACCATCATCGGCGACGTGGCCGGCAGGGACGTCATCATCGTGGACGACGAAGTTGACACCGGCGGCTCGATGGAGCAAGCCGTGCGCTTGGTCAAGCGTCACGGCGCCCGTGATGTGTATTTGGTTTTCGTTCACCCTGTGTTTTCCCCGCCTGCGGCCGAGCGCCTGGCGGCCTTGCCTGTCAAAGAGATTATTACGACCGATACCGTGCCCATCCCCGCGGAGAAACGGGCAAAACTGGGATCGCGCTTGCAAATCGTTTCCATCGCGCCTTTGCTGGGCGAGGTCATTCGTCGGGCCCACGAAGGCCGCAGTGTGGGTGCGTTGTTCAACGAGTGAGCCTATGCCCGAATTGCCTGAAGTCGAGACCATCGCCCGAGCATTGCGAGACGGCGGCCGAGGGCAGCCGTCTATCGTGGGCGCGCGGGTTGCGGCTGTGGAAGTGCGCTGGCAGCCCGTCATCGTAACACCCTCGCCCGCGGCTTGGGCAGCCCACTTGATTGATGCGGTGCTGACCGACGTGTGGCGACGGGGAAAATACCTGGTGCTCGAATGGGGCAAAACCGGCTACTTGATTGTCCACTTGCGCATGAGCGGCGACTTGGTGGTGTTGCCGCCGGGGCAGCCCGTGCCCAAACACACGCGTTGGCTGTTGCGCTTTGCCGACGGGCGTGTCTTGGCTTTCGACAACCCACGCAAATTTGGCCGCACGTGGTTGGTGGCCGACCCCGCAGAGGTGCTGGGGCATTTGGGCCCTGAGCCTTTCGACCCAGCTCTGACCCCCGCGCGCTTTTTCGCGCGTTTGCAACAGCGCCGTGGGCAAATCAAGCCCTTGCTGATGAACCAAAGATTTCTGGCTGGTTTGGGAAACATCTACACCGACGAAGCCCTCCATCGCGCCCAAATTCACCCACGCACGGCTGCAAACTGCTTGAGCGCCGAGCAAGCCCAGCGCCTCTTGGCGGCGATTCGCGCGGTCTTGCGCGAAGGCATTGCAGCCAACGGCGCCAGCATTGATTGGATGTATCGCGGCGGCACCTTCCAAAACACCTTTCGGGTCTATCATCGGCAGGGCGAGCCGTGCTATACTTGCTATACACCGGTCGAGCGCATTCAGGTTGGGCAACGGAGCACGTTTTTCTGCCCGCGTTGTCAGCCTTTCCAAACTTGTTGATTTTGACCTGAAGGATAGTGAAAATGGATGGCGCTTTGTTGGTTTTCCTAATGATGGGGATTTTGCTGGGCCTCATGGTCGGAATGGCGTTGGGCTGGTTCGTTGGCAAGCGTGAGGCCTCAAGCAAGCGGCGCGAGCCGCTGCCGCGCCGCGCCGCGGCGGGCGCTCCCTGCGATGAAACCGCGCGGACGAGCGCATCCCGGCCTACCTTGGGCTTGCTGCTGCATCACCGGGGCGACGATTTGGAAGTGGTCTTAGACGGCGTGGCCTACCCGCGTTACGCGGCCATGTCGGCTGACAGCCGGCGTCGCCTGTTGGATTATTTGGCCAAAGTGCGCGATTGGATGCAGCCCGGCGCCTCAGCTCATGGGGCCGCGTCGGCGGCGCCTGCCAAGCCCGACACACGGCCGCACCCCAAAGAACCCATCGGCACCCCCGAAATGCCCACCTCCTCGCGCCGCACGCGCCCTGGCCGCCCTGCCCCGGCCCCGCCTAACATTGCCCACCAAATTGACGAAATCGTCCAGGAACTGCGCTCGGAAACGAACATTACCCAGGCGGTGCGCATTGTTTCGGGAATTTCGGGCGGCGTGAACATTTTGGTAGGCTTGGAGCGCTACGAATACATTGACGACATCCCCGACGCGGAAGTCAAGGCCCTGGTCAAGCGGGCTGTGAAAATTTGGGAAAGTCGGCAATAAAACGCCCTGGCCGTTTGCCCCTTTAGGGAAGGCCGCGGCCCACGGCGAGCTGCATCGCGCATGGGAAAGGCTTGCCGCGGCCCGGGCGTTGCTCGTTGCTCCGTGGCGTAAAAAAACAGCCTGGCTCACGGCCAGGCTGTTTTTTTGTTGGCGAAGCGGTTAGCCCAATTCTTGAATTTGTTTGCGAATTTTCTCGGCCTGGGCTCGGGCCTGGGTTAATTTATCGCGCTCTTTTTGCACCACCGCGGGGGGCGCTTTTTCTGCAAAGGGGCCGGCCAGCAGGCGTTCCAGGCGGGCAATTTGGGCTTCGACCTCGGCGAGTTCCTTTTCCAAACGGGCTCGCTCCTCGGCGGGGTCAATCAGGTCGGCCAGGGGCAGGAAGATTTCCACCGTGCCGGCCACCAGGGCGACGTGCTTTTCTGGCCGGCTCGCCAGGCTTTCGGTGATGGTCAAGTGGGCGGGGTCCAGCCGAGCCAAAGCCGCTAAGGCCGGGGCCAAGCCTTGGAGGGCGGCTGTGTGTTCCCCAGCGGCCAAAATGGCGCCCACTTTGGTGCTGGGCTTGACCTTCTTCTCAGCCCGCAAGTTGCGGATCGCGCGGACCACTTCCTGGAAGATGCCGAAGGCCGCGGTTTTGTCGTCTTCCCAGCCTTCTTTGGCGCGGCTTTCTGGCCAAGAGGCGATGATGAGCGCTTCTGCCCAGCCTTCTTGGGGGGTGAAATAGGGCGATTTTTTGCCATAGCGCTCGATGACCGCGGCTTTGAGGTGCCCCCACAGGGCTTCGGTGACGAACGGCGTAAAGGGGTGCAACAGCCGCAGGGTGGTATCCAGCACTTTGACCAGGGTTTGGGCGGTGTAGAAGGCCCGATCGCCGCCCTCGGCCAGCTGGATTTTGGCGATTTCCAGATACCAATCGGCAAATTCGCTCCAGAAGAAATCGTAAATCTGTCGTCCGGCTTCGCCAAATTGGTAGGCCTCAAAGAGGCGGTTGACGTTGCGCACCAACTCTTGCAGGCGGGCCCAAATCCAGGAATCGGCCAGGGTCCAGTCGGGGTCGCCTTGCGGGGCGTCGGGGGCCTTTTCCAGCGCGCCGATGACGAAGCGGCCGGCGTTCCACACTTTGTTGGCGAAGTTGCGGTTGGCTTCCACCTTTTTCAGGCTGAGGTTCATGTCGTTGCCAGGGCTGGAGCCGACCAGTAGGGTGAAGCGCAGGGCATCGGTGCCCATTTCGTTCATCACCACCAGGGGGTCAATGACGTTGCCCTTGGTTTTGGACATTTTTTGGCCGTGTTCGTCGCGCACCAGGCCGTGGAGATACACGGTGTGGAAGGGGACTTGGCCGGTGAATTCCAGCCCCATCATGATCATGCGGGCGACCCAGAAGAAGAGGATGTCGTAGCCGGTTTCCATCACGCTGGTGGGGTAGAAGTAGCGGTAGTCGGGGGTGTCGTCGGGCCAGCCCAGGGTGGAAAACGGCCACAGGCCGGAAGAGAACCACGTGTCGAGGACGTCGGGGTCTTGGGTGAGTTCCACGGGGTGGCCGTAGTGGGCTTCGGCCAGGGCGTGGGCTTCTTGTTCGTCGTGGGCGACGAAGATTTCGCCGTCGGGGCCATACCAGGCCGGGATGCGATGCCCCCACCACAGTTGGCGGCTGATGCACCAGTCGCGGATGTTTTCCAGCCAGTGGAAGTAGACCTTTTCGAAGCGCTCGGGCACGATGCGGATGCGGCCATCGCGCACGGCTTCCAGCGCGGCGTCGGCCAAGGGTTTGATTTTGACGAACCACTGGGTGGAAATCATGGGTTCGATGGGGGTGCCGCCCCGTTGGGAAACCGGCACTTGGTGGATGTGTGGCTCCTCTTTGATGACCAGCCCCGCGGCGCGCATGTCTTCCCACAGTTTTTCGCGAGCCTCGAAGCGGTCGAGCCCTTGGTAAGGGCCGCCGTTTTCGTTGATGCGGGCTTCTTCGTCGAAAATGTTGATGATGGGGAGGTTGTGGCGTTGGCCGATTTCGTAGTCGTGGGGGTCGTGGCCAGGGGTGATTTTGAGCGCGCCGGTGCCGAATTTGGGGTCTACGTAGTCGTCGGCAATGACCGGAATGCGGCGGCCCAACATGGGCACCACGACTTCCTTGCCGACGAAAGCTTGGTAGCGCTCGTCGTCGGGGTGGACGGCGACCGCGGTGTCGCCCAGGATGGTTTCGGGGCGGGTGGTGGCCACAGGAATGTAGCCGCTGCCATCGGCCAGCATGTATTTGAAGTAGTAGAGCTTGCCCTTTTGTTCCCGATATTCCACTTCCAGGTCCGAGACGGCGGTTTTGAGTTTGGGGTCCCAGTTGATAAGCCGCGGGCCGCGATAAATCAGCCCTTTTTTCCAGAGGCGCACGAAGGCCTCGCGGACGGCCCGCGAGAGGTCGTCGTCCAGGGTGAAGCGCTCGCGCGTCCAGTCGCACGAGGCACCCAGGCGGCGGATTTGCCCGACGATGCGGTCGCGATACCATTCTTTCCACGCCCAGGCATGTTTGAGGAAGCCCTCCCGGCCCAGCTCGGTGCGGTTGGTGCCTTTGGCTTCCAGGTCGCGTTCCACCATCAGTTGGGTGGCGATGCCCGCGTGGTCGGTGCCGGGCACCCACAACGTCGGGTCGCCTTTCATGCGGTGGTAGCGGGTCATGAGGTCTTCCAGCGAAACGAACATCGCGTGCCCCAAATGCAACTCGCCGGTGACATTGGGAGGCGGCATTGAGATGACGAAGGGCTTTTTCTTGGGGTCAAAGCCGGGCTTGTTGGGGTCGTTGCTGGGCTGGAAGTAGCCGCGGTTTTCCCAGCGGTCGTAGATTTCGGGCTCGAGCTCTCGGAAGTTGAAAGTGGGGGGAAGTTCGTATTTGGGCATAGGTTCCTCCGTGGTTTTTATCGGTGGGCTGGCGAGATGGGCGTTAAAAAACAAATGCCCCTTCGCCCATGAGGACGGAAGGGGAATCCGCGGTACCACCTCACTTCGCCGCGCCTTGCGGCCGCGACGCTCTCGTTCCCCCAACGGGCTGCCAGAGCCGATTGGGGTTGCGCAATAACGGGCGCGCCCGGGCCGGTCTACTCACCGCATGGCGGCTTTCTTCGGCCAGCATCCTTCTGGCGACCTTCGGCAGGGCAGTGCTGCGGCGGCTTTCAGCCAGAGACCGCATCTTTTCTGTCAGCCTGGAGCCTGCTTACTCCTCCAGAAGTCGTGCCTTTCTGAATTGTCGCAGTCATTATACGGGATGACCGTTGAAATGTCAACTTTTTGCGTTCATCTGCGCCAATCGGTGTCGGCGTGGGTTGGCTTCGCCTCTCGCGCCCTTGGTGGATGCTTCTTGTAGGGAGGTTGTTGGTGGCTTTTTGCGCCTTCCTGCATCTTCCTGAGGCGTGTTTGGGGTATAATGTGCGGCGTATCCTGCCCAGGAGAGCATCATTGCACAATCGAGCTTTTGTCCGTTTTCTCTTCCGTCGTTTGTGGCCTTACCACGTGGTGGGAAGCGAATACCTTCCCTCAAAAGGGCCTGCCATTGTCGTTGCCAATCATGCGTCGTATTTAGACGGCCTGCTGCTGTATTCGCTGCTGCCGGTCGAGCCGCGTTTTGTGGTTTGGGCGCAGCACTACGAAGCCCCGGTGCTGGGATGGGTGTATCGCCATTTGGATGCTATTCCGGTGGATGGGTGGCGAGAAGGCGTGCCGCCCATCGGGCAAGACGCATATCGGGCGGCCTGCCGGCATTTGCAGTCCGGGGGTGTTTTGGCTGTGTTTCCGGAAGGCGGCCGGACCCCGGATGGGCGGTTTTTGCGCTGGCGGCCGGGCGCGGCGCGCTTGGCGCTGACAACGGGCGCCCCTCTGGTGCCCTTGACCATCAACGGCTTGTTTGAGGCCTGGCCGATGTATTGCCGATGGCCGCGGCGCCATCCTGTGGAAGTGGTGGTGCATCCGCCGGTGTCTCCTGAGCCGTGGCGCGGGGTGCGCCGTAGGCTCGCAGCCGCCCAGCTGACACGCTACGTGCGCGATATTGTGGCCGCAGCATATCGTTTGCCAAGGCCGCAATGCCAGCCATCCCCAACATGGGAAAACCCTTATCTCGCCAGCGATGACCCGCTTGTGCAAGCCGCCCTGGACGACGACCCGCCGCACTACGGGGTTTTGGTCGGCGAACACGTTTTGGCCGGCGAACGCGGCGATTGACGCCCTTTTTTGGGTGGCTACACAAAAAAAAGACCTCGGCAAACCACCATTGCGTGTGCCGAGGCCTTTTTGCAGCGCAGCGCAAGCCTCAATGGGCTTGTTCGGCTTTGACCGGGTTGCGTAACACGCCGATGCCCTCGATTTCGACTTCAACCACATCGCCATCTTGCAGCGGGGCAACCCCGGCCGGGGTGCCGGTGAGGATGACATCGCCTGGTTCCAGGGTCATCACCGAAGAGATGAAGGCAATGAGTTGGGGAATGCGAAACACCATATCGCGGGTAGAGCCCATCTGGCGCATTTCACCGTTGACGCGGCACGTGATGAGCGCGTCCGCGGGGTCAAAGTCGGTTTCAATCCAGGGGCCCAAAGGGCAAAACGTGTCGAAACCTTTGCCGCGCGTCCATTGCCCGTCGCGGCGTTGGAGGTCGCGGGCGGTCACATCGTTGGCAATGGTGTAGCCCAAAATGTGGGCTGGTGCGTCTTCGGGGGTAATCCAACGCCCGCGCTTCCCGATGACCACGGCTAACTCGGCTTCGTGTTCCACCTGTTGGGATTGCGGGGGAAGGATGATGGTTTCGAGGGGGCCGATGACCGCGGAAGGCGGCTTGAGGAAGATGAGCGGGATTTCTGGCACTTCGGCCTGGTGCTCGGCTGCGTGGGCGGCGTAATTGCGGCCTACGCAGATGATTTTGGAAGGCTGCACCGGCGGCAAAAGCCGTACTTCGTCGAGGGGCAGCGTTGGTTCTTCGCGTTGGCGTTCACCAAAGGGCGTGCCGTGGACCAGGCCCACTTGGTCGCCGTCCAGCCAGCCGTAGCGGGCTGAGCCATCGGGGTGTTGGAAGCGGATCCATCGCATGGGGGCAACTCCGTGCAGGGAGATGGTCGAGCGAAGGGGGATTATAGCACAAGTTTGTCTGGGGAAGCCGCGGATGGGGGCGTGGCTGGGTGCTGGCGCAGAGGTCGGAGCGATGCTGCCCCGCGGCGTTGGATGCGAGGGGTGGTTGCTTTGGCCGTTGAGCAAAAGCGCAGC
>Ga0256914_1000429_pt1 | contig 41681 bp, 19 predicted proteins | sample HulkmetaG_FD_191571 | JGI IMG/M metagenome (GOLD analysis project Ga0256914, IMG submission 191571) | Hydrothermal chimney microbial communities from Main Endeavour vent field at the Juan de Fuca Ridge, Pacific Ocean - Hulk | ecosystem: Environmental > Aquatic > Marine > Hydrothermal vents ... | reverse complement strand
CGGAAGAGAAATCCACCCGGGGAAACCTCTTTTTTCGGAGTCCTCCTGGAAGGAGACGGAGCCGGTGTCCTGCTGGGAGGAGGCACAGCACATCCGAGGAAGAGGAAAGACAAGGCGAGGCTTGCGGCGGGAAGACACCTGGTGGCGGGAAAGGGAGTCATCACGACACCTCCCGGGACTCAGCTTTCCGAGAAAAACCTTCGCGGGGGATCCGGAACTCCGGCCTGGTGGAGCCCCTGGCCACCCGGCGGGGGAAATCCTACCAGCCAAGCCCCCCCAATGCCCGTCCGAAAGACCCGTCCAAGGAACCCTGTCCCCCTCTCTCCCCCACCGGCGGTCCCGGCCCGTACCGCCCGGCCGGTTCCGGTCAGACCACCAGCCCCACCAGGTGGAGGATACCCCGGGAAAAGAATTCCACCGGCGCCCCCAGGAGCCCCTGGAAACGGTATATGGCCACCAGGAAGACCAGGAAGAGCACCGAGGAGAAGGGCATCAATTTCCGCTGGACCGCCGGGGGCAGAAGCCTGTGTCCGTCCAGGGGAGGAACGGGCATCAGGTTGAAGACCGCCAGCAGGACGTTGAGGACGAGCCCCATGAAGAGCCCCTGGATCAAAGCGTCGTTCCCCCAGGAGAAACGGTCACAGAGCCTCAGCCCCAAGGCGAAGAGGAAGGCCAGGATCAGGTTGGAGAAGGGACCCGCCAGGGAGACCAGGAGCATGCCTGGGAAGATCTTCACGCCCTTGCGGAAACGAGTCGGGTCCACGGGCACAGGCTTGGCCCAACCGAAGAGGAAGGGCGAGCGGGAAAGAAGGATCACCAAAGGGAGGACTACTGTCCCGATCAGGTCCAGGTGGGGAAGGGGATTCAAGGTGAGCCGGCCGTGCTCTTCCGCCGTGGGGTCCCCCAGGAGGCGGGCCGTCATGGCATGGGCCCATTCGTGGATGGAAAGGGAGACCACCAGGGGAATGTAGAGCCCCAGGACGTAACTCCAGGAAACGTCGCCCATCGAACCTCCTCGAAGGGAAGGGGAAGGCGGGGCCCGGGCCCCTGCGCGCCAAGGAGGGAATGATACCCTCGGCGGACCTCCCCGCCGAGCGCCCGGAAAGGAGGAAAAGGAGGTCAATCTCCTGCGGAGTCCCCCCTGCCGCCCCGCTCCCGCAGGACCTGGAGGAAATCCACCCTGGCCTCGGGAAGGAAGTCGATGTGCAGGGTGTCGCCGGCCCGGACGTGCCGGAACTCCCTGACCACCGCCCGTCCCGGCCCGCCCGCCTCACCGAGGAGATCCGCGGCGCGGAGAAGAACCTTGCCCTCGATCCGGACATCGAAGGACCGGGCCTTCCCTTCCCCCCTTCCGCCGGAGTGGAATCCGATCCGAACGGTATATCTCCCGGGAGGCCCGCCCTTCCCCTTCGCCCGCAGAGGAATGTCCAGGGACTGGAGCCCCCTGCAGTAGGAGGCGTGGAGCCAAGGAGCCCGGGTCCCCTCCATCTCCATCCCCCTGTCGTCGGTCCGCTCGTATCCTCCGCCGGGGGACACCTTGTCCTTGAGGGAGAACTTCATGGCGTAGTAGCCGTAACCGATGTTGGAAAAGGCCCTGGGCCTGGGCCAGGCCAGCCACAGGGTTCCGTCCCGGTCCCGCAGGTCGCCCGGCGCTCCGAAATTCACGGAAAGGTGCTCCAGGGGAAGGGTCGGGCCGTGGCAGATGAATACCGTCCAGTTTCCCCTTCTCCGCTCGTGCCTGGGAGCCAGGGCCAGGGAACACCGGAGAGGAAAGGAGCAGGTGCACCCGGAGGAGGCTTCGGGCATGACCATGAGCCCGCAGGCCGGAATCATGTTGATCCAGCAACCGGGACGGATGGCCCCGAAGAGGCTCAGGCCTTTGTCGCCGGTGAGCTCGTAGATGGCGGCGTAGAAAGACCGGTAGAAGAGGGTATCCGCCGAGGCGGAAGTGACGGCGCAACAGTGGCCGGGGCGGAGGAACTCCCAGGTCACCTTGCGGCCCGAGACGGGGTGGATCCTCTGGAGGATCCTGCCTGTGAAAAGGTCGCACGCCCTGGGCTCGATGATGATCTTCCTGCCCACCACCAGGGGCCGCCTGAGGTAGTTCAAGGGTCTGCTCCAGAGGACACGGCCCGTCCGTGCGTCCAGGGCGGTGACCCGCCTCCAGGTGAGCTTCCGCTTCAGGAAGAGCCAGGTGTCGTGGTTGCTGAAATTCCCGTAGAAGAGGAGGACCCCCTCGGCGTAGGCCGCGCCCATCCTGTCCCCGCCGCAACCGGTGAGATCCAGGGGGCGCCTCCAGAGGACCCGGCCCGTCTTCTCGTCCAGGGCGCAGGCGATCCGCACGTCCTCCTCCCCCTGAGGCACCAGGCGGGCCTCCGCCCCGGCCTGGTAGATCCCCTTGCGGATCAGGGCCTTCTTCTCGGCCGCCGCGGCGGCCCTCTCCTTCTTCGAGGGTTTTCCCTCCACGAGATACACCCTTCCTCCCCCGAGACACACGGCGATATTGGGGATCACCTTTCCCTTGTGGATCCAGGCGACCCGGCCGGAGTGCCGGTCCATGGCGAAGAGGGCGTCCCCCGCCATGACCCTGGAAGTCGCCGCCCCCCTGGGCGTGGCCTGGCTTCCCCCGGCGGGGAAGTCGTCCATGTACCTCCATAGGGTTCCGTTCCGCTGGAAGGCCTGGAGGGCGTCCCTTCCACCTGCGCCGCCCTTCCTTTGTTTCAGGATCGAGGCGTACTGGCTCCTCAGGGGATCCGCGGCGGTGCCGAAGAGAAGTTTCCCGTGGACCGAAATATATCCCCAGCGCCTCGGCCCCCTCGCCGCTCCCGCCGGAACGGTGAAGATCCGCCTGGTCCTGCCCGTGGCCGGGTCCAGCCAGTAGCACTTTTCGAAGGCCGCCAGGTAGAGCCCGTCCCGGGCCAGGGCCAGGTTGCCTCCGTCGGCGTCGGCCCGGACCCGCACGGCGCCGGGGATCTCCCGCCTCCAGAGGAAGGTTCCGTTGAAGGCGTCGTAGGCCTGCACCATCTCGCCCCCCTCCTGGAAGAACCGCCCGTCCATGACCACGGGGCTCGTGGAACGGGCGTGCCGGTCCACGAGCCCCCTCGGCCCGGGGTCACCGAACCACTGGAGCCCGAAAGGACCTTTCAGGAGCCTGTCCCCCGAGCAGGCCGTGTTGCCCGGATCGGCATAGAGCTGGGTCCATGTCCCGGCCCCTTCCAGGGCGGGCCGGACGAACTTGTCCCAACCCTTCCCTCCGGGACGGCGGACCAGGAGGACCCCGCCGTAGGGCCGCAGGACCCGGTGGAGAGCCTTCCGCCGGGAAGGCGAAGCATCTTCCGCCACCACGAGGTTCGCGAAGGAGGGAGGAAGCTCATCCATCCCCCAGGGCTCGACGGCGACACGGTGTGCCGGAATCCCGGCATCCTCGAGGAACTTCCTGGCGGCCCGGAGCTCCCTCTCTCCCTTCTCCAGGACCAGGACCTGGAGTTCGGAGAGTTCCGCCAGGGCCGCCGCCAGGGCCCCTCCCCGGCTCTCCGGCAGGAGGCACCACCCTTTGCGGAATCCCGCAAGATTCAGGATCCTCCCAGCCTCTTCGCGGGCGGCGGCCGGGACCGGAACCTTCCCCCGGCCCGGAGCGCCCCGGCCCAGGAGGACGGGCCTCCCCTTCGGGCGGGGGCCGAAGCAGTAGACGGGCCCGGCATCGGAGGCGGCGAAGATCCGCCCACCGGCCGCCGCCACGCTGCAGATCCGTCCCCGCGTCTTCCCGCGCCAGACCTCCCTGCCCGTCCGGGCGTCCAGGGCGCATACGCCCCCTTTGCCGCCGCAATAGAGGTATCCCCCGGCCAGGGCCATGCAGAGGAGGTCGCCCGCCGAATGGGTCCAGAGATAGGCCGAGGCCATGGCCTTGGCGATCCGGCGGTCCAGGCTCCTGATCTCGGCGGAGACCTTTTTCACCAGGGCCTGCCTCTTCTTCCGGGCCTTTCCCCTCAGCTTTCCCAGGCTCCTCCTCAAGCCGATCAGCCTTCCCCTCAGGGAAGAACGCTTCTTCCTCGCGGCGGCGGAATCCGCCACGGCCCGGGCGTATGCCTTCCGGTTGAGTGCATACACGCCCTTGGTAGTGAGGATGTACGAGGTCGAAGCGGTGAGTACCATGTCCCTTCCCTGGAACCAGGCGAAGGCCGGGCCTTCGTACCTCCCGGTCTCGGCGTCGTAGGCCTCCTTCTCCAGGGTTCCCTGGTTGGCGACGCCCGTGATCAAAGTGTCCTTGTCCAGGAGGGCCCAGGTGCCCCCCCGCTTCCCCTTGGGGGAAGCGTAATAGCGGAAACGACCGGTCTTCCTGTCGAAGGCGGCCGGCATGGCCCTCCCCGAGGGAACGAAGAGGGTGTCCCGGGAAGCCACGAGGTATCCCGAAGGTGAGATCCCGCCGTAGTTGAGCTCGTGGGCCCTGTCTCCGATGGTGTCGTTCCTCCAGAGCACCCGGCCGCTCCGCGGGTCCAGGGCGCAGAAGTAGAGCCCTTCGTAAGGGAAGACCCCGGCGGCGAAGAGGACCTGGCCCCGGTCCACCAGGACGGAGGTCCGCACGGGCCAGAGAGAAATCATCCGGCCGTTTCCCAGGACCTTGTCCGCCCTCGGGCCGGGCCGGTACTTCCAAAGGAGCCTTCCCGAAGGGGCGTCCAGGCAGTAGACGAAGCCGTCGTCCGAGGCGAAGTAGACTCTCCCTTCCGACCAGGTCGGGGCGAAGCGGACGGGTCCTTCCGTGCGGAACCGCCAGCGGATCTTCCCCGAGGCGGCCTCCACGGCGTAGACGGAGTCGTCCACCGAGGAGCCGAAGAAGGCCAGGCCTCCGGCGGAAACCACGTGGAAGGCGTTGTCCTCGTGCATCCTGGGAGGCTCCTCGGCGGGCATGGGCCAGGCCGGCCTGGGCCTCTCTCCCGGAAGGAAGACCCAGTTCAAGGCCAAAGGGGGCCTGACGGTCTCACCCGAGGCCCCTGCGCGGGCGATGTCGTGCCTGTAGGTGGGCCATCCCGAGACCTTCTCCCCTCCCGGGCAGGGGGGAAGGCAGGCCAAGGCGGGGAACCAGAAGAAGAGAACAGCCGGAAGAGAGAAATATCGCATCGGCGGGAGGACTCCTGGAGAACCTCGAGGAAGACCAGGGGAACATCCCATATCAAACCAGCCCCCCCCTCCAGTCCAGAAGGGCCAAAGAAAAAAAGATGTAAGGAACCTGGATGGATTCCCCTCTTCTCTCCCCCTCGAAGGCTCTTCAGCGCTTTTTCAGGTCGAAGCGCCGGGCCAGGAGTCTCCTCGCCTCCTCGAGGGAGGGATCGATCCTCAGGGCGGCGCGGCACTGGTCGCACATCTCCCGGACCAGTTTCTTCGCCAGGCACCACTTCGCCAGGGCCAGGTGGGCCTTGGCGTCGCCGGGCCCGATCCTTCTTCGCTTCTGGAGGTAGAGGAGGGAAGGATCCTCGAGTGTCCGCCCCCTGAGGCTGTCGCCGGCGCCGAGGTTCATGGTCCAAAGGAAGGAACCGTCCCTTCCCCGGGAACGACCCACCCCGAAGGCCGTGGCCCGGGCGAGGAGCATGTTCCTGTGGTGGCCCGCCGAGAGAAACCAGGCCCGGAAGGCCCTCCTTCCGTCACGGGCCAGGGCGATATTCTCCGCCAGGGGACCGGAATATCCTTCCTGGCGCATTCTTGAGGCGAAGTCGGCGTGGGCCTTCACGGGGGAGGTATGGGAGAAGTATCCCATCTCCGCCATCTCGATGCTGTGCTTCCTGGCGGCCCGGACGATCCTTTCGTCCACTTCGAGGGCCCGCATCCCCATCATGAGGCGGTACTGGTTGGCGGACCGCATCACCAGCATCTCCTCGGAATCGGCCGAGGTGGGCGCATCCTTCTCGTTCCAGGCCAGGACCTCCTGGTTCCAGCGGACCTGGGCCTTCCCGATCCCCGCCTCCTCCAGGGCGGCGGCCTTCCGGATCCGGGCGACACACTCCTCCTCCAGGCCGGACCCGGCAGGGCCCCCAGCCGCCCGGGCCCAGCGGGAGATCCGGCCGGCCTCCTCCAGGATCCCTCCCAGACGCTTCAGCTCCTTCCTGAGGAAAACCTCCGGTTTCTCCCAAAGCTCCCGGACCTTCCCCACCCGGTCCAGCATCTCCCGGATGCCGTACCCCTTGCGGAAGGAGCGGGGGTCCAGGATCCACTCCAGGGCCTTCTTCCTCCTCTCCAGGAGTTCCCGCCAGAGCCGGGAGCGGGCCCTCCGGAAGGAACCCGACGCCAGGAGGAGCCGGAGCCCGGAGCGGACCTTCCCTGTCCTCTCCCGGAGCACCTCCTCCAGGACCCTCCTCCCCTCCTCTCCCCTGGCCAGCAGGGCCTTCAGGGCCGCCTCCCTCCGGGCGGGGTCCCCGGAACGAGCCTCCAGGGCGAGGCGCCCCAGGGAGGGGGCCGGAGGCTGGCCGGGAAGGCCGCCTCCTCCCAGGAGGCAAGCGAGGAGCCAACCTGCCAGGGCCGTTCCCAGGTATCCGCACTCCATGGTTCTCGCAAGAATCTCCCCTCCCTCCCACCCCGAAAAGGACGGAGACCATCCCCCCGGAAGGGGAAAAACCCGCCGGAACATGGTATCCTTGAAGACCCGGACGCAAAGGGTTCCTTCCATGAAACGCCCCATCCTGCCCCTCCTGCTCTTCCTCGCCGCCGGGTCTTCCCGGACCCAGTCCCCGGTGGTGATCCCCGCCGGCTTCGCAGGCAAGGAGGCTCCGGCCAGCTACGGGTCCAGGATGAGTTATACGCCGAGCCGGCACATGTTCGTCTACGGACCCCGGGCCCTGAAGAGCCTTCCCAGGGGAGCCTACAGGCGTCTCGAGTTGAGGCGGGACGGATCCGACCCCAAGACCTTCTCGGCCCACACCTTCCTGGTCTCCATCAGGGCCGCCTCCCAGGGAGTCCCGGCGCCGGCCGCCGTGGATCCGACCTCCTTTTCGAAGAACACCGGAAAGGACTACACGGAGATCTTCAAATCGAAGTCCGTGAATTTTCCCGCCGACAAGATCCCCGTCGTCCCCCCCGCACCCTTCACGGTCAGCTTCCCCCTGGACAAGCCCCTCCTCTACATGCGACCGGGCAGCAACCTCCTCCTGGACTTCCTCCTGGAATCCCAGGCCCGGAAGGTGGAATACCACCGGTGGGTGCCCGATTGCGATGAATCGGATCCCGCCACGGGAAAACAACCGGGGAGCTTCACCCCCTTCGGCACGGGATGTCCGAAGGGGAAGAGGTTCGGCGTGTCGGCCCCTCCGGTCAACGGCGTGAGCAGGTTGGGCCTCTATTGGTATTCCGGAGGCGGATACAACACCCCCGCCCTCTTGATCGTGGGAAACAGCGACAAGAACTGGGCCGGGACCCCGCTTCCCTTGAACCTGGCCGGCGCCGGCGCCCCGGGATGCCGGCTCTACACCAACGGCCTTCTCTATTTTCCGGGACGGACCGATCCCTCCGGCACGAACGGAAGGTACCGGGTGGACATCCTCCCACCCCACGTACCGGCCCTCGCCTGGGCCGTTCTCTACGCCCAGTTCTTCGTCCTCGACGGAACCTTCAACCAGGCGGGCCTCAGGGCCTCCGAGGGAGCCAGGATCACCCTCGGGGCCTTCGACCCCTCTCCCACCGTTCCCTACCGGGCTCTCTACACCTACCGGTTGGGGGCCTACCTACCCATTCCGGACAAGCCCAAGTTCTCGGGCTTCCAGGGCCTCGTAGTCCGGCTCGTCCCCTGACCCGCCTCGGGCCGGACAAACAATCGTCTTACCCTCCCGGACATGGCGATAAAGGAAGAAAAGGCTCCGCTCTGGTATTCCTAGCTCTTTCGAGACCCCGGCCGTAGAGAGGGTTTTCCGCCTTCACCCGGGAAGAACTCCCGGCCGGGCCGGCAGGACTACGAGGACTTTGCCCATGAACTGGATCGCCCCAGGCCGGGGAGGCCCCCCGGGATCGAGCCTTCCCGCCCTCCTGCTCCCTTTGCTCCTCCTCTCCCCCCAGGCCGGGGCCGGAAGGAAAGCCGGGCCGCCCCGGCCCCGCCGGAAGGCCCCCCTTCTCATTCGAGTGGGGAAGGCCTACCTGGGGACGGGAAAGGTCCTGGAACCGGCGGCCATCCTGGTGGCCCGGGGGAAGATCCTGGCCATCGGGAAACACCTTCCCCTCCCCAAGGGAGCCAAGGTCCTGGACCTGAGCGGGCTTACCGCAGCTCCCGGCCTGGTGGATCCCTGGGCCGCCACCTTCCTGGCCCCTTCGGATCGAAGGACGCCCCACGATCCGGCGGGGCCCACCTCCTCGGGCCTGGTCCGAATCCGGCCCTCCCAGGCCCGGGACCTCCTCCTCGCGGGAGTGACCGCCCTTTGCGTCACCCCTCCCGGAAAGGACGGCCTGGGCCCCAGGTTGGCCGCGGCGGCCCTGGATCCCTCGGGAACCCCCAGGCCCATCCTGGCCCTCTCGGGCCTCTCCCTCCGCTTCTCCCAGGCCGGCCCCAAGGATCCCCTGGCCCCTCTCCGGATCTACAAGGCCTTGAAGAAGGCCTTCGAGAAGGCCCGGGACTACAAGGAGAAGCGGGACAAGGCCCAAAAGGAGGAGAAGGAATTCCAGAAGAAGTGGAAGGAATACCTGGCCGCCCTGAGAAAACTCCGGCCCAGGAAGAAGGCCCTGGGGAAGAAGGCCCCCTCCTCCCGGCCCAAGGCCTCCAAGCCCTCCGGGCCCAAGGCCGCTTCCAGGCCCGCCTCCGGGCCGGGCCGGAAGAAGACCGCCACCCGCCCCTCGGCGAGGAAGGGGAAGGTCCCTCCCCGGCCCAAGCGGCCCGCCCCTTTCCGGATCGATCCCGCCCAGGAAGTCCTGGCAGCCGCCCTGGAGAGGAAGATCCCTGTCCGCATCGAGGCCCATACCTCCCTGGAAGTGAAGAAGGCCCTCCAGCTCGCCTGGGAATTCGAACTGCGGGCCGTCCTGGTGGAACCCTGGGAAGTGGACCCGGAAGACCTGGACCGGGCCGCCCGGATGGGGATCACCGTCCTCTACGGCCCCCTGGACCGGGCCGCGCCCGGTTACGGTGAGCCGGGTTTTCGGCAGGACATCCTCGCGACCTTCGAGAAGGCGGGCGTCCCCGTCGCCCTGGGGACGAGGGGCTTCCTCTCCCCCAGGTTCCTCCGGGACCAGGCCGCCCTGGCCCGGGCCATGGGGCTCTCGCCTGGAGGGGCCTTCCGGGCCGTCACCCTCTACGCAGCCAGGGCCTCGGGCATAGAGGCCCTGGCCGGCTCCCTGGAGAAAGGAAAGCGGGCGGACATCCTCTTCTTCGCCGGGGATCCCGCCGACCCCGCTCTTCCCCCCCGCCGGGTCATGTTGGGAGGGAAGTTCCTCCCCAAGGAGGTGCGCCTGTGAGAAGAAACACCCTTTTCTGGATCTCCTCCCTCCTGGGAGCCCTCCCCGCCCTCCCCGCGCCGGCCCAGGATGTGCTGGTCCTGCGGGCCGGGAAGATCCTGGTCGCCCCGGGCAAGGTCCTTCCCAGGGGCACCATGGTCGTCAGGGAAGGCAAGGTCTTCGCCCTGGGCAGGGACCTGGCCACCCCAGCCGGAGCCAAGGAACTCGACTTCCCCACCGCCGTGGTGGTCCCGGGTTGGGTGGACTCCTGGACCCAGGCCACCTCGGCCGGTGAGACCCAGGAACTCTCCACGGCCTGGACTCCCGAGATCCGGGCCGCCGACGCCCTGGATCTGGAGAGCCCCCTTTGGGAGAGGTTCGCCCGGTGGGGCGTCACCTCCGTAGTAGTCACCCCCGATCCGGCCCAGGTGGGGGGCGGCCTGGCCTGCCTGGTGAAAACGGGGAGGAAGGCCCGCCTCGTGGAGAAGGCTCTCTTCCTCCAGTTCTCCCTCACCTCCCGGGCCAGGAACCGGGAGCGGCCGCCCACGTCCCTGGCAGGCCAGGTGGCCCTGATCCGGCGGAACTTCAGGAAGGCCCCAAAGGAAGGCCCCCTCGCCCGGGCCCTCTCGGGCAAGCTCCCGGCCCTCTTCGCCTGCCGGACCCCTGCCGAGGTCCAGGCCGCCTTGAGGCTCGCCGCCGAGTTCCACCTTCCCAAGGTGCTCCTGGAAGCCCCCCAGGCCTGCCGGCCCCTTCCTTCCCTCCTGGAAGGATCGGGGGTGGGCCTGATCCTCACCCCGCCGGGGAAAGAGGCTCCCCCCTGGAGTCTTGGGATCCCGGCGGCCCTGGCCGGAAAGGGCCTTCCCTTCGCCTTCGCCTCGGCCTGCCCTTCCTACCCGCCGGTGGAACTCCGCCTCCTCCCCGCTCCGGCCCGGAGGAGGGGGCTCGACCCGGTCCGGGCCCTGGCGGCCGTCACGGTGACGCCGGCCCGCCTGCTGGATCTCTCCTGGCGGATCGGCTCCCTCCGCCTCGGCAGGGACGCGGACTTCCTGGTCCTCGACGGCCCCCCGGCCCATCCGGGAAGCCGGATCCTGTCGGTCTTCGTGGAAGGAAGACCCGTCTGGACCGCCCCCGCCGGGGCGGCGAAGGAGTCGCCGAAATGAAAGCCATCCTACTCTCACTCCTCTCCGCCCTCCCCGCCGCCGTGGCTCCCCGGGCCCAAGTCACGGCCCTCCGGGCCGGACACCTTCTGAACGGAGACGGGAAGGTCACCAAGAACGCCCTCGTCCTGATCTCCGGTGGGAAGATCCTCGCCGTGAAGCCCGGCGGAGCCCTTCCCGCCGGCGCGGAGGTCGTGGACGCCCGGGACCTCTGGGTCACGCCCGCCCTTGTGGACTGCGGCTCATCCATGGGCCTGGCCCCGGGGAACGCCACCGAGGAGGACCGGGAAGTGGAGCCGGCAGTCCGGGCCGCGGACGCACTGGACTTGACCGACCCGGCCTTCAAGAGGGCCCTCGCCTCGGGGGTCGGGACGATATGCGTCCTACCGGGATCGAAAGACGTGATCTCCGGACTCGCCGCGATCGTGCGTTTCACCGGAAAGGACGGCGCCCCCAGGATCGTGAATCCCGCCGCCGCCCTGGTGGCCGCCATGGGCCGCGACCCCGTTGCGGGAAACATCCGCTTCCCCTCTTCCCACTACTTCCGGAGGCCCACGACCCGGATGGGAACGGTCTGGCTCTTCCGGAAGGCCTTCTTCGACGCCCGGGCCGCATCCCCCGACACCAAGGATCCGGGAATCCGGATTCTCAGGGAAGCCCTGGCCGGCAGGCTCCCCTTGAGGATCCTGGCCCGCCCCGAATTCGACATCCGGACCGCCTTGAACCTGGCGGAGGAATTCAATTTGCGGGTCGCCGCAGTGGACGAAGCCCAGGAGGCCTGGCGTGTCGCCGCCCTCCTCCGCTCGGCCCGGGTCCCGGCGGCCCTGGCCCCCTCCACCCGGATCTCCCGGGCCGACATGGTGAAACAGGAGTGGAACTTCGCGGCCCGGGCCGCCGCGGCGGGAATCCCCGCGGCCATCCAGACGGGCCGGGGCGGGGGGGGCCTTTCCCTCATCGCCCAGGCCAGGACGGCCTACAGGCTCGGCATGGAGAAGGGGGCCGCCTTCCGGGCCGTCACCCTCGTTCCCGCCCGGATCCTGGGCATGGAGAAACGAATCGGCTCCCTCGAGAAGGGGAAGGACGCCGACCTGGTCCTCTGGAAAGGGGACCCCTTCGGTCCGGCGGGAAAGGTGGTCTGCGTCTTCTGTGGAGGCCGCAAAGTCTACGGCAGAACACCCTCCTCCAAGGAGGGATCCAAATGAGCATTTCCGGAGGTCTATCCATGGGAACGGTTCGCATCCTCTCCCTCATCCTGGCCCAGGCGGCCCTGGCGGCTCTCCTTCCCGCCCAGGACCTGGCCGTCAGGGCCCCGAAGGTCCTCACCCTCTCGGGACCGCCCATCCGAGACGGGCTGGTGCTGATCCAGAACGGAAAGATCCTCCGGGTCGGACCCGCCTCCAAGGTGAAGGTCCCCATGACGGTCAAGGAGATCGTCCTCCGGAAGGGAGTGGTCATGCCCGCCCTGGTGCTGGCCGCCACCTCCCAGGGGATGGACAGGCCCAACGAGAACATGGCCGTCACCCCCTTCGTGGAGGCCGCCGACGGGATCGACCCGGTCCAACCCTTCTTCGAGGAGTGCCGCCGGGTGGGTTACGGAACGGTCCACGTCATCCCCGGATCCAACTGCATCCTGGGCGGAGTGGGCCTGGTGGTCCGCCCCTTCGGCCCTTCCATCCTCTCCATGACCGTGGCCGAACCCCGCATCCAGGCCATGTCCCTCTCCAAGTCCGGGATGGGCCGGATCCAGGCGGTCTTCACCCTGGAGAAGGCCCTGGGCGACATGGCCCGGGAACTCTCCCTGAAGGCCCGGGAAGCCCGGGAGAAGAAGGAAGAGGCCCTGGCCAAGGGGGAGGAGCCCCCGGAAGAGAAGGACTCCCTCCTTCCGGGAGAGAAGAGGAACCTGGCGGCCCTGGTGAAAGGCAAGGGCAAGGCCTTCTTCTACTGCTCCTCCAAGGACGACCTGGTCTACGCCATCCGCCTCTCCAGGCGCTACGGCTTCGAGCTGGTCCCCGTCCTTTCCAACTCCTGCCGGGACGCGGCGCCCCTCCTCAAGAAGGCCGGCCTGGCGGCCGTGCTCTCCCCCCGGATCGAATTCGAAGAAACCGACCCGGATACGGGGGAAAAGATACATCGCTGCCCCGCGGCCGAACTCTTCCGGGCGGGCGTCCCCTTCGCCCTCACCACGGAATACGGATCGGACCTTTCCAAGCGGTTCCCCCTCTGGCAGGCCGCCGCGGCGGTCCGCAACGGGGTCTCCCCCGAGGCCGCCCTGGCCGCCCTCACCACCGTCCCGGCCAGGATCCTCGGCCTGGAAGACCGGCTCGGATCCCTCGAGAAGGGCAAGGACGGAAACCTCCTCCTCCTCTCGGGCGATCCCCTGGACGCCCTCTCGTGGACGGAGAAGCTGGTGATCGAAGGAAAGGTGGTCTACGACAAGGCAAAGGATCCGCTCCTGCAGAAGATCTTCCCGCCGGAAAAGCGGAAAACGTCCGGGAAGGGAGGCGGAAAGTGATTCGCTCCACCATTCTCGCCCTCGCCTTCGGGACGGCCCTCCTCCTTCCCCGGGCGGAAGCCGGGAACGGAGGGGGCCGGACCGTCTGGGTGGTCAGGGCCTCCCGCTGGTACAAGGGAGACGGATCGGGACTCCGCAAGAGCAGGGTCCGCCTCCTCCTTTCGGAAGGGAAGATCCTCTCCGTCGAAAAGGACGCCGGGCCCCTCCCCGAAGGGTGCAGGATCCTGGCTTCAGCCCCCGTCCTCGTGCCGGGCCTGGTGGCGGCCGCCACGGACCTGGCGGGCTCCGCCCGGGAGCCGAGGCCCGTGACCCCGGCCTACCTGGCATCCTGGGCCTCCCTGCCCCCGGGCACGAGGAAGAGATTGCTTCGAGGCGGAATCACGGCCTTCCACGTCGCCCCCGGCAGGGACCGCTTCCTTCCCGGGCTGGGGGCCTTGCTCAGGCCCGGCCGGGAAGCCGGCGGGTTCTCTCCCCTGAAGAGCCCGGCCGACCTCTTCCTGGTCCTGGGAGAGAAGGGAAAGATGGAGGGGATGTTCTTCGATCCCCTGGTCTTTCCCGACGAGACCCACCTCCTCGAACCGGCCCGGCGGGCCATGCCCTCCTCCCTGGCGGGCCAGGCCCTCCTGGCGCGGAGACTCTTCACCCTGGCCGCAGGCCCCAAGGGACCAGGCTCCATCCTCCAGGGCCGACAGCGCTTCTCCCTGGCTCCCCTCAGGGCGGCCGCCGGGAAGAAGATCCCCGTCCGGTTCGTCTGCGACAGCTCCGCCGCGGTCCGGACGGCCCTCTCTCTTGCGAAGGAACTCAAGCTCCAGGCCGTCATCGAAGACCTCAGGCCCGGCGGAGGGGACCCGTCGGAATTCGACTCCTGGAAACCCCTGGCGGTGATCGTCCGGGTGCCCCTTCGGCTCTGGTCCCCCATCCAGGGCGACCCGGACCGGACCCCGCCGGGGAAGAGGCCCGATCCTTCCTATGCGGCCAGGCTCCACGCCGCGGGAATCCCGGTGATCCTGGCCCCATCCTCCGACAAGGACCTGGACTCCCTCTTCCTGGCCGCCGGCGTGGCCGTCCGGGCCGGCCTTCCTCCCGGCGCGGCCCTCAGGGCCCTCACCCTGGAACCGGCAAGGGCCCTGGGCGCGGACTCCCGGATCGGCTCCCTGGAAAAGGGCAAGGACGCCGATTTCCTCCTCCTCTCGGGGGATCCCTTCGACGCCGCCACGTCCATCGTGGGAGTCTTCCGCCTTGGCAAGCCCGCAGACCTGGCTCCCCCCAAGGCGGAGCCCCTCCTGGCCGTTCGGGCCGGCGAAGTCCACCTCGGAGACGGCCGGATCCTGAAACCGGGAACCATTCTCATCGAGAAGGGGAAGATCGCCGCCACAGGCCGCGATCCGGCCCTCCCGCCGGGGACGAAGCTCCTGGATCGGCCCGACCTGGTGGTCACGCCGGGATTCCTCGACGCCGATTCCCGCCTGGGCCTCAGGCCCTCCGTCTCCGTGAGGAAGGTCTCCCGGAGGTTCGGCGCCATGATGGTGACCAGGCGGGAGGAGATCGTGGCCTATCCCAGGCTCGGCCCCGATGCCGACATCGCCCTCCTGGTTCGGCCCGGAGGGCCGGGCTTCCTCCGGGCGGCCCGGTCCGGAGTTACGGCCGTCCTGGTCTCGGGCGGAGGGAACTCGGGGAGGGGAGCCCTCTTCAAGACCGCCGGGGAAACCAAGCCTTCCCTCCCGGCGGCGGCCCTCCATTTCCCCCTTTCTTCGGCCGGCGCCCTCAAGGCCGCCCTGGCGAAAGCGGATGCCTTCCTGAAGAAGCTGGAAACCTGGAAGAAGGCCTACGGGGAATGGCGGAAGAAGCATTTCGGCCCGGCCTCCCGTCCGGCCCTTCCCTTCCGGGCTCCACCCAAGGGGGCGAAGAAGCCCTCGCCCGGCAGGAAACCGGCCGGGAAGGCTCCCTCTTCTCCGGAGAAGCCCTCCACCAGGCCCGCCAAGGGCCGGACCCCTTCGGGTTCGGGCCCCGACCCTCTCACGGGAACCTGGAAAGGCACCGTGGAAGGCCTGCCCGGAGGCAAGAAGGCGCCCTGCATCCTCAGGCTCCGCCTCAAGGGGAGCAAGGTCACGGGCCTCTTCCAGGGCCCCTTCCGCTTCCGGAAAGGGGCCCCTCCTGTCCTCCCCCTCACCGGTGAGTATTCGGGTGGGAAGCTGGATCTCAGGACCCGGACCCGCTCGGGCCAGGTCCTCTTCGAGCTCAGGGCCACCCTCTCGGGCGACGAGATGGAGGGAGACTGGTCCCTCCTGGGAGGCAGGATGAAGGGGACCTTCCGGGCCCGCCGGGAGAGAAAGCCCTCGGCGCCGGTCTGGGAAGAACCGCCTCACGGCGGTCCCGACCTGGTGCTGGAGGAGATCGACGACGACGTGGACTTGAGCGAAGTGGAGACCGACCCCGACCTGGGGGACTTCACCTCTTCCCTCCCTCCCCTTCCCGTCCCGGACCCGGCGGTCTTCGCCGCGACAGATCCGGTCAGCGGAAAATGGAGAGGCGAACTGGACGGGATCCCCAGGATCGGAAAGGCGCCCTTCTCGGCCGAGCTCACCCACTCGGGCGGGAAGGTGACCGGCAAGGTGACCTTCCCCTTCCACCGCAGGGGCATGCCCACCGCCCAGGCGATCGAGGGAACCTACTCGGGCGGAGTGCTCCGGATGCGGGGGAAGACGATGCCCATCCGCATGGAGGCCACCGTGGGCAAGGACCGGATGGAAGGGAACTGGTCCCTGGGTCCCTTCAAGGGGACCTTCGAGGCCCGGAGGGTCGAGAAGGCCCGGGGCGGGCAAGGAGGAAGTTCCCCAGCTCCGAAGGAGAGCGGGCCTTCACCCACGGGAGCCCCGGCGAGACCCGAGCCCGGCGCCGCCCTGGAGCCCTGGATCGGCGTGGTCCGGGGCCGGACCACCCTGATCCTCCATCCCTCGAGCCGGGCCGCCCTGGAGGAGGCTCTCTCCTACCTCGCCAAGGAGAGGCCCACCCTGCGGGTCGTGGTCCGGGACGGAGAGGCCGCCCGCAAGGCCCTGGAAGCCTTGAAGAAGGCCCGGGCCGCCGTCCTGGTGGAACCGGGAGGCAATCTGGAAAGGAACGGGGACGGCCCAGCCGCATACGTGCGGGCGGGGATCCCAGTCCTCTTCGGAAGCGCCTCCGCCGAAGGGTCGGGCTGGCTTCCCGTCCAGGCGGCCTACGCCGTCTCGAGGGGCATGCCCAGGGAGGCGGCCCTCCGGGCCCTCACATCCTGGCCGGCCCGCTACCTGGGGGCGGAGAACCGCCTCGGCCTCCTCCTGCCCGGCCGGGACGCCGACCTCGTGCTCTGGACGGGAGATCCTTTCGACCTGAAATCCAGGGTCTCCACCGTCATCGTTTCCGGAAAGGTGGTGTTCCAGAATCATGAGTAGGATCCTGACCAAGGCGGCCGCCCTGGCCCTTCTCCTCGCCTCCGCCGTCGCCGGGAAGGACCGGATCATATACGGTCCGGACCGCATCGACTCGCCCCCCATGGCCCTCGTGGCCGGGAAGGTGATCCCCGTCACGTCCGACCCCATTCCCGGCGGCGTGGTGCTCATCCGGGACAGCAAGATCCTCGAGGTCGGGCCGCGGGACAAGGTGAAGATCCCCCCCGGATTCAAGGTGATCGAGATGCCCGACGCCCTGCTCTTCCCGGGCTTCATCGAGGCCCACGAGCACATGGGATCCCGCACCTCGGCCCGGATGTACGACTTGAACGACATGATCCAGCAGATCAATCCGGGACTCCGGGTCCTCGACTTCATCACCACGGACCACCCGGAGATCGAGAAGGCCAGGGCCGGGGGGATTACCACCATCATCTTCATCCCCGGCTCCGGAACCAACCTCTCCGGCTGGGGAGTCCTGATGAAGACCTGGGGCAGGACGGCCCGGGAAGCCCTGGTCCGCTACCCGGGGGTCCTCAAGATCGCCCAGGCGGGGAACCCGGAGCGTCCCTTCGGAGACCTGGGGTCCGGCAGGATGGGGATGAACGCCCTTCTCCGGCACATCTTCACCGAAGGGAAGGCCTACGCACGGGCCTGGGACGACTACGAGAAGGGGAAGACCGGGAAGCGCCCCCCCTTCGTCCCCTCCCTGGAATCCTTCCGGGACCTCTTTCACCACAGGTTTCCCGTCTGCGTCCATACCCAGATGTACCAGCCCGTCCTCTCCACCCTGCGGATCTGCGGCGACGAGTTCGGCCTCTGGTACTACCCGACCCACTCGACCTTCGACGCCTGGAAGCTCGCGCCGGAGGTGAAGAAGCGCGGGGTCTTCATCAACTGCGGACCCCGCAAGTATTTCTTCGACCGCAAGACCTGGGAGATGGTCGGTTTCGACAAGGAGTGGTGGAAGGTCCTTGGGGACGACATGCTCAGCTCCAACACGGACGCCCCCATCGTTCCCCTGGAGGAGCTCCCCCTCCAGGCGGCCATGGCCTCCCGCCTCGGCCTTCCCCCCGAAGTCGCAATCAGGGGGATCACCATCAACAACGCCAGGTTGCTGGGGGTGGACAAGCGGATGGGATCCATCGAGAAGGGGAAGGACGCCGACCTGGTCTTCTGGACCGGCGACCCCCTCGACCCGGAATCCCACGTGCTCCTCACCATCGTGAACGGTCACGTCGCATACGACCCCGACCGGGACGGTCGCCTCTTCTGAAGGAGAATCCACGGTGAAGAAAGTCGTCTTGTTTTCCCTCCTCCTTCTCCTGGGCGGTCTCCTCCCCGGCCAGGACTCCGGCGGCGGAACGGAATGCCTCCTCCTCAGGGGAGGCAACCTGGCCGTCTCGCCGGGGAAGGTCCTGGAGAAGACGGACCTCCTGATCCAGGACGGGCTCATCGTGGAGATCGGGAAGAACCTCCACGCTCCCTGGGACGCGAAGGTCCTGGACTGCAGGGGAATGTGGATCTACCCGGGCTTCGTGCACATCGCCTCCCGGACGGGCCTTCGGACGGCGGGAAACCCCAACCTGGACCCGGCGGCCGTCCTCTCCGCCGACCCGGCTACCTGGAAACGTTTCCTGAAAGCCGGGTTCACCACGGTTGGGATCATGGGCAGGGGACGAGGCATGACCGGGAAGGTTGCGGTGATCCGTCCCTGGGGAAGGAACCGGGAGGAGATGATCCGGATCCGGTGCGCCGCCGTCGCTTTCGGCGCCGGAGGAGACGGGGTCACGGCCCGCTCGGTGGTCAAGATCCTCCAGGCCGGGAAGAAGGAGTTGGAGCGCAGGAAGAAAGAGGCCGAAGCCAAGGCCAAGGCTGCCGCGGCAGGGAAGAAGAAGGCCGCCTCCAAGCCTGCCTCCCGGCCCTCGGGGAAGGGAGGGAAGAAGAAGAAGGAGGAGGAGGGGAAGAAGCCCTCGCCCAAGCCAAAGTCCTCAGCCGGGAATCCCCCCAAGAAACCGGCCCGCCCCGCCCCGTCCCGGAAGCGGCCCTCCAAGGCCCGCCCCCCCGCCATGATCCTCCTGGCGGCAGAAGTGATGGAGGGGAAGATCCCGGCCTTCGTGGAGGTGGCGGGTCCCACGGGTTTCCTCTACTTGCAGAAGGCCCTGGGGGATCTCCGCCCTCCCATGCTCCTCTTCGCCGACAGACCCCCAAGGTCGGAACCGCCTCTCTCCATCCTCGCATCCCGCCTGAAGGCCCTGGGCGCCTCGGTCGTGGTCCCCGTGGGACTGGCCCAGGTTCCCTTCGAAAGGGCCCTCACCAACCCAGCCCTGGAGTTCGAGAGGGCCGGCGTGGAATTCCTCCTCCAGCCCGGCGAAGGATCCTCCCTGGGCGACTTCAGGCTGAGGCTCATCCGCCTGGCCAAATACGGTCTGAAACCCGCTTCGGTCCTGGCCGCGATCACCACCAGGCCCGCCCGCTGGCTGGGCATGGCCGACCGGATCGGAACCCTGGAAAAGGGGAAGATCGCCGACCTTGTCCTCTTTTCCGGAAAGTTCCTGGACGTCGAGGCCCGCCTACTGAGGGTCCTGATCGAGGGAAGAACGGTCTATGAATTCAAGAAATAAGAGTTTCGTCCTCTTCGCCGCCCTTCTCGGCCTCCTGGCCCGGGCCGGGGCCCAAGGGGCCCCACCGAAGACTTCCCGCCGCAAGCCCCCCTCGAAGGAGGCGAAGAAGAGGGACGCCGGCAAGGACAAGAGGGCCACGAGGCACCTGGCCGTGATCCACGCCGTGATCCACCTGGGGAACGGAGACGTCCTTCCCGGGGCCACCCTCCTGGTCGAGAACGGCAAGGTGGAGAAGGTGGGCGTGAACCTGGAAGTCCCCCGGGATGCCGAGGTCGTGGACGCCCGGGGGAGACACGTCTGTCCCGGCGTGGTGGCCCTGAACCTCCGGAGAGGTGGAGTGGGTTATCCCAGGGGATCGGTGAAGGACTTCCTCAAGCCCTTCGATCCCAGGATCAAGTTCGGCCTCGCCGCGGGGATCACCTCCTCCCTTGGAGGGTCCTGGGGGGGAGGAAGGGGAAAGAACTGGGTGATCAAGTTCACCTGGGGAGACCCGGACAGGATGCTGGTGGCCGAAAACACGATCGTCGGTCTCAGCACCCGGGACTTCTCCGGCCGGGCCCTTTCCAGGACCAGGAAGCTCCTCGAAGAGTGGAGGAAGTGGCGCTCCGACTGGCAGGCCTACCAGGAGAAGGTCCGGGCCGGCGACAGGAGCGCCAGGCCCCCCAGACCGTCCCGCACCGTGGAAGGCCTGGCCCGGGTCTTCCGCGGGGAGGCGGTCCTCTGGATCGAGAACGTCCTCACCCTCTCCCAGGTGAAGAGGGCCCTCTGGTTCCTGAAGCAGGCGGACCTCCCGGCCGTGCTGGACGGAACGGCCGAAGGGTGGATCGCCGCGGCCGAGCTGGGCAGGGCGGGATGCATGGCCCTGGTCTATCCGAGGTATCACCTCCCAAGAAAGGAGAACCTCATGAGGCCCAGCGGCTCCGGGATCCGGACACCCTTCCTGCTCTCCCGGGCAGGGGTCCCCGTTGCCTGCCTTCCTCCCCCGAAAGGCTTCGGCACGGGAGGACTGGGCCAGGGCGGCATCCTGGGAAGGGACATGAACACCCCCTTCATCCCGGCGGCCTACGCCGTCCGCGGGGGGATGACACCCGAGGAGGCCCTGGAGACGGTGACCCGGAACCCAGCCAGGATGATCGGTCTCTCCAACAGGCTGGGAACCCTGGAGCCCGGAAAGGATGCGGACTTCCTGATCCTCACGGGTCCCCCCCTCCACTACAGGTCCCTCGTGGACAGGACCTACATCGACGGCCGCCTCTACTACGACCGCTCCAAGGAGCCCCTCTTCAAGAACGCCCGCCGCTGAAACCGGGACCCCCTCGCCGGGGCCGGAGAATCCCCTTCCTCGAAGGGCCCCAGGGGAGGAGGTTCCCCCTCTCTCGTCACTCCGGACCTGCCGGGAGAGGAGGGAACTCCCCGGGCCCCTTCTCTTCTCAGGGAACCGATCTTTCCCGGCCGATGTTGGAGAAGGAATTCGACCTTCTTCAGGCAGGCAACAGGAAGACCCGGTTATGGATCGAGGCAGGCTCCTTCGCCGAACTCGGCGCTCCCTTTGTGTTCTTCTCGCTCTTCCCCTCCTTTCCCTCCACCCGGGAAAGACCTCTCCCCCGGGCCGGATCGCCCCGGGCCCCCTGGAGATCCAAGTGGTCTCCGCCAAGGACGGCCGTCCCCTGGGGGGGATCGGAGTCCGCCTGGGGGGCCGGTTCGCCGCCACGAACCTCGAAGGGAGGGCTCTCTTCCTGGGCCTCCCCCGGGGAAAGTGGCGTCTCACCATCCACCAGGCAGGCTGGAACCGCCTGGAAAAGGACTTGGTCCTTCCGGCGGGCGGGAGGAAACCCGTCAAGATCGCCCTGAGGCCCGTGGTCCTGGCCTCCTTCACAGGGCGGGTAATGGAAGAAGGATTCCCCCGTCCCGTGGCCGGGGCGGAACTCACCTTGGAGCCTCTCCAGGTGGGAGCGGCCCTCCAGGGTGCATCCCGCTTCTACTCGGACTGGAAGGGGGCCTTCCAGGTCCGGCGATTTCCTGCCGGGACCTATCGCCTCCAGGTCCGGGCGCCGGGTTTCGAAACCTGGCGGGGAGAGGTCTCCCTCAGGCCCGGGAGCCCGCCCATCCAGGTGAGGGTGAAGGCCGGGACCAGGACCAGGTCTCTCACCGTGAAGGCCCTGGACGCCCTCACCCGCAGGCCCATCGAGGGAGCGCAAGTCACCCTCTCCGAAGCCTGGCCCCAGGGAATCCTGGCCGCAGGCACAACGGGCCCCGGCGGGCGGGCCAGCTTCCGGAATCTCTCCCTCGGGCCCACGGCCTTCTCCGACCGGGCCGGGAGAATCCGCACTTCCGGAAAACCCTTGCAGGTTCTCGTGGAGGCTCCGGGTTACGCCCGGGGCGTCACGGTCTTCCGTCCCGGCGGACCCGCCGAGGTCCTCGTCCACCTCCATCCTGAAAGGGAGATCCGGGAGAAGGAACCCAACGACCAGGTCTCCACCGCCCAGGAGATCCCCCCCGGGACGCGGATCCTCCTCTCCTTCGACAGGAAGGGGGACAAGGACATCTTTCGATTCCACCTGGAGTACGCCGCCAAGGTGACCTCCACCCTGGGACCTCTTCCCGTTTTCACAGAGGTTTCCTTGACCGACGCGTCGGGCCGGAACCTGTTCAGCTCCTGGGACTACCCGGGAAAGACGATCCGGTACGAGGGATTCCTTCCTCCCGGGACCTACTTCTTCTCGGCGGGCCCCAAGGAAAACGCCAAGCCTTCACGGGCCCTGATCCCCCTCGAAGTCGAGCGTGTCCTCCTGCCGGACCTCAACGAGCCCAACGGCGCCGGGACCGGCGGGGGAAGGATTCTTCCCGGCCGGGTCTACCGGGGATACCTGGCCTTCCCCGGCGACGAGGACCTCTTCCGCTTCCACCTCGACCGTCCTTCCACCGTCCGCTTCCGGTGCCCCGGGCTTCCCCTCCTGGCGGACCTCGCGATCCTGGACGAAACCGGGAGAAGGCTGGCCTTCCTCTGGGAATACCCGGGGAAGTCCGTGGTCCTCCGGAAGTCCCTCCCCGGCCCGGCCTGGTACACCTTCCAGGTCCGAAGCCACGACGGGACGAAGTCTTCCATCGACCCCTACGAATTCTCCTTCCTGGTCATACCCGACATCGATCCCGCCGGGACCTTCCCTGCCTCCGGTGGGGACACGATTATCCGCAATCTCGAACCTGGAACCCTGGTCTCCCGTTGTATCCCCTTTCCCGGAAAGAGGGATCTCTACCTCCTCTCCCCACCCTTCCCCGGGACTCTCTTCGTGGAGATCGTCGGCCCAAGCCTCATGAACGGAGCCTTCCTGGACCGGGATGGGAAGGTGCTCCTCTCCCAGTGGGAATATCCCGGCCGGCCCCTCCGCCTCACTCTTCCAAGGCCCCGAGGGAAGCCGGCCCGCCTCAGGGTGGCCTGTCACAACGGGGCGGATTGGAATCCCTCCCCCTACACCCTCAGAGCCTGGTTCTCCCGGGCGGGCGAAGAGGAGGAAGGAGCCCGGAACGAGGACCTCTCCACCGCCGTGCCGGCCGATCTCCTGGAACCGATCACGGGTTCCTTCGAACCCCTCGGGGACAAGGACTTCTTCTCCTTCACCCTCCAGAGACCCGGGCGCATCACTTTCCTCGGAAAGGCCCCCTCTATTTTCGACCTGGCCCTCCTGGACGAAAGGGGCAGGAAGATCCGGGACATCTGGGAGTACCCCGGCAGGTGGGCGAAAATCTCGGCCTTCCTGGCGCCCGGGCTCTACTATCTCCTCGTCCAACCCCATGGAATCCCCAGGAACCCGGGCCAGTACGTCGTCCGGCCCCGCTTCCTCCGGGCGGAACCGGGGGAGACCCTTCCTCTCCGTTCAGGCCCCACGAGACGGCTCGTCCTCGAAGAAGGAAGGACCTTCGTAGTGGACTCCCAAGGGGATCTGGACGGCTTCGATTTCAGCCTTCCCGCAAAGGGAGTCTACTTCCTCCACTCCTCTTTCCCTGTGCTTGCGGATCTCCGCCTTTCAGACTCGGCGTCGGGGAAGACTCTCCGGAAGGACTGGTTCTATCCCGGATACCGCTGCGACAAGATCGAAGCGTCCGGGGCAACCCGCTACCGGCTCGAAGCGGGCTCCCATGGAAGCGCCTGGTCCGAAACCCCGGGCTTCTTCCTGGTCTCCGCTTCGCCCGAGAAGCCTTCCTTCGAGGTCGTCTCGGCAGAGGCCGATCCCTTCCGACCCGTCAAGGTCAGGTTCGACCGGAAGGCCCTCCGGCACTTTCCCCGGGCATCCAAGGTGGAAGTGGACCCCATGGGGGGAAGGGACTTCAAGCTCTCCCTCCCCCTCTCGGGAGCCGTCTGGACCTATCCCGAGGAAGGAATCTACCGGGCCTCGGCCAGGATCACCGGGCCGTCCGGAAGGTCCATTCTCACGACCTTCTGGGTCCGCGCCCAAGGCCCGAAGGAGAGGAAGGGCGTGCAGGTCCGCATCTCCGGTCCCATGCCGGGAGAGACCATCCAGGGTCCCCGGCCGTGCCTGGTGCAGGCCTACAGCTACGAGGCCCCTTCCATCCGGAGCGTCTCCGTCTTCCTCGACGGAAGGCCGGCAGGTCGCGCCTACCGCCCTCCATTCTCCATCCCCGTCTCCTGGACGGATTTCGGGCCGGGCGGACACACTCTCTCCGTGACGGCCGTCGACACCCGAGGAAACAGGAAGACCGTTTCCAGGAAGATCCGGGTCTCCGAGTTCTTCGATCTCACCCCGGCGGACGGATCCGCCGTGAGCGGAAACGCCGTGAGGATCAGGTGGATCGCCGGGACATTCGGCCCCTCCAAGGTACGTTACAGGCCGGCCGGGGGAGGCCCTTGGAAAACCGTCCTGGGAGAATCCGGCAGGGTGCGTACCGTTCTTCTCAGGGACCTGGAACCGGGAAAGGAGTATCTCTTCCAGCCCTTGGGCGAGAACGGTCCCGGGCCCGAGCGGAGGGTCACCAGGATCCGGGGCCTCGCCTTCGGAAAGCAACTCTACGGCGGGACCATCGCCCGGGACTACGACCAGCGGATCTCCGTCACCGTCCGCAACCAGGGAGACAAGCCCCTCCAGGTCCGCCTCGCCGCCGAGCTCCCGAGAAACAGCAGGCTCCTGGCCGCCTTCACCGGCGAAGGGGCCGAAGGGAGGCCCTGCCTCCTGGGGCCGGGCGAGGAGAAGGCCTTCGTCCTGGGCTTGAGCGCCCAGGACGTGGTCCGGCCGGTTCACCGTTTCCCCATCCGTGTCACCTCGCAAGAGGGCATGACGGACCAGGCCGAGGTGGAGGTCCACGTGCGCCTTCCCAGGGTGAAGCTCACCTGGAAGAAGAAGGAGAAGAACGGGGCGACCCCCTCCCTCGAAGGGACCTTCGTCCTGGAGAATCACGGAGACACCCTGACGGACCTGGCCGTATTCCCGGCCTCTCCCGGCGTGGAGATCTTCCCCAGGATCGAGCACGGAATGCTCCGGGCCGGAAGGAGCATGACCTTCTCGGTCCGCCCCCGGATGAGGGAAGGCTTCCGCTCTGTCCGCACGGAGATCGTGGCCCGCTCCCTGGACAAGGAGGTGAGGATCCCCTTCGAAGCCTCCCTTCCAGAAGGGGAGAGCATGCAACGGGTCCTTCTCCTGCCCGGCGGGGGCCTGGATCGGCCGGGCAGGACCGAGGAGGAGGACCTCCGCCTGGCCCGGACCGTGGCGGCCGCCTGGCTGGACCCCTCCATCGTGGACTGGAGGAAGAAGGAGTTTCCCCAGGACACGGACCGGGACGGACGGCCCGACCGCTGGGAGGTGAAGGACACTCTCGACCGGATCACCTGGACGGGGGACGACACCGACGGCGACGGCCGGGTGGATTTCGTCCAGGCCGACCTCGGGATGGACGGCACTCCCGACGGATCCTGGCTCCTGGACGGGGGGAAGTGGCGCCGGACCAACCTCGTGGACGCCTGGTTGGAGATGAGGTTCTCCCTTCCCAAGGACAGGTCCCGTTACGAGAAGCACGACCTGGACCTGGTCCTCAACGGGAAAGTCGTGGGATCCCTGCGGCAAACCCTTCCCGAAGGAAACTACAGTTTCCGCCTTCCACCGTCCCTCCTCTCCTGGAAGGGAACCGGGGAGCCGGGCGACAACACCCTTGAAATCCGGTCCAGGTTCATGAACTTCGCCCACTACATCATCACCAGCGACTTCCAGGTCAAATGCAGGCTCAGGGGAATCCAGGCCTGGGTAGCCGGAAAGGACGGGAAGGACGCGGCGGAAAGGCTCTTCGGTTCCAACCCGGAGATCATGGCCGGTGGACCGGATTTCTCCATCGCCAGCGCCGACCTCTCCATGAGGGGCCCGACCCCCTTGAAGAAAGGGGCCTTGGTGGAGATCACCGGCCTCCTCCGCAACCTGGGAGGTCCCTACCGGGGCCTGGTGCCGGTGGCCCTCGTCAGGTCCGTCCCCGGCGGCAAGGGGGTGGAACTGGCGAGGACCTTCGTCCGCGCTCCATCCCTGGACGGGACCGCTTCCTTCTCCTTCCACTGGAAGGCCGCCGCCGGCAGGCACAGCCTGAAGGTCACGGCCGATCCGGACGGAGAGAAAGGAGACCGGGACAGCCGGAACAACACGGGCGTCCTGAACGTCCTCGTCCCCGGCGACGACTCCCCCCCCAAGCTCGAGGTCCTCGAGCCGGCCGACCACTTCCGCCTCGCGGGGACCATCGTGGATCTGGCCGCCCTTGCCGAGGACGACGGGGGGGTGGAAAGAGTTGAGGTCCGGGTGGACCGGGGAGTCTTCACGCCCCTCCACAGGCAAGGGGAAAGGTTCGAAGGAAAGGCCCTGCTTCAGCCCGGAAGCCACGTCCTCACCTTCCGGGCCCTGGACGGGGGGGGAAACCGGGCCGTCCGGAAGATCCGGGTCCAGGTGGAGGGAAAGCCGCCGGCCATGAAGATCCTGGTACCCCGTCCCGGAACGGAGGTGTCCACCCGTTTCGTGGAAGTCGAGCTCCAGGTGGGGAAGGAGGTGGAAGCCGCCGCCGTCCGTGTCGAGGGCGGGCCCTGGTGGGAACTCGAGATCCGGAATGGAAGGGCCCGGGGAAAGGTGGCCCTGCCCTTCGGAAGGTGCCGCCTGGAGGCCCTTGCCGTGGACGGCATGGGAAGGTGGAGGATGGGGACCTCGACCATCCACTGTTCCGCCCAGCGGAAACCCGGTGAGACTCTCGCCGAGCCTACCGACAAGGGTCCAAGGAAGCTCCCGGGGCTCCCCGGGCTCCTCCTGGATCCCCTGGCCGGGCCCAACAGGGTCCTGGGCGCCCGTGAGGATCCCTCCACGGGAGACCTCCCGGGGGAAAGAGAGGCGAAGGAGGACACTGGCCGGGCCCAAGGGGCCTTCCGGCCCGGAAGCCGGGACCGGAAGGCCCGGCCGGCCTCCTTCAGGGGAAGCCCCACGGGGGGACGGGGGATGGTGACCGTCCGGAGAAGCCATCGGGATTGGTATTGTCCGAACCGGCCCAGGATTCGGACTCGCTTCCGGCTTCCCGGTTATCTTGCCGAGATCGACTTCTCCCGCTTCAAGCCCGGGTCCAAGGCATACCGGGAACTCGAGAAGCGGCTCCTGGATAGGTTGCGCAGGAGAGGAATCGATACTTCCAGGCTCGAGAAGTTCCGCGATCTCCTCCTCCGGTGGTGCGGGAGGCTCCGGCAAGGGGGCCCCTTGCCGGATTTCTGGCAGTCCCTGGGATTCAAGGCCCTCCCCCCCGAGGACCCGGCCGCCCTCGAGGCCTGGCGGGAGAGGATGCGGGAACACACATCCATGTTCTGGTTGAGACTCCTCGCCTCGGGCGACCCGGCCCTCATCGCCCAGGGCCTCCGGGCCAGGGCCGAGGCCATGAAGGGCTTCGACGAGGCCCTCAGCCTCCAGGCCCAGGCGGTCATCGAAACGGTGGAGGCATCCCAGCAACTCGCCGAGGACGTCGTGGAGTCGGGCCTCGGCGTGGCCGGGGTCTTCTTCCCTCCCGCCGCCGCGGCGGGGGAGCTGATCGACGCCTACACGGCCCTCTCCGGGAAGGGACTCCTCTCGGGGAGGCAGGTGGGTGTCCTGGAGAGGTTCCTCCGGGGAGCGGGAAGCATCGGCGCAAGAGGGCTCCAGGCCGCCTGGTCCAGGAGCCCGGCCTTCCGCAAAGCCGCCCAGGGCCTCTACAGGTTCACCGCCTCGGGCGGAGAGGCGGCGAAGGACTTCTTCCGCCGCCTCTTTCCCAAGACCACCGACCTGGCCGAGAGGGGAATCCGGGCGACGACGAAATGCCTTGCAAAGGAAAGGAAGCTCGACTTCTGGAGGAAGACCCGCCGAGTGGAGGAGGCGGGGGAGATCTTCCGGGCAGGCGCCGAGGGGACCGAGGCGGCGAAGCGACTGGCCAAGGACGAGGGCAGGGCCAGGGCCCTCCTGGAGGAATTCAAGAAGGCCGACGACCCGGAGACCCTGAGGAAACTGGTCAGGAAGGGTCAATCGGACAAGACCTTCCAGCGGGTCGTCAACCGTGAGGCGGACGATGCGATAAAGCGCAAGTTCAACGAGACGATCCGGAAGATCTACCGGGACGCCGATCACGTCGCCGGGGCCAGGCTGAAACAGGTCCTGGTCCGGGGAGACGGGGCCGATCTGGACAGGATCGCCGCCGGCCTGGGACTGGACCCCCGCACCCTGAAGAAGGCCGGGGACAAGCTCCGGGCCAAGGTGGCGTCCCGAAAGGAGGCCTTGAGAAAAATGGGCCTGGAAGTGGACCAGGTCACCGTGGAGCCCCTCTTCGTCACGCGCCCGAGGAAGAACCTGAAGGTCGGGAGGGACAGGGACGTCACCTTCTTCGTATACGGACGGACAAAGGACGGGAAGAAAGTCATCCTGGCCGAGGTGGACCACGCCCTCTCGGGTCCGGTCTACAAGCAGGAATTCTGGAAATCCGCCATGGGGACCAAGGACGTCCCACGCCTTCCCGACGGGCGTCCCGACATGAAGGCCGTGGAGGGATTCGCCGAGAACCTGGACCAGGCCGTCACCTCGAGCAGGGACCTGGAGGCCTACAACCTGGGAGAAGTGGGCCTGGAGGATTTCTTCAAGCAGGACGGTCCCCCTCCCGCCATAACCCGACTGGAGGACGTGAAGGACACGATCTACTTCAAGTCCGATCACTGGTTCAAGAAGGCCGCCGCAAGGAAGGATCCCCTCCTGAGGGGAAGGGACCTGGTGGAGGGGATGCGCCAGTCCCACAAGCAGTTCGACGACATGGTGATCCCGAGAATCAGGCAGTACGGCCTGGATCCCGCCGTGGACGTGCCGCCCAAGCTCCAGGTCGGGATGGACATCTTCAAGCAGGCCTCGGCGGGAAAGATCACCCCCGAGGAGGCCCTCGTCCGTTTGAAGGCCCTCGGGGAGACCCCCGAATCCATGGCCAGGAAGGCCGCCGACTACCTGGAGGGAGTGGAGAAGACCGCCGGAAAGGCCTACCGCATCGCAGGGACGAAGGAACTCGAGGAAAGCCTGGCAAGGATCCGGAAGAACGGGGCTCCCGGCTGGGCGGAGGAGTCCTTGAAAAAGGCCAAGGATTGCCTCCTCACCGGAAAGGTCTCGGGCACGACCTTCCAGAGGGTCCGGACCAAGGTCTTCCTGGAGAAGTACAAGGAGCTGGCAGGCCGGCCGGGAGGAGCGGAGCTCTGGCGGAAGTGGGTCAGGAGATCCTTCGAGGAAGGTCTCCTCACCCTGGACGAGGCGGGGCGGCTCTTGTCAGGCAAGGCCCCCTAGGAGGGGACCCGCCCTCCCCGGCGCCGGGGCCTACCGGGCCTTCCAGCTCCGGAGGGCTCCCTTGCTGCTGTAGCCGAACCCGTCGACTCCTTCGAATACGACCTTCCCGAACCGGTAGTAGGCCGTCAGGGTCTCCCCGGCCCGGTCCACCCGGGCGGGAAGCCCCAGGAGATCGTAGACCTCCTTCTGGCTCATCCCCACCTTGAGCTGGGACCATCCATCGGGGACGGCGGGAGCGGCGGCGGAGAGGCCGCCCTCCCCGGGGTCGCCCCCCTTGGGGGCGCAGCCCGGAAGGCCGAGGGCGAAGAGGAGGAAGGCGACGATTACGGGGGCATAGAGCTTCTTCACGGCCGATCCCTTTCTTCCTGGGAGGTCGAGCCCGGCCCGGCCGGCCGGAACGGAGTTCCATTGTGGAGAGGAAAGAGGGTCAAGGCCAGAGAATCTCCAGGCCACCCGAGGTGCACAGCCCCGCCTTGGCCTTGGGATCCAGGAGGATCCACTGCAAATAGAGCTTGGCCCCCGCAAGGAGGGCGGGATCGGCCGGGACGGGAAGGGGCATCCTGGCCGATCCGCCGCCCAGGCCGGACCCTCCCACGGCCAGGGCCGGTCCGAAGGGGAAGAAATCCGTCAGGAGGAAGCAATCGGGTCTTCCGAAGGGGGCCAGGGAGAAGGGGAGGCTCACCCCGAGGCCGGGGGCACGGCTCTTGGAGGGACCTGCAAGGAGGACCGCCGCCGACCCGGGGTCGGCAAGCATGAGCCAGACGGTGAAGTCGCGGTTTCCCGGAACGGGATCCCCGCCGAGAGTCACGATGGCCGGGACGAAATTCCCCCCGCCCGGGCATCCCTTCCCGAAGGGGCGGACCTGCACCTTGTAGGAGAAGGCCGCTCCCCCGGCCAACGGACCGCCTCCCTTGGCCGCACGGGCGTAATAGGGCGACCCGACGTCCAGGAAGGAGGGAGAGGAAGGGTCGAGGGAACGGTAGGCCGGGTCGAAGCGGATCACCCCGGAGAGGGTCACCTTGGACGCGCCGTTGCGGATCCCGTTTCCGCTCAGGGCGCAGGGCCCCATCGTGACCAGGGCGCAATGGTCCAGGAGGAGGGTCGTGGACAGGGCCGAACTCGAGACGTAGAGCGCCTCGAGCCTTCCTCCCGAAGGAGGCCCGGTGAAGATGCAGTCGGTGAACTCCATCCTGTTGTAGTCCGCCAGGGCGGAAACGCATACCGGGGAGGTGTCGCCTCCCAGGTACCGGGCGTCGTGGAAAGTACACCGCTCCACCCGGACCCTGAGGGGGTTCCCGGAGGATCCCGGCGCCCTGTGGTACCAGTTGTAGCGGCTGTTGAAGGCGAAAATGCTGTCCTTCAACAATCCCACGGGGGAAAGGGTGAGGAGGCCCGCGTCGGTGGAAGCGCTTCCGTTGTGGTGTACCAGGCATCCCGAGATCGTGACCCGGGAGGCAGAGGCGTTGGGAGCGTCCACGAGGATTCCGCTTCCCTTGTTGTGCGCGACGGTGACCCGTTCCTTCCCGGTCCCCCCGAGGATCACGAGGTAGGAGTGCCTCCCGTTCCGGTAGGCGATCCCTTCGCCGTCGTTCCAGGTGACCAAGGTCCGCCCCTCGATCCGCACCTGGGTGCAGGCCGCGTTCAGGGCGAGGCCGGGGGAGGCGCCCTGGGAGACCGTGAGCCCCCTGGTCCGAAGGAGCTGCCAGTTTCCGTCACCGGCGCTCCGCACCCCTCTCAGGACCAGGACCCCCCGCTCGCCGCCCGAACCGCCCCCCCACCGGGTGCAGAGGGCCCGGGCGTCCTTGTCGGCCGGCGCGGGAACGTCCCCCGAGAGGCTCCCCGTGAGGGTCACCCTCTCCAGGGTGAGGGAGAAGCCGTCGTGGGTTCCGGCGGATACCATGCTGTCTACCGCAAGAGCCACGGCTCCCGTCCTGACGCCGGGCCCCCTGTAGAGAGGCACAACGGTCAGGTCCTTCAGGACCCACTTCCGCTGGATAGGTATCTCCAGGTAGATTCCGGTCTTCACGGACCACTTGCCGCATGGCGAGGGGGGAATGACCACCGTGCAGGGTTTCCCGTTGCCGTCGGCGTCCCCCTCGACGACCAGGTCGTCCAGGACATCGAAGTCCAGGGGCCCCATCTCCACCACCTTGTCCGTGGTGATCCGGATCCTGTCCTTGTCGAGGGAGCGGTGGGTCCTCAGCCAGGAGAGGGCCTGCCCGATGGTGGCGAACCGGCCGGGAGCACCGCCCAGGCCGTCCACGACGACCTCGTTGGAGAGGCGGAACATGGTGGCGTCCGCCCGGAACAGGTGGGAACCGTCCCTGGGAGAAGCGGAGGAGTCGTCCCAGACCACCTTGTCGGCCCTCCCTTTCCGCAGGTTCCAGATGCCCACCAGGTAGAGCCAACGGTTGACCCCGAGCCTGCCCTGGTCCCAGGTCCAGGTCCTGGAGCCGCCGGCGTGGAAGAGCGTCACCTTCACGCCCGCCACGTTGGGCGAAGCCTGGTTGCAGGTGACGAAGATCTTGTAAGGACCCGCCTGGGGAAGGTAGGGAAGGAACTCCGCCCTGTCCGAGGAGTTTCCCGTGACCCTGTTGTAGAAGCACCTTCCGTCGTGGAGGAAGTGGGCGTAGGAGTCGTAGGAAGAGGTGCGGCTCGTCCCGTAGTAGCGGAAGGAGGGGGGCCCGTCGTCGGACTCGACGACGATGTCGGAGACGCCCTTGTTCTCGACGAGTCTGGTCCGCCGGATCCCCTTGTATTTGTAGTAGGAGGAAGGGGGTTGGCGCCACCGGTAGACCACGCCCACGCTCCTTCCACCCGCCTCGATGATGAGATGGGACCCCCACCCGTCTCCCGCTTCGAAGATGTAGGTGTGCCCGCCGGTGTTTCCGGGATAACGGAAGACACAGGCGTCCCCCGTCACCAGGGCCTTCAGGCTGACCTCCTTCCAGTGTGGGCCCGGGGTCTGGATCAGGTTGGCCGTAACGTACGGATGGTAAGGCTGCCTGTAGGGAACCCAGTGGGCGATGGCCCAGGCCTTTCCGACGAGCCCCGAACAGTCCGTCCCGCCCCACCTCTTGTCGGCCGGATCCCACTTGGAACCACCCATGATGTAGGGGCAGCCTACGGCGCTCCTGGCGTAGTCCAGGATCTCCTCCCTGTCCCTGAGGGGGGTCACCTGGGCCGCCGCGGTCCCGCCGAGGAGGAGAAGGAGAAGGGCCCTGGAGAGAACTCCGGCCTTCATCGTCCCACCTCCTTCCCGGCGCCGGCTTCGGGCGCCTCGTCATCCTCGTCCACGCCCCAGTTCCGCCAGTCCCACTCCAGGACCTCCACACCCTCAGGTCCCGTCCTGAGCTGGTAGAGAAGGCCCTCGGGCGACAGGGAGAAACGGCTCATCAGGTCCGTCGTGGAACCGCCGGCGATGCGGCGCTTCGCCAGGATCTTCCCCGAAGCCGAGACCAGCAGGACGAGGATCCGGCGGGAAGGATCGTCCCAGGGAAAGAGGGCCACCGCCGTCCTCCCGGCCCGATCCGTCTCCAGGTCCAGGATGCACTCCACGCCCCCCCGGACCGGGTAGTTCCGCTCCACGGGGAGCTTCGTTTCCTTCCTTCCGAAAAGAAGGGCCACGCCGTCACGGGAGCGGGCGGCCTGGACCCAGCCGAAGACCGCCGGCCTTCCCGGAAGACAGCCTCCCGGCGGCGGGGTGATCGGGCAGGGGAGGAGCGGCTCCACTCCGGGGAAAGGAAGGGTGGAAACCAGGGCGTGCCCCCATTCCAGGAGAACCGCGTTCTTTCCGGCGAAGATCCCCGAGGGGAGGAGGCCCTTCCTGGGAGGAGCGGGTAGGGGAAGAACCGCCGGGGCCTTTCCCTCCTCCAGGACCCGGACCTCCTTCTTCACGAAGGCGTCCAGGACGAGGGCCCGTCCCTTTCCGTCCACGGCGAGGAGGTCCACCGTCCGGGAACCCACTTCCAGAACCCGCCGGAGCCTGCCCGAGAGGTCGAAGACCTGGACCCGACCGTGGACACGGTCGAGGATATAGACGAGACCCTTGGCCACGGCCAGGGCGGACGGCCCGAGCCTGGCGCCGGTCTCCTCCCTGGCGAAGGATCCCGGTGCCTCCCCCCAGGGAGCCCTGAGAACCCGCCGGGGTGCGGGCCGTAGAGCGGGCCGGGGGGGGCCCGCCTGGGGAAGGGAAAGGAAGAAGAGGGCGGGAAGGACGAGGATGGGGCGCATGGAAACTCCAGTCTCCTGGAAGGTGTAGAACCCCATTATTCTACCTTTTTCCGCCTTCACCGGTCGATCACCCCTTCCCTCCCTCCAAGGGGGCCCCACCGGGAGGAGCGGGAGGGAACGCGCCGAAAGGAGACGGCCGCCCCTCCCGGGGGGAGGGACGGCCCTGGTCCGGTCCCCCCGCGGGAGGAGGGTATCCTCCCGCGGGGAAGAGAAGTCCCCTTCCTGCTAGCGCACCAGGCGGACCGCCACGGGACGGGAGACGAAGTCGAAGGGGGAGAGGAGGGTGTAGGCGAAGAAGAACTTTCCTCCCGCCAACCCCGAAGTCCCCGGAGGGATGACGAGGGACGCCGAGGCCCGGCCATTTCCGTCCAGGAACCCGGCGAAACCCCGGAAGGTGCCGCTGTTGCCGGTCAATGCGGTCAGAAGGGTGAAAGAGTCCAGAACGAGAGGGAGGGTGAGGCCCTTGCCCGGGAGAGGGATTCCCGGCGAAGTGCCGGTCATGCTCCCCAGCAGGAGGTAGGCCCTTCCCTTGCGGGAGAGGCCGGCGTCCAGGGTGAAACGGACCGAACCTCCCGCCGACAGGGAAACCTCGTCACGATCCAGCTCGAGGGAACCCGGTCCGGGCCAGCCCGCCAGGCGGGCCCAGAGCCACCAGGCGGCGAAGGCCTTGAGATTGGCGTTGAGGGGCTGGCTGTGGGCCGAGTAGCAACGATACCACTCCACCCCTTCCTTGTGGCGGCTCTGCCACTCCTTCGCCCAGTTCCCGAGCCTCCTTCCGCCCGGGGCCGAGTAGTAGTCGCAGTTGTCGTTGGCGTAGGGGAAATACTTGCCGTCCGGGTCGTAGCTCTCGATGTCGGCGAAATCGTAGAGGATCTTCCCTCGGGAACGGCAGAAGGCCCGGATCTGGTCGTTCCTGGCCTTGGTGTTCTTGTAGCGCCAGATGTTCAGGTGGCCCGTCATGTAGACGAACTTGACCTTGGGGAATTCCTTCTCCAGCTTCTCCATGGGGACCAGGTATCGGTCCACCATGGCCTGGGCGGAATAAGAGGAGACCTGGCCGCACCAGGACCAGATCACCACGTTGACGTCCTTGTTGGCCGGATTCTTCAGGTAGGCCCTCGTGGCGTCGTACCACTTCGGATAATAGCCCACGTCGCCCGGAAGGACCCGGTCCCTCAAGTCCAGGGCCCCGCCCCTACCTCCCTTGTTGAAGGCGTAGAGGGGACCTCCGAAGCCCTTGGTGAATCCCACGAGGCCCTGCATCCCCGTGACGAGCTGGCTTCCGTGGGAAGTATGCCCGTAAGCAATATGAAGGCGTTTCTTGGTGAGTTCGATCCAGGAGCGGGGAATCCGGGGGAGCTTGGTGCACCTGTGGTCCACCAGGATCCCCCCCTGGGCGGGAATGAGGGGAGAAAAACAAAGGAGGGAGACGACGAGGGTTCCGAACTTCCATCTCTTCATGACACGTCCTCCGGCTTCAGGGGGTAAGACCCGTTGGACTGGAACTTCCGGCTCTCCTCGGGGCCGCTCCCCGCGGAAGGAGCCTTCCCCGGGATGATCGACCAGGAAAGCTCCACCCGGGGCCGGAGAACAAGAGGGGGCGGGAAAAGGTGGAAAACATGAAAAATAGATACCATGAAAAAAGGCGCCGGGCCGTTTCCGGATATGGGGAAGAAAAAAGAAAAGGATGAAGAAAACCGACCCCGCCACCCGCTCCGGGACACCTTTCGGCTCAAAGGGAGAATGAGCACGGCAGATTCCCGCACGAAGCGGAAGAAGTCCGGCCGGAAACGAACCGGTTCAAATGGCTCGGAACGAAACACCGGGTGGGGAGGAATAGGTGGCCGGGCTCAAGGCGTGAGAGCCCGATCCCCCCATGGCACGGGACGTTCCGGGCCGCCCGGTTCAGGGAACATGGGCGGCCCGCTTCCCCTACGCCCCCCCAATCAGTCCTTGAATACCCGGCTTACCGCGTCTTCGACCATATCGCCGTCGGCTTCCTCCGGGAGAGTGACCCTCATGCCCTTCTCCGCCTCCATGGCCTTCTCGACGGCGTAGCGGGCTCCCTCGTTTCCCGCCCAGGAGCGCCTGGCCAGGCCGTTGGAAACGTCCCAGGAGAGCATGGCCCGCGCCCGGCGGGCGGCCGCCTCCGTCCCGTCCAGGACGAGGCCGAACCCGCCGTTGATCACCTCGCCCCATCCGACGCCGCCGCCGTTGTGGAGGGAGACCCAGGTGGCCCCCCGGAAGGCGTCGCCGATGACGTTGTGGACGGCCATATCGGCGGTGAACCTGCTTCCGTCCCGGATGTTGGCCGTCTCCCTGAAGGGGGAGTCCGTGCCGGAAACATCGTGATGGTCCCGCCCGAGGACGATGGGGGCCTTGACGTCACCACGGCGGATGGCCTCGTTGAAGGCGAGGGCGATACGGATCCTCCCCTCCCTGTCGGCGTATAGGATCCTGGCCTGGGATCCCACGACGAGATCGTTCTCCCCGGCGGCCCGGATCCAGCGAAGGTTGTCCCGGTTCTGCTGTTCCACCCGGGGATCCGCCCGGGCCGCCGTCTCCTCCAGGATGTCCCCGGCGATCCTGTCGGTGACCTCCAGGTCGGCGGGATCGCAGGAAGTGCAGACCCACCGGAAGGGCCCGAAGCCGTAGTCGAAACACATGGGCCCCATGATGTCTTCCACATAGGAAGGATAGGCGAAGGACCCGTCCTCCCGGAGGATTCCCGGGGCCCCGGCCCTGGAGGCCTCCAGGAGAAAGGCGTTTCCGTAGTCCCAGAAATGCATCCCCCTCTCCGCGAGGGCGTTGACGGCCGCCACCTGCCGCCGGAGGGACTCGTGGACCTTTTCCCGGAAACCATCGGGGTCCTCCGACATCATGCGGTTGGACTCCTCCAGGGTCAGGCCCACCGGGTAGTATCCGCCCTGGTACGGATTGTGGAGGGAGGTCTGGTCCGAGCCCAGGTCCACCCGGATCCCCTCCTTCACCAGGCGTTCCCAGAGGTCCACCACGTTTCCCAGGTAGCCCAGGGAGAGGGCCTCCTTCCCCCGGCGGGCCTTCTCGATCCTGGAAAGGACCTTGTCCAGGTCGTCCTCCGCCTCCAGGAGCCAGCCCTGGTCCAGGCGCTTCTTCAAGGCCCTGGGATTGATCTCGGCGATCACACCCACGGCGCCGGCGATGACGGAAGCCTTGGCCTGGGCGCCGCTCATCCCTCCCAGGCCGGAGGTGACGAAGAGCTTCCCCGAGAGGTCCTCCCCCGGAGGAATCCCCAGGTATTTCCGTCCTGCATTCAAGAGGGTGATGGTCGTGCCGTGGACGATTCCCTGGGGGCCGATATACATGAAACTCCCGGCCGTCATCTGGCCGTAGGAGGTGACCCCCAGGGCGGCCATCCTGGAGTAATCCTCCAGGGAGCTGTAGTTGGGCACGACCATCCCGTTCGTGAGGACCACCCTGGGCGCGTCGGGATGGGAGGGAAAGAGGCCCAGGGGATGGCCCGAGTAGAGAACCAGGGTCTGGTCCTCCTCCATCTCGGAGAGGTACTTCATGGTGAGGAGGTACTGGGCCCAGTTCTGGAAGACCGTCCCGTTTCCGCCGTAGGTGATGAGCTCGCAGGGGAACTGGGCCACGGCCTTGTCCAGGTTGTTCTGGATCATGAGCATGATCGCCGCCGCCTGGGGAATCTTGGCGGGATATTCCCCGATGGGCCGGGCCTTCATCTCGTAGTGGGGGCGGAAGCGGCGCATGTAGATCCTCCCGTCCCGCTCGAGCTCCCGGGCGAACTCCTCGGCCAACAGGGGATGCCACTCCTTGCGGAAGTAACGGAGGGCATTCTTCACCGCAAGGACCCGCTCCGCACGGTTCAGGAGAAGGGGACGCCGCGGGGCGTGATCCACCCCGGGATCCTCCGGAGGATAATCGGGGAGTTCCGCCGGGATTCCTTCCCGGACTGCTTCCTGGAATGACTTCATGGCGTTCCTCCTTCGCCGGCGCCGCGGCCGGCGGGTTTCCTCGCTATTTCTTTTCCCACCTGTGGTTCCACGCCTCGGGCTGATTCTTGAGATAGCGGTCGAACCACTCCAGGATCATTGTGCGATGGAGTGTCCGGTTCCGCCGGGAGCCGGAGATCCCGTGATCCTCCCCCTTGAAGGTGACGAGCTCCGCCTTTCTCCCAAGGACCTTCAGGGCCGTGAACATCTGCTGGGACTCCAGGCAGGGAACGTTCACGTCCGCCAGGCCGTGAAGGAGGAGAAGGGGGGTTCGAATCCGGTCAGCGTGAAACAAGGGGGAGCGGTCCACGAATATGTCCTTCCTGTTCCAGGGATAGCTCCTGGCCAGGGCCATGTCACCGTAAGTCCAGCCCCAGGTTCCTCCGCCCCAGTAGCTGGCGATGTTGGATATGCCGTACATGCTCACCGCCGCCGCCAGCTTCGTATCCTTCGTGACGAGATCCATCGTGGTGAATCCCCCGTAGGATCCCCCGAAGCATCCTACCTTGGCCGGGTCCAGCTCGGGATGGGCCTTCAGCACCCGGGCGATCCCTTCCAGGATGTCCGCGCTCGCCCGGGCCCCCCAGTCGTTCACGTGGGAATCGGCGAAGTACCTCCCGTAGGCCCCGGCACCCCGGGGATTCAGGACGTAGACGGCGTAGCCGTTCGCGGCGAGGAACTGGTGGGTCCAGTAGAAGACCTCCCTCGTCGCCGAGGCGCCGCCGTAATAGTAGACCACCAGGGGGATCTTGCCCGGAAGGGGATCCAAGGCCGGGTAGAGCCACCCGTCGATCCGCACCCCTTCCTTGTCGAGGAAGGCGAAGTCCACCGGGGTGGATAGTTTCCACTTCGCCAGGACCTTCTTGTTGGGATCGAAAACCTCCACGGGAGAACCTCCCTTTTCGAGCCAGGCGACATAGGGCAGGCGGGTGAATCCCCCTCCAAGGTAGGCCACCCGCGGAGGAACGGCCCCGGGAGCAGGGCAAAGGGAGCCCATCACGAGGGCCCCGCCCTTCCAGGCCTTGAAGGCCGGGGGATCGGTGGAGAAGTCCACCGTGTAGAGAGCCCTCCTCCGGCCGGCGGAAGCGAGAAAGAAAGCCTTCTTTCCGTCGGGGCTCCACCACGGCCGGGTTCCGGAAACGACTCCCGGGTCGAAGGAGGCCGTCAAGTTCTTCAGCGTGCCCTTCTCCAGGTCCAGGAGGTAGAGGTCCTCGTTGTCGAAGTTGTGCTCCCCGTGGGATTCGGAAAGCCATGAAGGCGCTCCTGGGGGGAGTTTCCGGGCCTTGGCCCTGGGATCACCGGGAGGCCAGACCTCCGAGGCGGGAGCGATGAACAGGACCTTCTTCCCGCCGGGGGAGAACCGCAGGTCCGAAGGCCAGCTCTCGAATCCGGTCCGCAAGGAGGCCACCTTCCGGGCCTCGAAGGTCCGGGTGTCCACCAACCAGAACTCGCTTGCGAACCAGGGCCGGCCCTGGACGGGGATCTTCTTCACGAGAAGGAGTCTCTCCCCCCGGGGATCCAGGTCGAAGGAGGTGACCTGGAAGTCCCCCGTGGCGGTGAGGGGCCTCTTCAGACCTTTCTTCAAGTCGGCCGTCCAGATCCGGCAGCCCGGGTTCCAATCCACCAGCTTCTGGCGGAGTTCGGTGAAGCGGGTCACCGGCCCGGGCTTGGGCTTGGGCGGGGACTGGAGCCAGAAGAGACGCTTCCCCCCCGGGGAGAAGCGGAAGTTCCCCCCGTGGTCCAGACCTTCCAGGAGAGGCTTCACCTCCCCTGTCTCCAGGTCCAGGGCCTTCATCTTGGAGCCCTCCAGGAAGGCCAGGCGGTTCCCCTCCAGGAAGGCCACGGGAGAGGCCTTGCCCACAGGGTAGATCCGCTCCCCCTTCCCGGGGGGGAGAGAGAGGATGTGGAGGTTTCCATCGAAGATGTAGACGAGCTTCTTTCCGTCGGGAGAAAGGAGAGGGGCCCCCACTCCCCGCCGCCTCCGGTAGATCTCTTCGTACCGGGCCGGGAGGTGCCTGGATTCGACCTGGAAGGTGGGAGGAAGGGGTGCTTTCACCCCGCCGGGAAGGGCCGAGAAGGAGAGGGCCGGCTTGGTCTTTCCCCCGGGAAGGACCAGGCGGAATACCAACGGCCAGTGCCCCCGGGCCAGGAAACGCCGGGCCTTCCCCTTGCCAGACTTGGTGCTTCCCAGGCTCTTCCCGTCCAGGAAGACCGCCGCCTCGCCGGGAAAAGACCAATGGAAGGAGAGGGACTGCCAGCGGGGATTCTCCAGGTAGGCCACGGCGTAGATCACCTGGCCGGCCGAGGCCGAAGGGAGGACGAGACTCCCCTTTTCTGCGGGCACGGCCTTCCAGGCATAGGTCTTTCCCAACCAGGCCAAGGAATCTCCCGCCTCGGGCTCCAGGCTGGCCGGGTCCAGGCCCTGCCCGCCGTCACCTTTCTTTCCAAAGACCGCCCTGGGCCTGGGAAGGGGCCCGAGAACCAGGAAAGCCCCGGGGGAAGCTTTCCGAACGGACATGGAGAGGGCGGGGAAGGCCGGAGAGGACAATAATAAAGGAAGAAAGAGAAGGATCCGGCGCCGCTTCTTCATAGATCACCTCCACGAAGCCTCTCTAGAGGACCACCTCCCAAGAGATCAGGAAACCCCTGGACTTGGGCCGGAAAAGGATGGTGGCCCCAAGGGCTCGGGAATTCCACCGGAACCCAGAAAAAGGCGGGCCCACCCCCTTCCGGGAGTGGGCCCTTGCGAGTCTCTTCTCTTCCTCGCCTGCTTAGGCCACTCGGAGCCGCTGGATAGGGTCTCGGGTGACCCGTCCCGAAAGAACCGGGGGACCGACGGACGTAACGAACATTTTAGCAAAAAACATACCTACTTACACTTCCTTCCCTTTTTTTCTACTTTAATTCTACGTAAAAACCTGCAAGTTCTTGGAATTGGTCAAGTTAGACCCCGGCAGGGCTGGCGGGCCACCTGGTTCTTCTCCCCTGCTCCCAGGGAAGGGTTTCTTCTCATTCTCGACAAGTGTGCGAATCGACACAAAGAGAGAAGGAGAGCGCACAGCCCGATCCCTTCGCCGGAGAGAACAGCCTTCCGCCCGTTCCCCCACTTTCCGCCGGGAAACCCGCCCCCCCCGGAAGGCCGCAGACCGAAAATCGAAACGAGTTATTAGCACCATATTACCAGGGAATTCAGGGGAACTCGGGGGAGGGGGAAGGACGGAGACCCCAGGCTACTCTATCGTAAGTACTTTACTATCAACATGTTTCGTCCATCCGCTCCGCCCGGGACCGGCCTACTTCCTGATTTTTTGGAAAATATAGAAGAAATGCTTGTCCGGTTTCCGGTCTTCCCCTTTAATGAAGTCCCCCAATGCCCTAGAATAGCGCCACGAATGGGGGGGCATCCTCCTCTTCTCAGCCCCCTGAAGGGAGATGGCAATGACCGAAAAACGATTCCTTCTTCGTTACCAGGAACAGGACGGAACGGCCAAGACCGTGCCCCTGGAAGGCACGGAATGGACCCTGGGGAGAGCCCCGGAAAACCGGATTCAGCTCTCTGAGCCTACCGTATCGAGGCACCACGCCCTCCTCAGAAGGCAGGGCGACCAATTCTTTCTCCGGGAACTCCAGCCCAGGAACCCCATTCTAGACGAAAACCTCCGCCCTCTGTTCCCCGAGACCGAGGAAGAGGATCCTGCGGTGAAGGAAATGGAGCTCCCCCTGGGGAAGCCTTTCCTGCTGGGAACGACCTGGGTCTGGGTGGAACCCGAGGAACAGGAAACCCAGGAGAACACCACCGTCCAGGGTGAGCCCTTCCAGGTACCCAGCCTGAACGGCCTGAAAGACCTCCGGGAATGGGCCGAGACCCTTTCCACGCCGGCGGACAACGAATCCAGGGCGGACGGGGCCCTTCGCTGCCTGGCCCGGCTGATCCCCTACCAGAGGGGCCTGGTCGGAATCTTCGAGGAGGGAAACCGTTTACGCTCCCTCGCTTACCTCCAGCCTCAAGGCCGGGGGAATCCCACCAAGCCGAAAATGGTTGTGAGCGACACCGTGGCCATGAAGGTCCGGAATTCCCGGAAGCCCCTCCTCGTGACCAACACCTTGGAGGATTCCACCCTCCAGGACCGGGAATCGGTGATCGCCCTGGGAATACGTTCCGTCATGGCCATTCCCCTGGCATGGGACGACGAAGTGAAGGGTCTCCTCTACCTGGACAGGGGGAAGCGGTCGAAAGCTTTCACCCAGAACGACCTGGACCTGGCCGTCCTGGGCGCCCAGATCCTCAGCTTCGCTCTGAAGATCCATGAGATGGAGAGCAGCGCCGTCCTCTGGGCGGCCCGGATGGAGAGGATCCCCGGACTCTCCCAGGGCGGTCCGGAAGTGCCCAAGGTGATCGATCCGGACCTGGAGGTCGTGGGAAGCTCCAAGGTCTTCCAGGACCACCTGCGGTTGCTCCGGGACGTGGCCGACCACGACGTCCCCCTCCTTGTGGTCGGCGAGGCCGGGTCGGGCAAGGAGACGGCGGCCCGCCTGATC
>Ga0256914_1000428_pt1 | contig 41693 bp, 42 predicted proteins | sample HulkmetaG_FD_191571 | JGI IMG/M metagenome (GOLD analysis project Ga0256914, IMG submission 191571) | Hydrothermal chimney microbial communities from Main Endeavour vent field at the Juan de Fuca Ridge, Pacific Ocean - Hulk | ecosystem: Environmental > Aquatic > Marine > Hydrothermal vents ... | reverse complement strand
AGAAAAAGGGAGGTTAGTCTGAATCCGCTGGCAACTTACACAGTTATAGCCCTGCTGGTGGTTTCCAGGGTTATCACATTCATGACATCCTCATGGTTAGCTGAAGATTACTACATACACAGAAATATTGGAAAGGATATCCCTGAAAACACAACAAAGGTCATGGATTATCCTGTAATGGTGAATAACACGACTTGATTAGAGTAGTTTTTCCATAATCACGGCTCTTTCACTGTATCCTCTCCTTTTATACCAGTCTAGTGCTGGGTTATTAATCTCTACACGCAAGACTATTTTTCTTGCATCATTTTCTTTTGCAAACTCTTCAGCCTTCTTGAGCAGTGCTGAACCAATTCCAATGCCCTTAGCTTTCACTTCGATGTCGTAGATATAGGCAATTTTTACATAGTCAACTGTATCAACTGTAATGCATACCCACACATGCCCGAGGTATCTTCCTTTTTCATCCACCGCAGCGAAGAACTTATGCTTCCCTTCGGAAAATAGTTTGTTAATAACGGCTGAATATGCCTCAACATATTCTCTTTCTGTGAGGTCGAATTGTAAGAATTTCCTACTAACTTGCATATCGTATTCAAGGATCTCATCAAGGTATTGCTCCCCATCAACTATCTTAAACTCCATAAAGAGCTTCCTCCCGTGAGATTCTAATCCATCTCTCATCTTTGAGATAGACGTACCCTTTCGTGTACTTTTCAAAAATTGTGTAGATTGCTTCTCTAAATTCCTCCGGAATGTTATCAAAATGGGAATTTCTGTCATCAAAATGGAGCATCTCAACATGCCAGTGAGGTTTTCCTTCAATTGGAAAGTTTGGATTTTTCTGTTTTATTAAATAGAGAGAATGCTCAAGCTCATCCTTGTCAAGCCTTATCTTGCCCTCTTTTATCCTCTCAGGTAATGTATCAACATGTTTGGGTTTGTATTTTATTAAAGTTGGATCTATCCCATTTGCTAGGAGGAATGTTAGAATTCCATTGCATTTAAAGCACGTTCCGCAGGGCACATATTCTCCATTTTCCTTGTGAACTGAATGGCAGCTGCGTTGGAGTCTAAATAAAGTTGGATAACGAGTATAAAGTATCCTCTCAACGATTAATCCGCTCAAAGGTCTGACGACTGACCATTGTCTCACTTTTAATCCTCTCTCCTCAAACCACCTTGTCATGTATTTGTCAAAATATTGGCTCTGGTCAAAGACTGCGTAGAAGTGGGAAATCCCATGAAATTCATAGCTGAGTCCTCTTGGGTCATCATATTCATTTCCGAGGAGAATGTTTCCGATGTTATACTTGTATACTAGAGGCAAGAATGAGAAAACATAATGTTCAAAAAAGAACAATCTTATTGGATAAACTTCCGCTTTTGGTTTGCGAATGTTTTTTAATATCTTCATGTTGCTTTCGATAAAATTATAGAGCCTGTCAACGTTGCTCCAAACCTTCCTCGTATTTGGTTCATTATTGATGAACCATTTATAAGCAGTCAGCGCAACCTTCCAGTGCCCTCCCGACTCGTTAAAAAAGAATGGATAAACTTCACAGCCTATTTCTCTCATTAAACCGTATGTAAGCAGGCTTTCTTTGCCCCCACTTAACATTACTGCGCACTTTTTATAATCGGGTTCAAATTTTATATCTTCGTGTATCACTTCTTTTGCCTTTATCTGTACCATCAGCTCTGCCATTTTTGGTGTAATCTCTTTTGGAATGAATTCCTCTTTAACAAAGCCTGTTTTCTTTGCTATCCTGTTAACAAATATATCTCTCGCAGTTATTTCCATCATGTCTCTAAAGAATTGTATGTCTCTCTCATCGAGAGGGAAATCAAAATATATGAGCGGTGTGAAGAGCCCATAGTTGATTGCCGGTGTTATTGTCATCAGCTTAGCGAATAAATCTATTTTTGGTATTCTTTCTGGATAGTGGTGTATTAGCTTAAATTTCTTTTCCTCTCCATCTATCGAAATAATATAGAAAGCAGAGATTCTTCTTGATTCTATCTTGGGCTTTTCGATAATGATGTAATCAAAGCACTTGAGGTTGAACACTTTCTTCCACCCCAATGGAAACCTTTATTTTCTCTGCATCTTCAGTAATTGCTTTTGCTATATCTTCAACACCTTCATAAAGCGGTACTCTGGTCATTATTCCATACTGAATCTCTATTTCTCTTGCTTTTTTCAGAGCTTCCTCCTTTGTCATTTTTTCCGAATTTATCGTTATTGCTATTGGCTTTTTTCCAGAGAGAAGCTCTATGAGCTGGATATACCTTCCAAGTGGCGGAATTTCATACTGAGGAAAGTCATCGAAGTGTTTCCTCATAGGTGCATGCTGGAGGATTATGTAATCGGGCCTCCCTGCAGCTATGAGCTCAAAACCTCCTGGATATGCGGGATGAAGAAGGGAGCCTTCGCCATGTGTAACTATGACATCTGGATTTTCTTCCTTCCATGCCCGCCATATGACATCTTCTATTGCGCCAGCAACAAAATCGTTGATTATGGAGTCCATAACTATGCAGTATTTAGCTCCCTGCATCCAGCCGGTTTGTCCCATTGCAACGAAGACACTTTTCTTTCCAAGTCTCTCAAATGCTTCATGGAGCATTATTGCAGTTGTCCTTTTTCCTATTGCTCCATCAGTTCCGAGGACAGCAACTTTAATTGAGGTAACTTCGTTAATTTTTCCAGTGAATGGAATTTTCATGTCCCGATATAGCTTCCTCACATCAATTAGTTCAACTTTATAGCGCTTTGCAAGACGAGAAAATTCTGGATCATCACTTAAGAAGTTATGGAGACCATTGACAATGTTAATGCCCCGTTTAATAGCTTTCTTTATTATGTCACGATACACCTTGGGCAGGTATCCTCCGGGGGTAGCGACTCCAATTATTAGGTATTTGACATCTGGATTTTCGGAGATTGCTTCTTCAAAGCTTCCATATATTGGAATTCCCCGGGGAATACCATCCAAAACTTCACCTGCATCTTTCCCAGAGAGTGTTGAGTCTATAACACCAACAATACGGAACCTTTTGGAGTGCCTAACCAGACCATGTGCAGTCTTTCCATCTGTTGTGTTATATCTACCTTCAGCCAATATTAGGGTTTTTTCCATCGTTAAACCCTCCAGTTAAGATAAGCACAATTCACTAAACCCGTCAAGACTAAAGCAGATGCGGGAAGAGCTTTAATGTTCCCAAGCTTATACAAAATTTCAGCATAATCATCTGAAAATTCAAATATGTAACCGTTAGAATCATGAATCGCTTTGAGCGCATTTTTATCCTTGTGGGTTCCAGTGGGATTCATGAACTTGGGGTATATTTTTGATATTCCCACGTACTGTTCCAATTTTCTGGCTCTTATGAGTGGTGTCTCACTATCGGAGCTTTCTTTGTCCTCCATATCTCCCACCAAATCCCCTAATTCTAATATTACTACCGCCATATTGCTCTAATCTTGGTTTGCTATAGCCTGATTCTTTAAGATCTGAAGTAACCCAATTTACGGTAAGCTATGGGTATATAAACCTTTCTCCTGGATAGGACTTTTATTTTGTTTTAACTTTGTTAATTCACCCTAAAATTTTTAGTTCTCGGCTGAGAACCAACATTATCCAGCAAAAAGTTTATAAACCCAAGTTTTACCAATATTGATGCCCCTCAGGGGTGGGAGGTGTCTCAAATGCAACCTCCAAAGAGAAAGAAGAAAGTTGAGGAATACGAAGAGGAGCCGGTAGAAGAGGAAATTGAGGAAGAAGAATTTGAAGAGGAAAGCTGGGAAGAAGACGAGGACTTTGAAGAAGAAAGTTGGGATGAGTCCGAAGATTGGGATATTGATGAAGAAGATGAAGACTGGTAACTATTTCTTCTTAATCTTTTTTATCAAGCTACAATGACCTTTTCTGGGATAGAAAAGGACTAAAAAGCTTATAATATCTACCTCGAATTTTAAACATGATGGAGTTGAGATATCGAAGAGTTTCCTCATGGGAGTTCGACTTAATTTTGAGAGAAGCAGAAAAATATGGAGAGCTTAAGCATGAGTTTTTTGCGGTCGTCGAGGGTAAGTTCAGGGATGTGTATGCTGTCAATGAAGAGGTTTGGAGGGAAATCGAGAATCTCAGAATGAAGCCATACTCCTATGGAACGTTTGTAGGAACCATAAAGGTCGATAAAAATCTCGTTGAAAAATTTTATCCCAATGTTGAGTTTTTCTACTTCGTTAATGTCATCAAGAATTACGCTGTTTTAACGCCAAAAGCGGGTTTTCTATTCACAACTGGCAAGGATGTGCCCAGAAGCGGTGTGAGAAGATATGTATGGCAGGGGACGAAGAAGCTGGTGGTATTCGATGAAAATGGAGTTATCCTTGGAATAGGGAGGATAAATCCTGAAAGCCGGAGGAAATTTATACTGAATGTTACTGATATTGGAGAGTTTATACGAAGGGTTCGGTGAGCAATACATCGTAAGTTTTATAAGTCATGCCTATTAAATAACTATTGGTAACTAAAAATGCCCGGAGGTGATGCCCGATGATGAAGAGAGTGCGAACGGGCATCCCCGGATTGGACGAAGTTCTCCACGGTGGAATTCCTGAGAGGAACGTGGTTCTGCTCAGCGGCGGCCCTGGAACGGGCAAGTCTATCTTTAGCCAGCAGTTCCTCTGGAACGGCTTACAAAACGGCGAGCCTGGAATATATGTGGCGCTTGAAGAACATCCCGTCCAGGTCAGGCAGAACATGGCCCAGTTTGGCTGGGACGTCAAGAAGCATGAGGAGGGAGGTCTTTTTGCCATGGTTGACGCATTCACAACCGGAATCGGCAAGAGCAAGGAGTATGAGAAATACATCGTCCACGACCTTACCGACATCCGCGAGTTTATAGACGTCCTTAGAACAGCCATCAAGGACATCGGTGCCAAGAGGGTCGTTATAGACTCGGTTACAACCCTCTACATCAACAAACCTGCCATGGCGAGGAGCGTAGTCATGCAGCTCAAGAGGGTTTTGGCCGGCCTTGGGGTTACCAGCATACTGGTGAGCCAGATAAGTGTCGGTGAGCGCGGCTTCGGTGGGCCTGGTGTTGAGCACGGCGTTGATGGAATAATTCGCCTTGACCTTGATGAGATAGATGGCGAGCTGAAGCGTTCGCTTATAGTCTGGAAGATGCGCGGGACGAGTCATTCCATGCGGAGGCATCCCTTTGAGATAACCGATAAGGGAATAGTCGTTTATCCTGATAAGGTTCTCAGGAGAAAGGGGTAGTTGAGGGTGAGTGAAAAACTGGGGGGTGAGAGTATGGAGGTGCCACTGAATCCGCTTGGAAGGAGTGAGATACACCAGCTTGAAAGCATTCTGTTGTTTGCATCCCTTTTCAGGCCAGAGGTAGTGGAAATGATAAAGAACCCGGAGGAAAGACTCACATGGGTCGACAGCTTGGCAGTTGCCGCCGGTGCTATTGCGAGAGAAAAGGCTGGAATGACAGTTGGAGAAATTGCAGAAGAGCTTGGTAGAACTGAGCACACTATTAGAAAACATCTAAAAGGCGAGACCAAGGCCGGCCAAATTGTCAGAGAAACATACGAACTCATCAAAAAGGGCAAGCTCGACGAGCTTGTGAGAACCATAGAGCTCATAGAGAGAGGGGAATTCATAAGCAAAGAAGAATACGAGAGACTTAAAGCTGAAAATGATAAGCTCAGGAGGAAGGTTGATGAGCTTGAGGCATATAAAATTAAATTCGAAGAACTCCGGCAAAAGATTGAGAAGTTAAAAGATGAGATAGAGAGGCTCTTGGAGTGAACTATCCCTTTCCATTTTTCCTGTCGAGTTTCTCCTCCCATGTAAGTATCATGTGGGTAAATGTGTTGTCATCCTCCTCTATACCCCGCTTGATCTCAGAGACATGGGCGTATTCAGCTTTGATAGCATCGAGTATGTAATCTACAGCCTTTTCAGGATCAGCCGTCTCGCCGCATGTATAAACATCTATCGCGGCGTATCTCTTCTCGGGCCATGTGTGAATTGATATATGGGATTCAGCAACTATAACCATGCCACTCACACCGGTTGGGGAGAATTTAAAAAAGTAGCTTGCTTTAACTTCCATGTTGCCGATTTTAGCAGCCTCAAGAAAAATCTGTCGGATTTTGTCAGCATTCTGAAGGAGTTCCTCATCACAGCCCGCTGCCTCGACAACATAGTGAAATCCTATTGTCTCCATGGCTCTCACCTATTCCCCACTTTCCACATTTGCCTTTTAAACTTAAGCCCATGCTTTTGGAATAATGATAGCCTGCACAATTACCAAACAGTAACTTAAGCTTGACCATTAATTTTAAAACTCATTATCCCCAACTATCGAGCACAGAGAAATTCAGAGTTATGTAAAATCTTAAGAGGGGTGTGATTATGGCAAAAGCCAAGACTAAAGCTAATAAAAAAAAGCCACAATCTGCTACAGATAATATATGGCAGAAGAAACAAAAAAAGCTGGGATTTCTAGTGAGAATGAATCATAAAAGCATGATAATGATACCACTGGCGATTTTTATTATTGCCGCTCTGTTGCTTACAGTTCATTTTCCAACACTTGGAATCGATCTTCAAGGTGGTGTTGTTGTAACAGCATATGGTGTTAATGCGAATCCTGATGATTTAGCCAAGTATGTAAGTAGAGAAATTGGTACTCAGGTTAGGGTTGAGAGTTTTTCTGGCATCAGCCAGAAAGGTGTTAGGATATACGCTCCAGTGGGAACCGATCCAACTACAATAATAAAGATCATGAGGGTGAAGTATCCTAATGCAGAATACACTCACAGTGAGGTGCAACCTACCTTTGGTAAAATCGCCCAGCAGCAGGGTATTAAAGCTATAATCTTTGCCTTCCTTGGAATGGCTGTTGTAGTCTTCCTTTTCTTCAGAAATCCAGTGTCTTCAAGCGCCATAGTTTTTTCAGCTTTATCAGATATGACAATAGCTCTGGCTTTGATGTCCGTGTTCGGAATTCAGCTAACAACAGCCACAATTGCAGCATTACTGATGCTTATTGGTTATACCGTTGATAGCAACATCCTACTAACAACCCGTTTACTGAAGCGGAAGGAGGATACCGTAGAGGATGCATATCTCTCAGCGGTTTCAACAGGTTTCACCATGAGTACGACAACTCTTGGTGCTCTTGTAGTGCTTCTCTTGGTCTCAACATCCCAAGTTATAGACAGTATTGCTGTAGTTCTGATATTCGGTCTCTTAGCGGATTTCATGAACACATGGATATTCAACGCAGGGGTACTGAGGTGGTATATCCTCCGCAAGGATGCAGGGAGGGTTAAAAAATGAGAAAGAGGAAAAAAAGCCTGCTTAAAAACTGGAGGATCATATTTTTAACCTTAGTGTTGATAGGTTCAATTGCTACTCTCGTGGTTAGGCCTTTAACATATGGAATAGATATCAGTGGTGGGGTCGCTCTCATAGTAGAAACAGAAAAGCCTGTTACAACAGATGTCATGAACACAGTTGTTCTCTCTCTCCAAAACAGACTCAACACTTTTGGTGTTAAGGATATAACAGTGGAAGCTCAGGGAAACCAGATAATCCTTGTTAAAGTTGCTAATGTGAGCACTGCAGAGCAAGCTCAGGGGATAAAACAGGTAATCGAGCAACAAGGTGTATTCTATATGGAATTTTTAGGCACGGTATTTGCAACAGGTAAGGATGTTGAACAGGTGTTTCCATACAAGATTCAGGATAATAAATGGGAAGTTCCGTTCAGAATATCAAAAACTGCTGCTGAAAAGTTTGCAGAACTCGCCAAAGGGAAGGCGGGATACCCTGTCGATTTCTTCCTTGACGTTCCAGAGAATTCGCTCATGGTAATGCCGAAGAACATCTATGATAAAATGAACAGCACTGACTTCAATTCTAAGGTTCCAACAGCTCCTACTCTGATGGAGAGGGTTAAAAAAGCGTTTCACATAACTCCGGTTGTATACAACAATCAAAGTGCGGATGAGATAATTAAAATGGCTAAGCAATTGAAAAAGGAAAGGATAGTCCTAATCAATGTGAATAGCAATGTTGCGAAGCAGGTGGAAGAGAAAGCCACCGCTGAGAACCTTACAGTTAGAACTGTAACTCAGGCTAAAGGTGAAAGTGAAAATGCCTTGATAACCAGAGTTCTCGGTTTATATGGCCCTTATGCAGTTGGTTCCGGTTTGGCTGAAGGTATTCCAAGACAGGATGTTCAGATAGAGGGTTCGGCTCCTGACAGGATTAGTGCAATGCAGGAGGCGCATACGATAGCTACAGTTCTTCAAACAGGCTCCTTACCAGTTAAGCTCAAAGTTGTTGGTATGGAGTTCATATCCCCGAGATTGGGTGAAAACTTTAAGAATCAGGCTGTTTATGCCGGGATAGGAGCACTAATTGCCGTACTTTTAATAGTTTACCTCCACTACAGGAATTTTAAGATAGCGATTCCCATAGCTTCAACAAGTCTCTTTGAGGTTATAATAATACTTGGAGTGGCGTCGCTTATAAAGTGGAACCTTGATTTGCCGAGTATAGCTGGTATAATCGCGGCCATAGGAACTGGTGTTGATCAGCAGATAGTTATAACTGATGAGCTCCTCGGAGGAAAGAGAGCCGGTAGAATCTCCAAGAGACTCGGCATGCTGAGAAGGATGGGTAGGGCATTCTTCGTCATCTTAGCTTCAGCAACGACAACTGTAGTTGCAATGTCCTTTCTGTTGGTGTATTTCGTCGGAAGCCTCAAAGGTTTTGCTGTAACCACAATACTCGGTGTTCTCATAGGAATAGGGATAACCAGACCTGCATATGCCGAAATTGCCAAGTACCTACTCGCGGGTGAGAAATGATGTTCGTAATCATAATGGGGGCTGGCAGGGTAGGTTATCTCGTGGCTAAGATGCTTGAAAATGAGGGACATGATGTCACCATAATCGAGATGAGCAAGGAGAGGGCTAAAGAACTCTCCTTCCTCCTCAACGGTCTCGTTATAGAGGGCGATGCTACAGATCAGAAAATCCTTGAGGAGGCTAATATAAAGCAGGCAGCAGCTTTTGCGGCTTTGACAGGAAAAGATGATGCCAATTTGCTTGCCTGTATCCTTGCCAAGCACCTTAATCCAAAAATTAAAACTGTACTGAGAATAAGTAATCCTAAAAACAAAGCTCTGTTTGAGGAAATTGAAGACTTCCGCAGATATTTTGATTTTATTATCTCGCCAGAAGAGATAGCCGCAGAGTACATCTTCAGGAACATAATAACCCCGGGATTCAATCGCGTACTCTTCCCGCGTGAAGGCGCTGAGATAGTCGAATTCAGAATAGATGATAAAAAAGAAATAGCAGGAAAAGTTGTTAGAGATCTTAATCTTCCGAGGGATTCTTTGATAATAGCTGTTTATGATGAGAAGGGTAATCTAACCATACCCTCGGGAGATACTAAATTACCCAGTAAGGGACAGATAATAGTCTTTGCAAAAAACAATGCATTGAATGAAATTAAATCCATACTTGAAAGAAAGAAAAAAGAGGAACACGAGTGAGAATTCACTCTGCTTTTTATTCTTACTTTTGTTCATATTCTCAGGATGTTTGCTCACAACAGGTCTTTATTGCTATTGGGGGGCATTATCTAAGGAATACTGCAACTTTCCCTGTGCCCCATGCTTTACCATAAACTATTTAAGGTGATTAAGGAAGCCAAAGTTGGTGTATCTATTTTCACATTCATTGGGGGGCTCATCATGGAGGATGTCATCAAACAGATTGTTGAGGCTGAAAAGGCAGCTGAAGAGAGAATTGAGAAAGCCAAAGAAGATGCTAAGCAGATTATCTTGAGGGCTAAAGAAGATGCAAAGATTCTCGAAAAACAGATTCTTGAAAACGCAGAGAAAGAGGGCACTCTTCTGATTGAGAAAAAGAGACAGGAAGGTGAAAAAGAGGCTCAAATGATTCTCAGACAAAGTGATGAGGAGCTTGAACAGCTAAGAGTCAAGGCAGTTGAAAACTTTGAGAAGGCCATTATTGTTGGAATAAAGCTCATAAGAGGGAGTTAAAATGTTTAAACCTGAAGAAATGGCTAAAATTGAACTCATTAGCCTTGGTCGATATAAAGATAAACTCCTGACTTATCTCCATGAGAAGGGTGCAGTTGAGATTAGGGAAGTTGATGTTAAACTTGCTCAAAAAGATGTGCCCAATGAATTCTACAGGAAGGCCGCCTCTTATAGTATAAGCATTTCACGTCTCGTTGATTTTCTCAAAGCACACAAAAAAGAGAAAGGTGGGGGAATTAAAGAATTTTTCTTTCCTCCAGAGAAGAAAAAGAGAGTATATAAATACAGGGGCATTGAAGAACTGATAAAGGATGTGGAAACATTTCTGGAAAAAGTTGAGCCAGAAATAAAGGCAGTTGAGGGGAAATTAAACGCAACCCAAACAGAGATAGAAAGGATAAAGAGCGACATTGCGATATTGGAGCTCCTTTCAACCCTAAACATTGAGGTTGAGTATCTTAAATCAACGGACATGCTGGAAATTGTTGTTGGCCTTGTTGAAAGGGATAAATACAAACCTCTTATGGCAGACTTAAAGGAAGCTCTTGACACGAAATTTGTAAGTATTTCAAAAGAACTCAAAGATAAATATCTCACAGTTTTTGTATTCCTTAAGGAGGATTATGAGAAGGCCAATCCAATCTTGGCAAAGCATTCCTTAGAACGTCTTGAGATTCCTGAAGGCAAAGGCACTCCGAGGGAGTTAATAAACAGATACAGCACGAGACTTAAAGAGAAGGAAAAAGAGCTTGAAAAAACTAAAAAAGAAGCAGAATGGCTTTCTGAACAGTATTATGAGGAAATCCTCTTCTACCATGAGTTAATGGAGAATGAAAGAGACAAGGCCACGATATTAAACAATTTGGCAAGAACGAACATGACATTTGCTCTAACAGGATGGCTTCCAAAGAAAAATGTTCCCGACGTTGTTAATGGAATAAAACAGATAACTGAAAACAAGGCATATATAAACATTAAAGATCCGGAGCCTGAGGAACTTGATGAAATTCCCATAAAACTCAAAAATCCGAAGTTCATAGAGCCCTTTGAGATGCTCACAGAGATGTTCGGCGTTCCGAAGTATAATGAGTTTGACCCGACACCGATAATGGCCTTTACATATTCGTTCTTTTTTGGATTTATGCTCACAGACTTCATGTATGGCCTCATAATAGGCATCGTCGCTGCGCTCTTGATCAAGGGGCATAAACACCTCAGGGATGGCACGTGGAGATTTGCAAACATATTGTTATTCAGTTCGTTTTTCACGATGTCCCTTGGGATAATGTTTGGGAGTTACTTTGGGAATGCACTTGATTTAGCTGGATTTCATGTTCCACGGCTTTTAGACACTATGAGAGAGGCTCTCACAGTTCTTGAAATAGCACTTGCAATTGGTCTTGTACACATGTTCATAGGATACACCCTTGGGTTCATAGTCAAGCTCAAGAACGGTGAAGTGAAGGACGCAATTTTAGATCAGCTCTCATGGATGCTCATCATAATTGCAGTAGTTCTGTTTGTAATTTCATCACGTTATCCAGAACTTATGATACTGTCCAAGGGCATCTTCGGTGCAGGTTTTGTACTCTTTGTGCTCAGTGAGCTCAAGAACGGTGGTCTGGCAGCACTACTTGTTATCTCTGACTTCTTTGGATTTGTGGGTAACTGGCTCAGCTATGCCCGTTTAATGGCATTGGCTTTGGCCACTTCGGGAATAGCAATGGTTGTTAACATCCTTGTTCAAATGATATGGGGCGTTAAAATAGGATCAGTTCCCATAGGGATTGCAATTGGAATCGTATTGTTCATTGGTGGTCAGTTCTTTTCAACTGCAATAAATGCCCTTGGAGCTTTCGTTCATGCTCTCCGTCTGCATTATGTTGAATTTTTTGGAACGTTTTACTCAGGTGAAGGTAGAAGGTTTGAGCCTTTCCGGGCTAAGAGAGAAGTCTCAAAATTGGAGTTAGAATTAAAACTTGAAGCTTAAGGAGGTGTTAAAAAATGGATCCGATAGTTTATGTATCTTTGGGTGCAGCTCTGGCTGCTGGAATAGCTGGAGCAGCGTCTTCCTTTGGTGTTGGAATAGCAGGTGCTGCTGCCGCTGGAGCGGTTGCGGAGGACGAAAAGAACTTCAAAAATGCCCTGATACTTGAGGGTCTTCCAATGACCCAGAGTATCTACGGCCTCATAACATTATTCCTGATACTGATGGTTTCAGGAATCCTCGGAGGCAGTTTCAAATTTTCTGATCCGAACAATATTACCAACATCATAAAAAGTGCTATACTGCTCGGTGCGGGCCTTACAGTTGGCCTTACAGGTCTTTCGGCTATACCACAGGGAATAATTGCCTCAGCGGGTATAGGTGCTGTTGCTAAGAATCCCAAAACATTCACACAGGGCATCATATTTGCTGCAATGGCTGAGACAATGGCTATCTTTGGTCTTGTCGGAGCTCTGATAATGATAGTTACGGGAGTTGGGTTCTGACCCAGCTCTCCTTTAATCCATAATGGGAGGAGAAACAATGGAAGGTGCAAAGCTCATCATTGAGGAGATCAACAGGGAAGCAGAGCAGAAGATAAACTATATCCTGAATCAAGCTAAGGAGGAAGCTGAAAAAATTAAAGCTGAGGCTAAGAAGAGAGCAAACGCTAAAGCAGACTGGATACTTAGAAAAGCTCAGACACAGGCAGAGATTGAGAAACAGAGAATTATTGCAAATGCTCGCCTTGAAGCAAGAAAGAAAAAACTCGCTCTCCAAGAAGAAATGATTACGGAGGTTCTTAAGGCTCTTAAAGAGAGACTCTCAAATCTCTCCAAGGAAGAGTATTACCCCATATTGATTGATCTGGCTGTACAGGGGATCAGAGAAATTAATGAGACTGAAGTTCTCATAAGCTCTAACAGAGCTACTCTGGAACTCATTAGAGAAAACTTTGAAGATTTCAGGAGCAAAATCATAGAAAAAATCGGTAGGGACGTTGAGATAAAACTTGGTGATGAGATAGCCACAATAGGTGGAATCCTAATCCAAAATTCTGATAGAACTGTTAGGGTGGATAACAGGTTTGAAGCAAGGATGGACAGACTTAGGAGTGAACTTAGGACTGAAATTGCTAACGTTCTATTTAGGTGATCAAGATGGAAGTAACTGCTGTGACTGGAATCCTTGATACTACTCTTGCTCTGGTATTTGCATGGGTGGGATATAAAACGACCAGAATCCTCTGGAAATATACTCCCTACTCTTATCCAAACGCCAGGATTAGGGCTATGGAGGCGAGACTTTTCAATGAACAGAAGTTCAACGAGCTTGCAGAATCCAAAACACTGAACAATTTCATAATAAATCTTGAGGATAGTGATTATAAAGACTATTTAGCGAATCTTCCTTCTTATGACGCTGAATCAATAGAAAGAGCTCTGGATACAGCCTTTGCAGACATTTACAGTTTGATGTTTAAAATCTTACCTAAACGGGTTAATCCCTTCTTTAAACTGCTCCTGCAGGAATGGGATATCAGGAACATTTCGAGTATTGTTAAGGCTAAAATCAGTGGGGAGCCGGCTGTTAATTATATAACAGAGCTTGGTACTATGGTTCCTAAGATAAAGGCAATGGCAGATGCCAAAAGCATGGAAGAAATTTTAGTTATCCTTGAGGGGACCGAATACGAGGAGATCTATCAAAGGCTCCTCCTTGGAGAGATAAGTGTCGATGAGTTTGAGACCCAGCTTTACAGAATGCATTATATGAAACTCCTCGATTATGCAAGCTCCAGGAAGGATGAAGAGAAAATAATCCTTGAAGAATTTGTTAATCTCAGAATAGACAAACTTAATATCCTTACAATTTTAAGAGCCAAAGCTCATAATTTAAAAGCTGATGTTGTTAAGTCCTTCTTGATTCCTGGAGGGACTATAAATAAGAAGATTCTTGAAACCCTGCTTAATGTGGAAGATCTCAGTATGGCATTAGCTGAGTTAGATTCAACGAAATATGGTGGCATAATAAAGAATGTCCGAGAAGAAATTGAAACTGATCTATCAGTTCTCGGTAGAGAGTTTGATAGATATATAAGGGACAGGCTAAAGGAATTAACCAGATTCTATCCATTAAGTGTGGCCATACCGTTGAACTTCATACTCCAAAAGGAAGTTGAAATTAAAAAGCTCAAAGCTATTGCAAAGCTTATTGAAGATGATATATTCCCTGAGAAGATAAAAGAAATTATAGGTGAGCTGGCATGAAAATTGTTGTCATGGGTGACAAGGACACTGCATTGGGTTTTAAACTTGCGGGTGCTCATGAGGTCTATGCGTTTGGAGAAAGTGAGCTTGACACGGAGAGAGCTAAGAACAAGATTAATGAGCTCGTTGACAGGCAGGACGTCGGTATCATACTTATAACAGAAAAATTAGCCCGGAGGATTGAAATTCCTGCAGTTGCATTTCCGATAATCCTTCAAATCCCTGATAAAACTGGCTCACGCTTCGGTGAGGAACAGCTTAGGGAAATTGTAAGAAAAGCCATAGGTGTTGAGTTAAAGAGGTGAAGGAAAATGGGGAAGATAATTAGGGTTACGGGGCCTTTGGTTGTTGCGGATGATATGAAAGGTTCCAAGATGTATGAGGTTGTTAAAGTCGGTGAAATGGGCCTTATTGGGGAAATCATCAGGCTTGAGGGAGATAAAGCTGTCATTCAGGTCTATGAAGAAACAGCAGGTATAAAACCCGGAGAGCCTGTTATTGGAACAGGTGCTTCTCTGAGTGTTGAACTTGGACCCGGACTGCTAACATCGATCTATGATGGTATTCAGAGACCTCTTGAGATTCTCAGGAAAAAGAGCGGTGACTTTATAGCCAGAGGACTTACTGCTCCTGCACTGCCGAGGGACAAGAAGTGGCACTTCACTCCAAGGATCAATGCTGGGGATAGGGTTGTTAGCGGTGATATACTCGGTGTGGTTCCAGAGACCAGCATAATAGAGCACAAAATCCTCGTTCCGCCGGGGATTGAAGGTGAGGTAGTTGAAATAGCTGATGAGGATGAATACACAATTGAAGAGACTATAGCGAAGATCAGAACTCCAACAGGGGAAACTCAGGAGGTTAAGATGTACCAGAGGTGGCCAGTTAGAAAGAAAAGGCCATACAAGAGCAAACTTCCACCAGAGGTCCCGCTTATAACAGGCCAGAGAACGATAGACACATTTTTTGCTCAGGCAAAGGGTGGAACTGCAGCTATTCCGGGCCCCTTTGGTTCGGGAAAGACGGTTACCCAGCACCAGCTGGCTAAGTGGAGTGATGCTCAGGTTGTGGTTTACATCGGTTGCGGTGAGCGCGGAAACGAGATGACGGATGTGCTTGAGGAGTTCCCGAAACTCAAGGATCCGAAGACAGGGAAACCTCTTATGGAGAGAACTGTTTTGATAGCTAACACCTCAAACATGCCGGTCGCAGCAAGAGAAGCTTCAATCTACACTGGCATTACAATAGCCGAATATTTCCGTGACATGGGTTACGATGTTGCTCTGATGGCAGACTCAACCAGCAGATGGGCTGAGGCATTGCGTGAAATCTCTGGCCGTCTCGAAGAGATGCCCGGTGAAGAGGGTTATCCTGCTTACCTTGCGAGCAAAATAGCCGAGTTCTATGAGAGAGCTGGAAGGGTTAAGACACTTGGAAGTGACGAGAGAATAGGGAGTGTTTCCGTTATCGGAGCAGTTTCACCCCCGGGTGGGGATTTCAGTGAGCCAGTAGTTCAGAACACGTTGAGGGTTGTCAAAGTCTTCTGGGCTCTTGACGCTGATTTAGCCAGAAGGAGGCATTTCCCGGCCATCAACTGGCTTACAAGTTACTCCCTCTACATAGATGCCATTAAGGACTGGTGGCATCAGAACGTCGACCCCGAATGGAAGGCCATGAGAGACAGGGCTATGGGGTTACTCCAGAAGGAGGCGGAACTCCAGGAAATCGTGAGGATAGTCGGGCCGGATGCGTTGCCTGAGAAGGAAAGGGCTGTGCTTATTGTCACGAGGATGATACGTGAAGACTACCTCCAGCAGGATGCTTTCGATGAAGTCGACACATACTGTCCGCCAAAGAAGCAGGTCACAATGATGAGGATTTTGCTCAACTTCTATGATAAGACCATGGAAGCCGTGGACAAGGGAGTTCCTGTTGAAGAAATAGCAAAACTTCCTGTAAGGGAAAAGATAGGAAGAATGAAGTTTGAGCCTGATATTGAGAAGATCGCTGCTCTCATAGAGGAGACAAACGAACAGTTTGAAGAACTTCTCAGGAAGTATGGAGCGTGATGCTGATGCCGGGAATGGAGTATTCAACCGTTAGCAAGATTTACGGGCCGCTCATGATCGTGCAGGGTGTTAAAGGCGTCGCTTATGGTGAAGTCGTTGAGATAGAAACCGAAGGTGGAGAGAAGAGAAAGGGACAAGTTCTTGAAGCCAGAGAAGACATGGCGATAGTTCAGGTCTTCGAGGGAACTCGTGATTTAGATGTTAAAACAACCCGCGTGCGCTTCACAGGTGAGACCCTCAAGGTTCCTGTTTCAATGGACATGCTTGGAAGAGTCTTCAATGGGACAGGAAGGCCTATAGATGGTGGGCCTGAGATAATCCCTGAGGACAGAAGGGATGTGCATGGTGCCCCTCTCAATCCAGTTGCAAGAGCTTATCCGAGGGACTTCATTCAGACAGGTGTTTCGGCCATAGATGGCATGAACACTCTCGTCAGAGGACAGAAGCTACCAATCTTCAGTGGCTCAGGTTTGCCTCACAACATGCTCGCAGCACAGATTGCAAGGCAAGCTAAGGTTTTAGGTGAGGAGGAGCAGTTTGCGGTCGTCTTTGCTGCAATGGGTATAACGTATGAGGAAGCAAACTTCTTCAAAAAGAGCTTTGAGGAAACGGGAGCAATTGAAAGGGCTGTGCTTTTCCTGAATTTGGCGGACGACCCAGCCATCGAGCGTATAATTACGCCGAGAATGGCACTGACAGTTGCTGAATATTTGGCGTTCGACTACGATATGCAAGTCTTAGTTATACTCACCGACATGACTAACTATTGTGAGGCTTTAAGAGAAATTTCAGCAGCGAGAGAAGAGGTTCCGGGGAGAAGAGGTTATCCGGGCTACCTCTATACAGACCTTGCGACAATCTATGAGAGGGCAGGTAGAGTTAGAGGAAAGAATGGGAGCATCACTCAAATGCCCATCCTGACGATGCCCGACGATGATATAACACATCCGATTCCCGATTTAACTGGCTACATCACAGAGGGCCAGATAGTTCTCAGCAGAGATCTGCATAGAAAGGGTATCTATCCGCCGATTGATGTCTTGCCATCACTCTCAAGACTAATGAAGGATGGTATAGGGAAGGGGAGGACGAGGGAAGAGCATCCACAGCTTGCCCAGCAGCTCTATGCGGCTTATGCTGAGGGACGTTCTCTGAGAGACCTCGTTGCAGTCGTCGGTGAAGAAGCTCTGAGCGAGACCGACAGGAAGTATCTCAAGTTCGCAGATAGATTCGAGAAAGAATTCGTTGCTCAGGCGTATGATGAGGACAGGAGTATCGAGGAAACCCTCGACCTCGGCTGGGAACTTTTAGCAACACTTCCTGAGAGCGAGCTCAAGCGTGTCAGGAAGGAGTATATACTCAAATATCACCCGAAGTACAGGAAGAGGGAGCACTGAGCTCCTTTAGGTGATCCCAATGCCAAACATACTAAACGTCAAACCTACTCGTATGGAACTCCTAAAACTCAGGAAGAGAATCCAGTTAGCTAAAAAAGGCCACAAGCTCCTAAAGGATAAACAGGATGCCCTGATCATGGAGTTCTTCACAATTTATGATGAAGCCTTAAACCTAAGAAAGGAATTGAACAACAAGATGGTGGAGGCCTTTGACATACTGCGTTTGGCAGAGATTGATGTTGGCATTTTAAAGCTTAGAGAGATCGGTCTGAGTATCAAGCCGAACAAAGAAGTCGAGATAAAGAGAAGAAACATAATGGGAGTGCCTGTTCCTCTCATAGAGGCTGAGAGCTTTCAGAGAAGACCGGATGAGAGGGGATATGCGTTTGTTTCCAGCTCTCCACGGGTTGATTCAGCAGCAGAAAAATTTGAGGAAGTACTTGAGCTTGCAGTACGTCTTGCGGAGGTCGAGGAGACACTGAAGAGGCTTGCAAACGAAATTGAGAAGACCAAAAGAAGGGTTAATGCACTGGAATATATCATAATTCCGAGGATGGAGGAAACAGTTAAGTTCATAAAACAGCGCCTTGATGAAATGGAAAGAGAAAACTTCTTCAGGCTAAAGAGGGTTAAAGCTTTAATTGAAGCCAGAGCAGAGGCATGAACCTTCTTCTTTCTTTTCAGGATTTTAGGATTTCAGAATATCGAGGTGTTCATTTATGCTCATCTATAAAGGCATTAAACTCAAACTTCATCCCCAAGTATATGAGCCGGCTGAGGATACTTTTCTCCTCGCTGAGAATCTGGATGTTAAAAAAGGGGATATTGCCCTTGATATGGGAACGGGGACTGGAATAATTGCACTTCTAATGGCACGGAAAGCGAAATCCGTCCTTGGAGTTGATATAAACCCCATAGCTGTCAAACTGGCAAGGGAAAATGCACGGCTAAACGGGATGGGGAATGTGGAATTCCGTCTGAGTGATCTTTTTAACAACATAAACAGGAAATTTAATTTAATAACATTCAACGCCCCTTATCTTCCGGGTGAGCCTGAAGAGCTGATTGATGCGGCTCTGGTGGGTGGAAAAAGGGGCAGGGAAGTTCTTGACAGATTCATTACTCAGGCAAAACAATACTTAAAATCCGGGGGGAGGATTCAGATTGTCCAGAGCTCGATAACAGGGGTTGAGGAGACACTACAGAAACTCGGAAATTTGGGGTTCAGGGCTAAAGTTGTGGCAAGAAAACACATGTTCTTCGAAGATATAGTTCTTATAACCGCTCAGGCCAAATGAACTCTCTTAACTTCCTGAAGAAACCTAACCCTCGGCTTTTCCGGAGTTTCGTACTCCTCTTCCGGGATATTAAATTTAAATTCGCGGTGTTTGATGCTTATTGCTGGTTTTACATGTAACATGGATATGCATATTCAACAACCCTTTTTAAACTTTTTGGCGATTGCCGAAATATTTTTCGGCGATAAAATATCATTCATAGTTACTCCAAAAAATTTAAAAATAAAAATACTAAATACCGTAAAAATGGGGGTGATTCGAATGAGAAAAATGGTTGTTTTCATCTGCATTCTTCTGATGACACTTTCCTTTTCCACACAGACAAAGGCAGTGAATTCTCCAGCAATAAATGTTTTTATTGATAATTACGATTCAAATTCTGTCATTTATTCCCTGGAAATAGAGATTCCTACAGATTCGTACATATTCAAGGATATCAAGATACAGGTTAACGGCACTGGATTCAATAACTTCGTATTGAGCCAGCCTGAACTCTTAAACGGGAACTCCTCGGACCATACCTTGAGAATATGGGAAATTACAAGTTCAAAAATCAATGATGTTGATAGGGATGGCCTTGTCCATGTTGCCGGTATTGTCTCTGCCCAGTATAGAACATGCACTGATACTTCATTCCTGTATTGCTCTGCTATACATAGACTAAAGCTTAATTATGGCAGAGATATACTTCTTCCCGTTGAATTTAGCAACAGGAGAATAACATTCTCCGTCAGGAGCAATAAGACCATCTATGAGGGGAAGAATTTAGCAGTGAGGATAATTGTGGGTAATGCTAACTCAATTTCTGCTCTTGTGCATTATAAGTTTGATGCGGCGATAGGAAATACCTACGGTTCCATTCATAGGCACGGGAAGATTATTATACCACCCCATTCCGAAAAAGAACTTATGTTCAAAGTCTGGTATCCCGTATCGGGGACGTATGGTTATTCTGTTGATATTTCAGCCTCTCGGGTTGGTGAAAGTGGGCTATGGAGTGTTGGACATCAGAATAGTTATGTGATGGTCTTAAAAAAACCACAGCCGGTTGTCAAATCACAGAGTTATCCAAAAATTGGTGCGTTTCATTATAGGTCTATATTTCCACGTTAATTTTTAATTTCAACACTACATTCCTTTTCTTTTTTAAGCTCACGCTGTTTAATGTGGAATCGGCAAGCCAACATATTTTTAAATAGTCTACAAGACACTCAATTAGGTGAGTCTAATGGCGATTGAAGTTGTTGCTGATCCAAACATGCCGGAAGAGATTGCGAGACTGTTTCAAAAACAGCATTACGCTTTCGTTGGTCATCACAGCTCTGTTAAACTCTGTCATTGGCTCAAGGAAAGCATAAAGAGAAACAGGTTCTGCTATAAGCAGAAGTTTTACGGGATACAGAGTCACCGGTGTCTCCAAATGACACCGGTTACTGCATGGTGCACCCATAACTGCATATTCTGCTGGCGTCCGATGGAGGGCTTCCTTGGAACGGAACTACCTGAACCATGGGATGATCCTGCTTTCATCGTTGATGGGAGCATTAAAGCTCAGAGAAAGCTTATAGTGGGTTATAAGGGCATGCCAGGGATTAATATGAAAAAATTTGAGGAAGCATGGAATCCGAAACATGCAGCCATAAGCCTTTCCGGCGAGCCAATGCTCTATCCATACATGGGAGATCTCGTGGAAGAGTTTCATAAGAGAGGTTTCACCACCTTCATAGTTACCAATGGTACGGTCCCTGAGAGACTCGAAGAAATGATAAAAGAGGACAAGCTTCCAACTCAGTTATACGTATCACTCACTGCACCCGATATTGAAACCTATAATCGCGTCAACGTTCCCATGATCCCCAAAGGTTGGGAGAGAATACGGGAGTTCCTAAAACTGATGAACGGGTTCTCCACAAGAACGGTGGTCAGGTTAACACTGGTTAAAGGGGAAAATATGCACGGTGCAAGGGAATATGCGGAATTGATTAAACTTGCCAATCCTATGTTCGTGGAAGCGAAGGCATATATGTTCGTGGGATACTCACGGAACAGACTCACTATAAACAACATGCCAAATCATGAGGATATCAAAATCTTTGCGGAAGAACTTCTCAGACATCTTCCCGGATACCATTTGGAGGATGAATATGAACCGAGCAGGGTTGTACTTATAATGCGGGACGATGTTCCAAAAGAAGAGCGCTTTATAAAACATTGAATGTCGATAAAGGTTTTTCTCTTTCCCCACTTGGAAAAAGTTTATTTATTCTAAAGCCGCATCACTATGGTAGAGGTGTGTACAATGAAAAGGAAAAGAGTAATTGTCTTTATAATCGTAGCAATCATGATTATCCCTTATGTAAATGTAGGAGCAGTTCCTCTTCTTGAAGGCTCAGCAAAGTTTTTAGCCATGAACTCAGATAAAATCTCAAGAATCCAAGAATTAAGTTTGACTTTAATGGCCCTAAATTCTGTCAAAGACAAAACAGAAATTGATCTGAAACCTGTGTTGGACGAACTTACCCAAAAACTTCTTCAAGACCAAAACTCTGATGGAGGTTGGGGGTATTATCCGCGGAGTCCCAGCAATGTTGTCGATACTGCGTATGCTCTCATAGCTCTGGCTAAAATAAAGGGTTCATACATGTATCAACAGAACATATATTCTAAAATATTAGATGCTATTGAAAAGGGAAAGATGTTTCTGTTAAATAGTAAGGGTGAAGTTGGATGGGGATATGTTTCAAACACAAAAGAGGAATGCTACCCAACCATAATGGCAGTGTGGGCATTGGGAGAGCTTGGATATACATGGTATAATTCCGTTATAGAGAACTCGGTTGGATATTTGAATAATATTTCCTCCTGTGAATTACCAGAGAATGAAGCATTTGGTTTAAAACTTATTGCATATAAAAGCATTGATTACCCTGTTGATAATAGAACCATTCAAAGATTAAAAGAAAAATTATTCAATGAAACTCTCACCACCCGTGCAAGAGCGATTTTGACCTATGCTTTAACACTGTATGAACCCTTTGATTTTGATATGGCTAAGGCCCTGCTTCTCTTAGAAAATGAGAAAAAAGGTAACAGTTTGTTTTTCTGGAACACTCAGACGTGGATGTTTTCTTCTCCTGACACCATTACAACATCCGCTTATGCGTTAATGGCACTATCTATCACAGGATCCTTCTTAAACCCCGAAGAACGACCCCAGACTCCGTATTCAAGCCTTTGCGTGTATCTAAAGGTAATTCAAAATTCTGATGGGGGATGGGGTTATCCAACACTCCATGGGTCTGACCCTAAGAGCACATATTACGCCTTAAAAGGTCTTCAGAGCTGTTATTTAAAAACCTCTAACATATTAAAAGGTCTAAATTGGACGAAAAATGCTTTTAATGAGGAAACCCTGAGACTTAGGGAACTACATACGGCAACTGAATCATACTACTATCTAATAAAAACTCTTGTGGAGTTTAATGCTCTCACTGATAAGGAGAGGAAAGAAGCTATTGATGCGATAAAAAGTGTGAAGCTGCAATCCGGTCTATGGGGAAGTGAGGTTATAGGACCTCAACCCATTAATACCGCATTTGCTGTTGCTACACTCTTAGAACTTGGTGTTCCTGCAAACGATTCAGATATTCAAAGAGCAAAATCATGGCTTCTCTCTTTATCAAAACATGGTTGGGGAACTTACATATCAGGTTATTTCTACTCCTACATGACAATACCAGACGTGATAACAACAATGAACGTGCTAAATGCTTTGTATCCAATATCTTCCAAGAAGGAGTTACAGCCTTATATCAAATGGATTATCTCCCAGCGTAATCCGGATGGTAGTTGGAGTTATCGGAAGGGTTATAATAACATGAAGATTGAAACAACAGTGCGGATAACGAATCTACTTCAGAAGTTTGGTTATGATTTCACTTCTGACACAACGAACCTGCTTTTGAACTGGACCCTTGAGGACAAGCTTGAATTGGATAATCCAGTTGATATTGGCCTTGCTGTTCCATATCTAATAAAACTCAAGTTTATTCCCCATGTAAGTTTGTATGATCTGATTATTGCTTTGTCCAAGGAGGAGTTTAAGATAATAGCTCCAAATAATGATAGTGCCACTGCTGAGGTTGTAACACAGGCAATTCATGAATTTTTTGGTACAAACGCTACTATTTCCAATGAAAGTACTGTTGGAGAGGGAAACTATATTGCGTTGGGCACGTTTAATACATTCAACATAGATGCATACAACCCCTATATCTCCTACGAAGTTAACGGGAGCTATATAAGCATTGAGGGTAGAAAGTACAGCACGGAATATACCATTGTCATTATACCTGGAGTAACTGAAAAAGGCCACGTGTTGTTCGTCCTTTATAGTGGTGCCTTGGGCACAAGTGCCGTTAGAACTCTGTTTGAGTCTGGATTTATACGCTATCTTCACAACGACTATTTAGTAATAAAATATTCTGATAAAAATAGGGATGGGAAGGTAGAGCTTCGGGAAATGGAGGCTATGTTGGTGGGGTGATTAAATAAATGAGGGCACTGATAATAGGAATAGGACAGAGTGGAACTAAAATAGCTGATATATTTGCACTGGTCGACTTTGAGGCACTGGCAGTAAACACATCCCGAGGGGATCTCGAATATCTAAAGCACATACCGCATGAAAGAAGAATATTGATAGGAGAATCCCTAACTGGAGGTAAAGGAGTAAACGCTAATCCTGTGCTTGGAAGAGAAGCTATGAAAAGGGACCTGCCGCTTGTCATGAGAAAGATAAACTCCCTGATTGGTTATGAGGATGTTGACATTTTCTTCTTAACATTTGGCTTTGGTGGAGGTACAGGAGCTGGTGGAACGCCTGTTTTAGCTGAGGCGTTAAAGGAAGAGTATCCAGAATCCCTCGTCGTTGCCATCGGTGCACTGCCACTCAGGGAGGAGGGGATAAGACCTACAATAAATGCAGCGATAACTATAGACAAGCTCTCCAAAGTTGCAGACTCCATAATAGCTATAGACAACAACAAGCTCAAGGAAAGCGGGGAGGATATAACAAGGGCATATGAAAAGATAAACTACACTATTGTGGAGAGAATAGCCTCGCTTCTGGCTCTTATTGATATTCCCGGAGAACAAACTCTTGATGCCAGCGATTTGAAGTTTGTTCTCAAAGCATTTGGAAGCTTTGCCACAGTGGGTTATGCAAAAGCTGATGCCAGCAGGATAAGAAATCTATCCAAACTCATAATAAAATCATTTGAATCTGAAGGGCTTTATCTGGAAGCTAACATTGAATCTGCCCTCTATGGACTTGTTGCAATTCATGGACCGCCTGAGGTTCTTAAGGCGAGTGAGATATTCGAAGCTCTCGATTATCTGACAAAGAAGATAAGAGGAAAGCAAATTTTCCGTGGATTCTATCCAGACCCAAGGGAAAGGGATATAGAAGTAGTTACTCTGCTGAGCGGGATTTATGAAAGTAAGAGCATAGAGAACATTGTAATAACTGCCAAGAAGTATGCTCAGTCGTTTATGGAAGCGAAGAAGGAGGCTGAAATAAGAAAAACCGAACTCCTTGAAGGTTTGCCGGACTTTGATGATATATATCCAGGTGAGGTAGATGGCTGAGCAGGTGAGGGATTCAGTGGAGGTTGCTTTGGATCTTGATGAGAAGGGGGTCTACTCTCATATTGCTCATGAAAGCGCCGAGGATATAATAAGGATTATATCTTCCCTGGATGCGGAGAGAGCGAGGAATAAAGGGGAGGTTATTTACTACGAGGATGATTGGGATGAGCTTATCAGGCAACGAATTGCAAAGGGAAAAAGGCACACGGCTTTTGACTTCTATAACCCCATGCTTCTTGACATATGGGAGAACAAGGTCTATGAGGCTAAAAAGATAAAAAGAATTGTTAAGATTGCCTATTTTGTCTTTGGAATAATAATTCTTATTACTGGCATCGGAACATTAGCTACCGGAATCCCATGGATCATTATAGGGGTAGCATATTTACCTTTGCTGTTTTATATGAAAGATTACCAGAAGAATAGACTTGATTTGATATATTACGAGCTTTCTCAGTTTTTTATAGATGAAATGGGAGAACTTGTTAAGAGGTATGCACTTAATCCAACCGGCTATAAATTTAAGATATTCAATTATGACTACTTTGGTATCTCAACTAAAAAGATCAGGAATCAGAGGTATGCGATTGTTTCTTTGGATGGAGAGAGGCAACTGTTAAATATGACCTCTTCTAATCATTCAATAGAGGGTTAGAAGATGTATGGGCGTAGAGGTCAAGTTTCCCTTGAATTTATGCTGGTCTTTGCGATTCTTGTTGTAATGTTAGTGTATTCTATCAATAACATTTCGTTCAGTAATAATTCTGCTTCTCAACAGACGCTTATAATTCAAATAAGCCTTGAAGAGAAGAACTTTGCTAATATTATATCGAACACAATTTCTCAAGTTTATGCTCAGGGACCCGGATCAAAGGCTACTGCATATGTTAAACTGACTTATCTCAAGGATGCAGGAATGCTCAGAAAGGCATATGGATTAAATAGTCCTTATATCTTTGTAACGTATGATAGAGGAGTAAATATAACGGTTATTAATTCTACAACTCCAGTCTTAAATTTCAATGGACCTGATAAAAATGTGTTTTGGTCTCCTTCGTTATATCCAGCTGTCTTGTATAACAATTCAAATATCTGGGATGCGACATTTGGGAGTTCTATCCTAATAAATGGAACAACAGTTTATGGTTTGAGAATACCACCCTCCGACCTCAACTCAACCATGCGGGTTATAGTTGAGTGGAATCCTGACTCAGGCGAAATCTGGAGCTTTAATTCTACTGTGGGATATTTGTATATAAACATCAACCCGGGTGGTTGAGATGAAACGTGGGCAGCTTAGCTTAGATTTATTATTCGCTGTAACTCTCATAGCTATAACAATGTTAAATATAATATACACTGCTGATGAGCAGATTACCTACACACAGACTCTTGATGTAACAGCTCGACTGAAGATTTTCTCGATTGATTTAAGGGACACTGTTATAAAAGCCTATTCAATTGGGGAGGGATATTCTTTAAGGAAGCAAGTACCATTTACCTTGAATGCGGGAGATAACATAATTGTAACGTTAAACTCCACACTAAATGTTCTTCAGATCAATGCTACTATAGATAATGTTCGATATTATGTTGTTCAGAATATCACCGTTCCGATTTATGTTGATTCTCGTGTTGTATTAAATAGTACTGTCACATCATTTTGGATTGAAGTTAATAGAACGGGGGATGTCATCTATGTTACCTTTAGGACATAGAAAAGCGCAGACTTCACTGGAACTTTTGTTAATACTAAGCATAATACTGTTTGGGGTAGCGGTTGTAATCCCAAATTATCTCAGTAGTAATATTAGTACTTCGATTATATCCCTGATTCGTTCCTCTGCTGACATTGCGTGTGACTATCTCAACATGGGTGTTGTTGTAAAAGATACTAATGATACCTACTTTTATTTAAATCCACTGCTGACTTCAGGAATGAAATATAATCTTTATTTAAAGAATGTGCAGTATTCAGAAGTCAATGGCACAATTTATATTAGAGTCAATATAATGAGCTCTGGGTTTGTACAGAATGAACAGGCCGTTAGTAATGGGATATTAAATTTTATCAGAGCATACGTTGTCCAGCACTCCTCTGCTAAGATTGATGCTTATAATAATTTAATTTATAACGGCAAAAAGGTTATTATAATTGTGGAAGTGAAGATACAATGAGAAGGGCTCAAATATTTTCATTAGATGCTCTGTTATCAATGGTCTTGGTTATAATGGTGCTTGGAGTAGTTTTAAATACAAGCGAGACGATAACAACGGAGATAACAGATCTTGTTGGATGGTACAATAGAGCTAATTTGGCTAATAACATGTTAGACGTGCTCACGAAGAGTCCTGGAGAACCTGAAAATTGGGAGCTTAATGTTTCAACCTTGAAATCTATTGGATTGCGGAGCAATGAATATGCTTATGCTGATGATTACATAAAATTAATAACACTTGTGAAGAATATCAATTCATCTAATATAAGAAGTAGTCTTCTCAACTTAAGCTCTCACAGGAATTTTCAACTAAATATATATTTAACAAACATCAGTGTCGACCTCAATGTTATCTCTACTTCACCTCTCAATGTTCAGGTGGTGAATGTGTCGTATGTATATGCCTCAAACTTGTCTAAGCCCACATTTAATATAACTTTTATAAACGGATCTTTAGTGACCAACGAAGGTATTATAAACAGTTCAAAATCAAATGCAAGATGGATATTATATCAGCATAAAAACATAATCCTTGCGAGAAGGGTATATTATGCTCAGGTCAACATATCACAACATCATGAGATTCTTTCTGGGATATTGAAAAATAATGTGCCCCCATATTCGATGTTTGAGATAGATGTGCCTTTGAATGAAGCGGGGCATATTATATTTTCCGTGTTGGATGGGAATCAGGGAAAAGCCTTGGTAATTCAGAAAAAATCTGCGACTTCTAATGTAAATGCCACAATTATTACAGAGAATAATAGTGTTATTTCCTATGTAGGTAATCTCACCACTGTGGCAATTCCGTGGAGTTCTCTATTTGAGGAGTTTAATTCTGAAAACACAATTAAAATCGTTAATATATGGGTATATGAGAATACCTTTACAGGGACCGTAATAATGCGTGATTTAAATGGATTAGGTGTGATTCTTGGTCCAAGACTTGAACCGGCCATATTAAAATTGTGGATGTGGGAGCCATGAGGAGGAAAGGATTTGTATTTACATTGGATGCTCTCCTATCTCTGGTTTTAGTTGTTATATTTGTCACTAGCATTATATCCATCCAATCCCAGAGTATAAATGTTTATTCCACATATATACGCTCTCAAAATGCTTATACTGCTCAAAATGTATTAGAACTACTGAGAACAACTCCGTTAGAGAATTTGGTGCCATCCCAAAAAATAGAAGATTGGATTAGTAATGGAATATTAAATTCAAGCCTTGTAAATCCTACAATGTCACCCCTTGAAATCGCTGCAACATACTGGGCCGCTTCTCCAGTCTATCCTTCTGCAAACCTGACAAATAAGGCTGAAATAATTCTTGGATATATACTTAATAACACATTAAAAGGGTATAACTATCAGCTAATTATCAATAACTATACCAGCCCATATCTTTCAAAAATAGGTGCGAACTATGTGGAAGCCCGTGATGTATCAGCTTCTACGATATCTTTAACTGGATATGCATACAATCAGACGCCGAGAGGATACATGGCACGGGCATATTTAACAAAACTTGGGAGTAAGGAGAATCTCTATATCCTAAGGGGCGGATATATTGAATCAGCAGCCCCCAGTAGTTCTGAATATGTTGTCATTAAATATATAATTCCACGAGGCGATATTCCATCAGATGCTCAGATCCAAGAAATAAAGTGGTTTATCGAGCCTGCATGGACTGATTCTTACTATCGGCTTTTTATTAATGGTAATCCAGTTACATGTAATGGATATTATACATGGAACTATGTACAATACAATGACGAGATCATAGATACCCCAACAGATACAACTTGTAACTTAATAGAAAACTTTGATCCAAATAGGGAAAATATATTTGAGGTCTGGGTTTACAATCCGTATTATGGCTATAGTTGGTATTCTGGGGGTTATGTGAATAGAGGAGGAGAAGATGGAGCTCAACGTATAATAATAAACTACACAACAACACAACCTACGACATTGCAGTTAAAAAAGAAAGTTTATTTGGAAGATGTTTCCTCATATTATGGAATTGAACTGTGGAAATTCCTATTTGTCCCGGGCAAGTTAAACTCTATGGAAATTCAGGTTGCAGCGGGAAATGTGTCAAGTACCATGCCAATAAGTCTAAGGTTCATGCTTGGTACGAGCGCTGATGGTATTCTTATAAATCCAACTTCATGTTCTTATGACAGCGTTAATAGAATTAAAACATGTTATTGGGATAATTCGACTCTTTCAACCGCTATTGAAAACAGTGGTTATGATTATAGATATATTTCAGCAAAAACAACGGTTGTAAAAGTCTTTATTGGAGACAAGGATACTTATTATAATGGTTATCGGGTACATTTGATAGGCTCCCAATCATACATCAATTTGGATTATGTGTCCAACATACTTCTCAGCCAGTATTCAGTTGACATAACAAAACCCTTAACAAATTATGTTGCTACAAATTGTAATTCATATGGGTATTGTAGCAATATTGAATGGACGTTTGATATCCCAAATGGAACACAGCCTCTCTGGGCATTTATTCAAAATCCATGGTTATATTATACCGGAACCGATCCATATCAAAAAATTGAAGTGGATAGTCAGAATATAACTCCAACATATATACATTGTTACGGTGACAGCTGTGTCCCTTCGAGTCCGTTTATCCATCTGGCACAAATTGGATACATGGCTGATACATTTGACTGGAACTCTCAACCATTGAACAATGCGATTTCAACTGGAACAAATACTCTCTCAGTTGACTTGGGATATGGTTACTATCTCCAACCTAGTAATGGTCAAGGTGAATTCACGTATTTAATACAAGCTTATGCTGGTTATGGAAAGGTTTTCCCAAAGTTACTACGCGGGGGATGTAATGGTTATAATATAACATATTATTGGGTTGGGGATACAAACCCCCATTATATCTATGCGGGTACTTCACCATATTGTAATGTAACAGCTGCAGATTTATTACAAGGAAGAACTACTTATGCTGTGGATGATGCAATTATAAGGTTGTTTAACAATCTTGGAGGAGATGGAACGTCTACAGACCCAATTCAAGTGGAGCTACCTTCTACAGTAAATATCGAATTCGCTAATATGGGTAACATTCCTAGTGGATTGTTTACACCAGTCCAGATGACATTAAGGGTCTGGAGGGAGCGTTGATGAAAAGGAGAGCCTTTTTAATAAATTCAACTGTTATTTTGCTTTTAATACCTCTTATGTTACTGTTAGCTACGTATGAGGATGTGTCCTATCAGATAATCCATGCCCAAAGTGAGCGGATGCAATTTGAGAGTACTTTTGACATGGTGTCTTATTTGGAACTGGATTTTCAACGAGCGTTAGAAATTTCAGGTAAGAGGGCTATTGTTGCTGTTGTTGATTATGTTGCAGTAAGTGGGAATTTTATTGATTCAACATATAAAGTTAATAATACTATCAGAGATTTGATAATAAACAGTACCTCCCCTTCAATACAGAATTATCCAAGGTTATCCACACTTATGGCAGGTCAAGATATTAAAAGTTGGATATCTAATATAAGTTTAGTGCTCAAGAGACAGGGATTTCTTATACAACCCAATTCTTCAACAATTGCGGACCATGTAGAGATAATAGTGGCACCGTTAGACTCGTTTAGAATTGTTATAAAAGCCAGAATATTAAATGTTACCATACGCAGTGAAGACGGTAATGTAGTTTATTCTGGAACAATACCAAGAAGTGGATGGACCTATTCCATAATTGACATTCGGAATCTTGAAGATCCTATGTTCTCAGCATATACCGGAGGAAAATATCAAAGATCTATAAAAGCGTGTCAGTTTGCGTTTCCCCAGCTATTTAACAAACCCTTAAAAATATTAGATGGAAATGGGAGTAGTACTCAATCTCCGGTCATTGGGGAACTTTCTACAACTATAGCCAGCAACAAGATTTATTTCGGTGATAGCTATCCCGGTACCGGTGCCGAAGCTTATGTTCTTGCAAATGAAACCACTAATGCAACTGCTCCAGTTATTTTTAACACAACTCTGGAAGGAAGGAGGACATCTCCAAGTGATGTGTTTAATGATGGTGATATGGGCGTTCTGGTCTTTGGAAGTGTAAGTAGCAGTGCCTACTCCAGCTGGTGCTATCCTTCTCTTGGATATAGGTTTAATGTCACAATCCAAAATAATCTAGCTACAAATTTAGTAAATTTCCAAGTTCCAATATATATTGATAGCTCTCATGTTACAAATCTAACTCTACTAAATGAATTTTTCACTACTGCAGACAGCGATGGGGATAATATTCCCATTATATACATAACATATGATACTTGTGTTCCAGTTAATTTCTGGGTTGAAAAATGGGATACTCTTAATAGAGAAGCAATAATATGGGTTAATGTGACAATTCCAGCCGCTTCTTCAATAACCATTGAGATTTATTTTGACTCAACAGGAACGGAAACATTGGGAGATCCAAATAAGGTGTTTGACTTCTATGATGATTTCAGTGGTACATCATTGAACACAACAAAATGGATAACTAACACAAACCAATATGCTGTTTCGAATGGATATATTGAGATGTGGGGCAATTGGAATAATAGATACTATATAAATACAATCAGGTCCTTTTCTCCGAATGTAATAATTGAAGGTGTTTGGCGGTTGGGAGGCTACTATTATTACGATACTGATTTGACTATTGGACTTGTACCTACAAACATTACGCCTTGGCTTAGCAATTCTGCTCTGTATGCTTGGTATGATGGATATGGAGGATTTTGGTATTATACTGCATACGATGCCAAGTCTCTCAGAATATATGGTTCATATCCTGCAGTGGGAAGTCCGATATACTCTACAGCTTGGCAGGAATTTGAGATTATATACACTGGATCCCAGATACAATTCTGGGATTCCTATACTGATTCGTGGCTTACAGCAGCAGTTTCTCCGTCTCTCAATCCATTCTATCTTCAAATTGCAGCAGATACAGATTCAACTACAAGATATGGATACATTGACTGGATACGTGTCCGCAAATATGCCTCAATTCCGCCAACAACCACAATATCCAATCAAATAGAACAAAGACCTGTTCAGACCGTTATAACAGTGGGCCCTGCCAGAGCCTACGATATTCAGCCCTTCATAAACTGCATACTGGATAACCGTTACTTTGGGGTATATGGGGGATGGTCATTCTTCGAGCGTTTAGAAGGAACCGATGTAAACCATAATGCCTATGTACTACTTGCAGATCAATTGCAGGATGAATTGGGTGTTAAATACGGAAGCCAGTACTATCCCATAGGGCTGATAAGCTTTATGGTCCCGGGGCCTAATCCATATGACCAGAATCTCCTTAATTTGTTGGCTACTATTGGTGTTTCAGGAACGGATTTAAGCTCCAATAAAGAAAGCAGTGTGGATTACTACTTCTTGCAGAAGTACTTTGGAAGTGCATCAACTGTCTTAGGATATAGAGTTTATGGAATTTCCGATACGCCGGATAGATCCGATGTGTATCTATTCCTAGATAACCAAACTGCCATTGCTATATTTGGAACACAAGGAGCCCAAGATTTGCTTCAGAGGTGAAATCATGAACATAGTAGATTTTTTTTATATAATCGGTGAGCGAGTGGAATCAATTACAATGAAACTAATCTTGTTGTTAAAAGAGCTGCTCTTTCCAGTTCCCAAAAAAGCGCCGCCAAAGTTTAGATTTTTAAGGAAAATAATAAGAAAAAACGTGACTATTCACGAGTTTTTAAGTTTAAAGCTTCAGCTTGCATTTTTGTGCTATTTATTTGTTGATTTTCTTATTGTACTGTTTATTCAGGATAAGTTTATGTGGTTGTTCGTAGTTTCAGTTATATACTTCCTTTATATCCGCAAAATTTTACTGAATAATCAGTATTTCTTCTTGGATTTCAGACCCTACAGATACTTTTATTATGGAATTTCGGTTATAGCATTTTTGGCTTTTGAAGGATATGTCATACTTAAACTAATGACAAAAGTTGCTTACTATTATTATGCATACCTGATAGTAGTTTTTATACTTGTTTTTATGTTTCGACAGTTCTTTAAAGAAAAATACGGCCGTGATTGGACATATGGGGTTGTAGAGGAGATAAAAGGTGACGTTGTCAAAGTGTATGTTCATGATGATATTGCAGCAAATGTGAAACCGGGTTATTATTGGGTGGACAAAGTTGGGGACTTGGAAAAGGGCAGAATTGTGAAACTCCTCATAGAGGAGAGAATGTTAAAAGGTGCAGTGCCGAAGAGGATAATAGAGGTTTTCTTTGATACTCAATCCTCTGAGATACCAACTGAGCCAAATAAAGCGAGAGAATAGAGAATCAGCCTGTAGAGTGAGGTATATGGTTCGAGTCCGTATGTCTTTACAGAGCTTTTCCCTTTTTTCCTTATTATGAGGGGTTCAACTTTTTGAAACTGAGGTTGCACTATAATCTCGTCCTCTCGAACTTCGATATCAAATCCGATGTTGTGGCAGATCTCTACCAGAAACCCTTTCAGTTCATTCCATTTGGATACTTCTGTCTTGAAATATATGGTGTAACCCATAGTCGCACCTCCATACGATAAAAATTAGTAATATACAAAACGTTAAAAAGTTTTCTATTTTACATGTCGAGATTGTAAAAAGGGGAGTAGAAAAGAATTACTCAAGCTCGCCGCAGAGCATTGCAAAATTTTTGTAGATTTCGCTCCCTCTTTCGGTATGTGCAACTTCTGGATGGAACTGTATTCCATAAATCGGCAGTTCTCTGTGTTTCATAGCCTCAATTGGGCAAAATTCACTCTTGGCCAAAAGTTCAAAGTCTCTGGGAAGTGTTTTAACCTCATCCATGTGACTCTCCCAGACTTTGAGATGCTTTGGAAGGCCCTTAAATATGTCATCTTCGTCCAAGATTTCCACCTCAACGAGGCTGTACTCCGCCTTTTCACCACGTCCAACATTGCCTCCAAAGTGCTTGGCTATGAGCTGATGGCCGAGGCAGATGCCCAAAATAGGTACGTTGAACTCATCATAATGCTCCAAGATTGCCCTGCAGTTTCCAGTTCTTTCTATGTCAGGTCCGCCTGAGAAGATTATACCCTTTGGCTCCATGGCTTTAATTTCCTCTAAGGGTGTGGTGTTTGGGATTATCTTCGCCTCAACTCCCAAATACCTCAAAGTGCGCCAAATCCTGTGCACATATTGTCCGTGGTTGTCCATTATGATTATCATTCTGCCACCTCCAGCGATTCGAAAAACTCTTCGAATTCCTCAAGAATGTAAAAAGCTTTGACATCAGACTTTTTTGCATTTTCTGCCATTTTTCTATCATTGGTTAAAAGAATGGCATTCAGAATTTTTGAGGTTGATATATAGTAAGAATCCGCCGCGCGAGAATGAATTTTGAAGGAAAGTTCCAGAGCATCTTCAAAGAATTCTGACTCGCCCACAAGGGTGATGAAGTCGAACACGTTCATGAATCGTCGAACCTTCTCTTCTGGTGTAAAACGCCTGAGAACACTCACAAACTCAACTTGGCATAGCTTCGGTGCATACAGCTCGTGAGCCTTAATTGCATCAAAAACCCTTAGAGAGAGCTCTCTTCGGGATTTATCAAAGAGCGAAAATGAATCAATGAGCAGAGATGCATCAATCACGAACTTCATATTACTCCCTCACATCGGCAAGTATTTCAAGCGGATCTTTCTGTGGTCTTTCGATTTCCCCCCCAAGACTCCTGATGAAGTCTGCTATGTTGTCAGTGATTATTTTAATTTTGAGTTTCTCACCCTCTTTAAGGTTGAGCTTTTTCAGGGGTTTGAGAACGCCGTTTTCATACACGACTTCTATAACCTCCACCTCTTTCACCCCAATGGTATCTCACTTTAAAAATTGATAAAAGTATCGAAATTCACTCAAACTCAATCGTCGCTGGAGGCTTGTTTGTTATGTCGTAGAGCACCCTTCCAACCTCGGGGATCTCGCTCGTTATCCTGAAGGCAATCTTCTGTAGCACTTCAAAAGGCACATTCATAGCGTTGGCAGTCATTCCGTCAAGGCTCTCCACTACGCGAACGGCTATTGTTTCCTTGTAAGCCCTTATGTCTCCCTGCACGCCGACGGTCTTAACCCCTAAGAGGACGGCAAAGGCCTGCCACGGCTTTAGCTTAGCCTTCTCAATTTCCTCCTCAACTATAGCGTTGGCCTCTCTAACGATCGCAACCTTCTCGGGCGTGACCTCACCAAGCACGCGCACAGCCAAGCCCGGCCCCGGGAACGGCATCCTGCTGTATATTCTCTCTGGAAGGCCAAGTTCTTTAGCAACTTCCCTAACCTCATCTTTATATAAATCCCTCAGCGGCTCAATTAACTCCAAGTTTAGTCTCTCAGGCAGACCACCAACGTTGTGGTGGCTCTTTATCTTTCCTTGGCTTTCAATCCAGTCCGGAGCTATGGTGCCTTGAATTAGGAAGTCAGCATTTATTTCATTGGCAACCTCTTCAAAGACGTCTATGAAAACTTTCCCGATTATCTTGCGCTTCTCCTCCGGGTCTGTCACTCCCTTCAACGCTTCAAAGAAGCGCTCCTGAGCGTCGACGTAGATGAGGTTTATGCCAAACTCGTTCCTGAATGTCTCTATGACGAATTCCGGCTCTCCCTTCCTCAAGAAGCCTGTATTAACGAAGACGGCATAGAGCTTATCACCGATAGCTTTGTGGGCCAAAACTGCACACGTTGAGCTGTCAACCCCTCCTGATAAAGCTATAATCGCCTTTCCCCCCCCAACCTTTTCCTTAACTTCATTTACCTTTTCATCTATGAATCTCTCCCACATGCCAATCACCTTTACTTTCTTTTGCATAAAATTTAACCATTTATAAGCATGTTCATGTCAAAACGTCCTCCAACCTATCCTCTTCTATAGCTTGCCTTATCTCCCTCGCAATTCTCCGCCCAGTACTCATTGGAAAATTATAGCGGAGCCAAGTGTATGGCGAACCGTTAATAAATGGATTCGTCCCCGCGACTATTCTGGCCGAAATCTCGAAGACGACAAACTCCATTTCGTCTGTAAGCATGGTTTCTAAGCAAAATGGGCCCCAAAGGCCGCCCATAATCTTTTCAGCCGCTTTAACGGTCTTCTCTCCCATCTTCATAACTTCCATAAGAAGGCTCTCCCTCAGGACTATGGGGATGTTACCAACTACAACGTACGAGTTTTCAAAGTCAAGCTCAAGCTGATCTTTGGCTGAAATTCTACCGATGCCATCTACATTGGTCTCATAGCGCCTGTCAACGCTCATCAGCTCAAGCTCGCCATTAAGCTTTGAATAAAAGTAGTGCGGATAAACCGGAACGCCAAGGATATACTCCTGAATCTGCACATCTTTGAGGTCATCCTTGCTGTTAATGCCCGCCTTTTGAGCCTTCCTCCAGAAATCCCCTGAATCTCTGGCCAGGAAGTAGCCCTTGCCGCCTTTGGCACCGTGAAACTTCACTATAACAGGTTTGTCTATGTCATCAGGATCTTCATAAACCCTTGGAACTTTGAGGCTTGCTTTTTGGAGCCATTTTCTCTCTAACTGCCTGTCGCTCTCCCATCTGAGGACAGCCTTGTTGCCGTAATACGGAACTTTCATGGACTCAACCCTTCTAATGCCCAGATAGGCCACGAATGAGCCTGTTGGGATTACTATGACCTCCTTTTCTAAAAGCTCTCTCTCAGGATATTCACCGACTAAAAATTCATCCGCAACAGGGAAGTATTTTGTGTAAAGCGGCCTAACCCTTTCCCTTCCAAAGGCCACTGTTTTGAAGCCTTCATCCTTAGCTCCTTTAAGAATCTGAAGAGCAGAGTGGGAGGCATAGGTTCCTATTCTCATTCTTCATCACCTATGAGCGTTTGAAGTGAATTGTAGATCTCCTGGACCTTTTCCAGGCGTAATCTTACCAGTTCTTTTTTCCTGTTTCTAAAAAGCAGTGTCTTTCCTCTCACTTCTCCTATCACAGCAAATTCGTCAAACATCTCTCTGAGCTCTTTGAGGTTTTCTTCCTTAAAGCCGACTATAAAGCGAGCTTGACTTTCCGAAAAGAGCACTTCCACAGGAGAGAGCTTCCCTTCCACTGGAACTTTACTTATATCAACTTCAAAGCCCATCCCTCCAGTGAGGGCCATCTCCATCAGTGCTACTCCTATTCCGCCCCTGCTCACATCATGAACCGTTTTCACCAGATCGAGTTCTATTGCCTTTAAAATGCTCTCTGCGTTTTTTTTCTCCCTCTTAAGCTCAACCCTTGGAGCAATACCTCTATCAATGCCAAGAACGCGGTAGAGCTCACTCCCACCGAGTTCCTTCTTCGTTATTCCAACTATCCCTATCATCTCCCCCCTGCTCTTGAAGTCCATTGTCGTCACGTGCTCAAGCTTGACCTTTCCTAAAGCCGCAACTACTGGAGTTGGCTTTACCGCTTTATTACCAACTTCATTGTAAAAGCTCACGTTACCGCTGACATAAGCTAAGCCAAAAGCATTTGCCGCATCTCTAAGCCCCTTAATCGTCTCGATAAAACTCCAGTAGACTTCAGGTTTCTCTGGGGAAGCAAAGTTTAAGTTGTCAACTAAAGCTAACGGCTTAGCACCAACCGAGGCTAAATTCCTGACGGCTTCAACAACAGAACTCATTGCTCCATGATATGGATTTAGGTAGCAGTAGCTTGGATTTCCGTCACTCACAAAAGCTAAGCCATATTCATTGTTTATTTTCAGCACAGCAGCATCCAGACCGGGCTTTAGAACTGTCCTTCCTTGAACTTCATGGTCATACTGCCTGTAAACCCACTCTTTGCTTAATATGTTTGGGCTTGAGAGAACTTTAAGAAATGCCTCCTCAACGCTTATTTCAGGTGTTTTAACATCTTTTTCAACACTATACGGCTTAGCCTCCCACTCTATTATCGGAACTTCTGTGAGCAGATCAGTTGGCAAATCAGCGACTTTTTCACCATTCCAGTAAACAATGTATCTTGGCTCGTCTATTATCTCCCCAACATCTGTCCACTCAAGTTCATATTTTTCAAAAATCCTTGTTATCTCTTTCAAATCCTCCTCTCTAATAGCGAAGAGCATTCTCTCCTGACTCTCGGAAATCATGACTTCCATTGCATTCATATTCGGCTCTCTCTGTGGCACTCTATCTGCATAAATGACCGCACCAAAGCCTTTCTTTCCAGCCATTTCCGAGGATGCACAAGTTAAGCCTCCTCCACCTAAATCTTTAAGGGCTTTAACTTTACCAGTCTTTACTGCCTCAAGGGTTGCTTCAATTAAAAGTTTTTCAGTGAAAGGATCTGGAATTTGGACTGCTGAGCGATCCTCTTCTTCGGCATTTTCACTCAGCTCTTCGCTTGCAAAAGTCACTCCATGAATGCCATCTCTTCCAGTTTTGTTGCCAACTAAAACTAAAAGCAGACCGCTCTCGGTTACATAGCTGTGGACTAACTCATTGGGACGCATTATGCCAATGCATGCAACATTCACTAATGTATAGCTGTCCAAACTCTCATCAAACTCCGTTTCACCGCCAACAGTTGGAACACCTATCCTGTTCCCATAATCAGCTATTCCCTTGACAACATACTCAAAAAGATATCTATTGCGTTCCTTCTCTAAAGGTCCAAAACGAATTGGATCGAGTAAAGCTATTGGTCTAGCTCCCATGCAGAGGATGTCTCTCACAATTCCGCCAACACCTGTCGCTGCTCCACTATAAGGCTCAACAGCGCTTGGATGGTTGTGACTCTCTATTCCAACAACTATTGCTGTATTTTCATCAAACTCTACAACGCCTGCGTCTTCTCCAGGGCCCAAAATGACGTATTCGTTTTTAGTTGGTAAAAGCTTGAGCCATTTGCGGCTTGACTTATATGAAGCATGCTCGCTCCACATAACCTCAAGCATCGCCCATTCCAATTCATTAGGCTCTCTTCCGAGCTTTTTGCGAATGAATTTTTCCTCATTAGGGAACATGAAAACACCTCCTTTATTACCAGAAAAATGTAAAAATTTAAAGTTTTTAAGGTTTATCTTAACAGAAAAATGTTAAATCAAAAACAGTAGTAGGCTTCAAGAAAGGCAGAGTTCGGAATGATTGGATGAAATGGAAAAACTAGAGGTTTAAGGCAACCCTGTGCTCGCTGTCAAATTCTGGAAGAGTCCTTTAACTGGCTTTCCTGAGTTCTTTTCTAATATTGCCACAAAATCGTTTAAATCTCCCTCTCTGAATCTGTATTTTTCAAAGAACTCTCTGAGAGACTGGAGGAATACCCTCTCACCCACATACCCTTCAAGTTTTTCAAGGACTAATGCTCCTTTGTAAGCACCAACGGCATAGTAGAGGTTGATATCTGTTCTCCATACTTTCCATATTTCTGTTAATGGAATGTCTTTTTCTCCGTATTTTGTTGCTTTGTGGTATCTCGAAATTCCATAGTTCCTTAATTCACGATAACTCTCCTGTGAAATGGCTTGGGAATATTTTAGAGAATAATACCATGGAAATGCGAGATTGAACCAGAATTGACTCATGTTTGCGTCAAATGTCACTGTTCCGGGAACCCACCAGTGTGCTATCTCATAGGCATAGCCGTATCTGTACTTCAGTGGATTATGGGAGTATGCAAGTGTGTCGAGCATTACGCTTGATATGCTTATTTCCTCAGGATAAAACAACTTTAACTTTACCATATCCTGGCTTTCCAAATGCTGTATTCCAAACTTCAGGATTTCTGCAGTGAGGTTGGCGTATTTCTTTGCGATTTCGTCATCGATATCCATGTAATACACCGTTAAGTAACCATTCATTAGCTCCATCTTTTTGAATTCTCCAGCGAATACCGGGATTACTCCGGTAAAGCCATGAGGGAATGAAATTCTCCAGACAAACATTCCATTGGAGGAAATTAATTCACCCGGAGCTACAACTATTCCCCAATCTGTCTTAGCCCTAACTTCGATGACATTGAACAGCTCAACAGAGTTCAGCATAGGACGCAGAAATGTGCCTCTTAAAAATGCAATATTCTCCTTAATTTGCCCCTCTATGTATCCCCTTTTAGGTGCTATTTTCTCGATTTTTGAATAGTCTCCGCTGTATTTGATTTCGATGTTCCCCTTTTTGAAGTTCTTCATGGAGATAACCAGTGTAAAGCTCTGGATAAAGTCAACATTTTCACCATTTACTTTAATTTCTTTAATGTTAATTCTCGGTGTTCTCCTGAAGTATATGTACGGCTGTGAGGTAACGTTGCTGTAAATTACGGCGCCCTCAAAGTTCTTCTGCTTCATTGTGATGTTCAGAGTTATTGTCGTTTTTTCTATGTTGCCTGTCTCATGTTCTTCCACTTCCAAAAATTTCCAGAATTCTTTTTCATTGACACTCGGGATATTTTCATCTCTTAGTGCTTCTATTAGGGCTTGAGGACCGTAAACATCTGCAATGTATTTTAACAAATCCCCTGCTTCAGCATATAAGGTTTCATTGTATTCTTCTCTCAGCTTCAATGACTTTAACTGCTTTATGCTCACATACTTGATAGTTTTTTCTTGGGTGCTCATTGGTATCCTGAAGTCCAGCACTCCAAATCCAACGGCAAGAACATCTGGAAGCCTTTTGCCAGCTGCGAATTCCAAGAGTGCTGAAGCGATTTCAAAAGATGCATACATTCCACTTTCTTCAATCAGAGCAACATGTATCTCCTTTTTCTGATAATTCACAAACCATAAGGTGCTTCTCCCGGTGATGTTTTCGAGCTCTTCTTTTGAGGAGTAAAGATAAATTTTTGCTTTCTGTGGTTCGGTTCCAAAAATCTTGGAATAGCTTTCATAAGTGCTGTCTGCTCCAAGAATGAGCATGTTGAGCTTTGATTGTAATATTGGGTTTTCATAGACTTCTTTTGGATAATAAATTTCAAAGTACCTTGTGGAGTTGTAGAGCCAGTCTTTGTAAGCATCTGCATTAATGTGTTGCAAGCTTTCTGAAGTCTGAATATTTTCTACAGTGGAAGTCGGTGACGTATGTTTGCCTGAAATGCAGCCAAACGAAATTCCTATAATGAGAAAAACTAAGAGGCATGAAAATATTATACCTCTCATTGTTGTGCCCTCACTATATGTTTTAATTGTATCGTTGTGAAAAATATTTTGCCTCAATAATATTTTGGTTTGTTGTTACTCAATTGTTACCAGTATACCCTCAACTTTCAGCTCTTTGTTTTCATTCACCATCCATTCGTTTGGGTCAAGGATTATTTTTGTGGGTTTATCATTTAATTCAAAACTTACCTTTGCTTTTCCTTTAATCCAAACCCTTTTGACAAGTTTTTCTTTTGGTGTTATTACTTCAACTTCGAGGGGCATTGTGAAGTTATTCTTGTCAATAATTTCAAAAGTTAGGGAATATTTACTGTCTTTCTGCATTAGGGTTAGGTTTTTTACTTCATAATCGGGCACTCTTGCAGTATAAAACCATTCTTTGAAGAACCAGTTCAAATCTTGATTACTAACCCTCTCAAAGATATTCTGAACGTCAGTTAAATTGCATTCTCTGCCATGACACTCTCTTAAAAGCTCCCTCAAGCCCTTAAAGAA
>Ga0256914_1000427_pt1 | contig 41718 bp, 27 predicted proteins | sample HulkmetaG_FD_191571 | JGI IMG/M metagenome (GOLD analysis project Ga0256914, IMG submission 191571) | Hydrothermal chimney microbial communities from Main Endeavour vent field at the Juan de Fuca Ridge, Pacific Ocean - Hulk | ecosystem: Environmental > Aquatic > Marine > Hydrothermal vents ... | reverse complement strand
CCTCCGCCTCCCTTCCGGGGTCCGCCACTTCTTCAGCTTCCACCACCAGGCCAGGACCTCACCCTCCAGGTCGTGGACCCGGAGGGACTCCCGGTAGACCTCCCTCCTGAGGAGGACCACCCGGTCTTGGACGGCCACCGTGACCAGGGAGAGGGAGAAGAGGAGGACGCCGCCGGCGATGACCTTTCCATGCCTCATTCCCTCCCCCCCCGGCCTTCCTCTCCGGGGGGAGCGGCCGCCCGGAGCCTGGCGCTCCGGGCCCGCCTGTTCCTCCCCACCTCCTCGGGCGTGGGACGGATGGGCTTCCGAAAGAGAGGGGTCATCCTCTCCCGGAAGAAACGCTTCACCATCCGGTCCTCCAGGCTGTGGAAGGAGATGACCGCCACCCTTCCCCCAGGGCTCAGGACCGCCGCCGCCGCCTCCAGCCCCTCCCTGAGCTGGTCCAATTCGCGGTTCACGGCGATCCTGAGCGCCTGGAAGGTACGGGTCGCCGGATGAAGCCGGCGCTGGCGGGAAGGTGGAACCGCCCGTGCCACGATCTCCGCCAGGCGAGTCGTCGTCGTGATGGGTGCGAGCCTTCTGGCCCGGACGATGGCCCGGGCGATCCGGCGCGCGTATCTGTCTTCTCCGAATTCGCGGATCAGCCGGTGGAGTTCCCCCTCGGACAGGCGGGCCACCAGGTCGGCGGCTGTGGGCCCGCCGATCGAGGTGTCCATCCGCATGTCCAAGGGGCCTTCAACCATGAAACCGAAACCTCTCTCGGGTGTGTCCAGTGCCGGCGAGGAGACGCCCAGGTCGAAGAGAATCCGGTCCGCCGCGGCGAAACCGGCCTCCCGGAGAACCCGGGCCGTCTCGGAAAAAGGGGAGTGAAAGAGCTTGACCCGCTCCCCGAAGGGAGCCAGGCGCCTGCGGGCCTTCTCCAGGATCTCCGGGTCCCGGTCCAGGCCGACGAGGAAGGCCTTTCCACCCGCCCTCTCCAGGAGGGCCGCGCTGTGCCCCCCCGTCCCGACGGTTGCGTCCACGAGGACCATGCCCTCGGCCGGATCCAGGACGTCCAGGACCTCCTGGAGGAGGACCGGAACGTGACCGAACTCGTTTTCAGCCCCTCCGCCCGCGCCCATGGTCAGGACACCGGGAAGAAGGGGAACAGGCGGGGGCCGGGCCGGTCGGCCCCCGCCGGTGGACCTACGCCGGTCCACCCAGGTTCTGTGTCGCAAACTCTTCGTAGGCCTGCTCGAAATCGTCGGAATCCTCTTCCTGGATCCCGGCCCAACGCTCGGCAGACCAGATTTCCACGTAGTCTCCCACGCCGTTCACCACCACCTTGTCCCGGATCCCCGCCAGCTCCCTCAGGTGCTCCGGAAGAAGGATGCGCCCCTGGGAATCGACGGAGACCTCCGCCACGGAGGCGAAGAAGAGGCGGATGAAGTTCCGCGCCTTCTTCGAGGCCGGGATGGACCGGGTGAACCTGGCGGAGAACTGCTTCCACTCCTCCGGCGGGAAGAGGGCGATGCACCGGTCCCACCCCCGCACGAGGTAGAGGTGGGATCGCTCCTCCGGACCGAGACGGGACAGGATGCGCTTGGGAAGGTGCATCCTGTTCTTCTTGTCCAGGGAGTGCTGTGACGTCCCTCCAAACACTGCCGGATCTGCTTCCTGTCATCTGAGCCACTCCTCCCCACTTTCCCCCACGGCGCACCACTATAGCGCCCCCAGGACGCCACGGGCAAGAAAAGATCCCGGAAATTTTCGGTTGCTCTATCCCCTTGTATTCAAATGGGTTAGGAAAGGAACCCCCAAAAAGGCGGGCAAAAGGGGGCCATTCCATCTCCACCGATCGCCCTTCCAGCTTTGCGCCACCCCCGCGCCACCCCTTCCCGGGAGGCCGGGAGGAAGGATCAGTCCTCCAGGGTGAGGGCTTCCTTGAGCTGGTTCTTCAGGGTCTCCAGGGCCTGGTCGTCCAAGGGGGGAACGGGCACCTCCAGGATCTTCCCCTCCCCGCCGGGGAGGGAGAGGCGGAGCACCTCCCCCTCCTCCCCCAGGACCGTCCCCAGGAGTTTCAGCTTCTTCTTGCGGACGAGCAGAAGGGCCGTCACGTAACGAAGGCCCGTCACCTCCGGCCTGGGGTCCTCCAGGACCTGGAAGAAGAGGGCCTGGATGGACTCGAAGTCCAGGCGCTTCTTTCCCCCCTTCTCCTCCCTGCGGCGGGTCCGCCACCAGATGCAATCCCCGGGCGGGCGGAACTTTTCCCAGCACTCCCCGCAACGGTCCTCCCGCTCCGCCCGCTCGCCCTCCAGGCGAAGGAGGGAGTAGAAGGCCTCTCCCACCTGGAAGCGCTTCCTGCACTCCAGGCACTCCTTTCCGGAAGACCGTATCTTGAACTCGGGGCCGCTCATTCCTTCTTCTCTCCCCCGCCGGCCGGGCCGGTCTGGACCTCCTTGGCCCACCAGACCTTCCAGAGGTTCGGCCTGGGGCCGAAGCGGCGCCCAGTGATCCTCTGGAGCGCAAACTCCACCGCCTGGACCAGTCTCTTGTTCTTGCCGGCCAGGCCCTTCTCCATGGCGGCGATCAGGGCCGGGACAGCCCTCTTCTCCCCCAGGAACCCCAGGCCCTTGGCGGCCTCCATGACCAGGAAGGGGTCCTTCTCCGACCGGAGGGTCTCCACCAGGAGGGCCCCGGCCTCGGCTCCTCCGTAGCGACCCAGGGCCCGGAGGGCGGCTCCGCGGACCCTGTAGTCCGAGGCATCCTTCGCCGCCCGAAGGAGTGCCTTTCCGGCCTGGGGGCTCTCCTTGTGGAACCCCAGGGCCCGGGCCGCAGCCGCGGCCTGGAGAGGGCTGCCTTCCTCCAGCAGATCCACCAGGGGGGGGACGATCCCGGGCCCCAATCTTCCCGCGACTTGGGCGCCGAATCCCCTGGCGATGGGATCCCGACCCTCCTTCAGGAAGGCCATGCAGACCGAGACGGCGGGCTCCCCCATCCTCTCCAGGCCCGCCAGGACCCGCTTCCAGACCAGCCCCCGGGGATTCTCCTCGAGGACCCGGCCGAAGAGATCGGGACTCACCTCCAGGCGGGAGAAGTCCGCGAAGAGCCAGGCCAGGATCCCCTTGGCGAAAAAGCGGGCCCTCCGGGGGTCCAGAGCGATCCTCTTCCAGGCCTCCCACCAGGCCTCCCGCCCTGCCTTGAGGTTCATCTCGGCCTGCTGGAAGAGGTCCCTCTCCTCCCGGGTCAAGGGCTTGGGCCTGGGGGGGGGCGTGCTCCCGCAGCCTCCCAATCCCAGGAAGAGCGGGAGCAGGAGGGCCGATGCTCCTCTCCACCCCGGGCCCGGAGGGGAAAGGGAACGGCCGGGGAAGGGACGTTCATGCCTGGTCTTTTTCATGGGGCGCCAAGGATACATGGGGCCCCATCTTCCAGGAAGGCCTCCTCCCGTCCTTGCATCCCGGCCCCATCCCCCCGATTCTTCCCCTATGGACGACCAGGTTCTTCCCGTCGAGGGCTCCAGGGCCCTCCGCACCTTCGTGGACCTTCCCAGGATGCTCTACCAGGGGGATCCCAACTTCGTCCCCCCCCTTACGGGAGAGGAGGTGAAGAAGCTGGACCCCGGGAAGAATCCCTTTTTCCGCCATGCCCGGGCGGCCTTCTGGATCCTCTGGAGGAAAGGCCGACCCGCCGGAAGGATCTCCGCTTCCAGGGACCGGACCTACGACGAGTTCCACGGCGAAGAGGCCGGCTTCTTCGGTCACTTCGAAGCTCCCGACGAGGAAGGAGCCCGTCTCCTCCTGGAGACGGCCCGGGAGTGGCTCCGCCGGGAGGGAGCCCGCTTCGTCCGGGGACCCGTCTCTCTCTCCACCAACTACACCTGCGGCCTCCTGGTGGAGGGTTTCGACGGACCTCCCGTTGTGGACATGCCCTACAATCCCCCTTCCTATGCCGGGTGGATCGAATCCCAGGGCTTCACCAAGGCCAAGGACCTCCTCTCCCTCCTCATCGACGAGAAGGAAGTCGGGGGAAACCCCTTGCAGGAACTGGCCGAAAAGGTGCGGCGCAGGACACCCGTCCGGCTCAGGCCCCTGGACAAGAAGGACTTCCGGGGAGAGATCGAGGGGATCCGCAACATCTACAACGAGGCCTGGTCGGAGAACTGGGGTTTCGTCCCCCTGGACCGGGAGGAGTTCCAGTTCCTGGCCCACTCCTTCAAGCCCCTGGCCGACCCCGACCTCTGTCCCATAGCCGAGGTCGAGGGCGAACCGGTTGGTTTCGCCCTCCTGATTCCCGACGTGAATCCCGCGATCCGAGCCTGCCGGGGCAGGCTCCTCCCCTTCGGTTTCCTCCCCTTCCTCTGGACCCTCCGCAAGGTGAAGATGGCCCGGGTGATCCTCCTCGGCGTGAAGAAGGCCTTCCGCCACAGGGGGATCGAGGCCCTCCTCATCGACCATGTCTTCCGAAAGGGGCTCGCCAAGGGTTTCCACCGGGCGGACCTCTCCTGGATCCTCGAGGACAACAGGGCCATGCTCCGCCCCCTGATCAAGATCGGGGCCCGGGTCTGGAGGAGATTCAGGATCTACCAGTCCCCCCTGGATTGACCGCCCTGGAGCCCCCTTCCCAAAAGATCCTCTCCCTTCCCGTCCGATGAAAGGAGGGCGGGAAGAGGCGGGGTTCCCCCCTCCTTCCTCCTGCAGGACGAGGCGAGAAGGAAGACACGAAAACGTTCATCCTGGGAAAGAGGACCATGGGACAAGCCACGCTGGAAACCGTCAGGACCTTCACCGTCCTTCCGGTGATCCCGGAAGAACTGGCAGGGCTCACGAAGATCGCCAAGAACCTCTGGTGGACCTGGAATCCCGACGCGGTGGACCTGTTCCAGAGGATGGACCCGGAACTCTGGGACGAGGTGGAACACAACCCCATGGTCCTCCTGAAGAGGCTCCCCCAGAACCGGCTGGACGACCTGGCCAAGGACCGGGCCTTCCTGGCGCACCTGAAGAGGGTGAGTGAGGCCCTGGAGCAGTACATGGCCGACGAGACCTGGTTCACCAACCACCACGGGGACCAGAAGGAGACCAGGATCGCCTACTTCTCCGCCGAGTTCGGCATCCACGAGAGCCTCCCCATCTATTCGGGGGGCCTGGGGATCCTGGCGGGGGACCACCTGAAGTCCGCCAGCGACCTGGGTCTCCCCCTGACCGGGGTGGGGTTGTTCTACCATTACGGATATTGCCGCCAGTATCTCAACAGCGAGGGCTGGCAGCAGGAGCTCTACCAGGAGAATCCCCCCGACCAGATGCCCATGGACCTGGTCCGCAACGAGGAGGGAGCCCCCGTCCTGGTGGAACTGGACTTCCCCGGCAGGAAGGTCTACGCCCAGGCCTGGAAGGTCCAGGTGGGCCGGGTTCCTCTCTACCTCCTGGACACCAACCTGGAGCGGAACCAGCGGGAGGACCGGTGGATCACGGGCCAGCTCTACGGCGGGGACATGGACATGAGGATCCGCCAGGAGGTGGTCCTGGGCATCGGCGGAATCCGGCTCCTCAAGAGGTTGGGCCAGTGCCCCCACACGTGCCACATGAACGAGGGCCACAGCGCCTTCCTCGCCCTGGAGAGGATCCGGAACCTGATGGAAGAGAAGGACCTCTCCTTCCAGGAGGCCCGGGAAGCGGTGGCCCTGGGGAACGTCTTCACCACCCACACCCCCGTTCCGGCGGGAAACGACGTGTTCCCTCCCCACCTCCTGGAGCCCTACTTCAAGGAATACATCCAAAGGCTGGGGATCTCCTGGGAGGAGTTCCTCCAGCTCGGGAGGGTCCATCCCCACGACCATGCGGAAAACTTCTGCATGACCGTCCTGGCCCTCAGACTTGCGGAACATCGTAATGGTGTCAGCAAGCTCCACGGGGCCGTCTCGCGGGACATGTGGAAGGAAATCTGGCCGGGCCTCCCCGAGTCCGAGGTTCCCATCACCTCCATCACGAACGGGATCCACGCACCCACGTGGATCGGGAAGGAGATGAGCGCCCTCCTCACCACCTACCTCGGCCCGGACTGGTTCCTCCCCCCCTTCAATCCCTCCACCTTCATGCGGGTCAAGCGCATTCCCGACGCCGAGCTGTGGCGGACCCACGAGCGGGCCAGGGAGAGGCTCGTCGCCTTCGTCCGCCGCCGCCTGGCGGCCCAACTCAAGAAGAGGGGCGTACCCTCCTCGGAGGTCCGCAAGGCCGAAGAGGTCCTGGATCCCCTGGCCCTCACCATCGGCTTCGCCCGCCGGTTCGCCGACTACAAGCGGGGAAGCCTGATCTTCCGCGACCTGGAGCGGATCAAGAAGATCCTCACCGACCCGGAGAGACCCGTTCAGCTCGTCTTCGCCGGAAAGGCCCACCCCAGGAACGACACGGGGAAGAACTACATCAAGCAGATCGTCCAGGTGGCCCGGGAAGAGGGTCTGCGGACCCACGTGGTCTTCATCGAGGACTACGACGCCAACGTGGCCCGGTACATGGTCCAGGGTGTGGACCTCTGGCTCAACAACCCCAGGCGTCCCCTCGAGGCCTCCGGCACGAGCGGGATGAAGGTCGCCGCCAACGGGGGTCTCAACATGAGCGTCCTCGACGGATGGTGGTGCGAGGGCTACAGGCCGGACCTGGGATGGGCCATCGGCCGGGGCGAGACCTACGACGACCCGGTCTACCAGGACGAGGTGGAGTCCAGGGCCATCTACGACCTGCTCGAGCAGGAGGTGGTTCCCACATTCTACGAGAGGGACCGGGACGGGATCCCCCGGGCCTGGATCGCCAGGATGAAGGCCAGCCTGGCCTCCATCGTCCCCTTCTTCGAGACCGGCAGGATGGTCTCCCAATATGCGGAACGTTTCTACTTCCTGGGGACCCGCCTCTGGAAGGAATTCTCCTCCGAGAGGGGAAAGGTCCAGGCTCTCGGCGGCTGGAAGGAGCGGGTCCAAACCCTCTGGGGGGACCTCCGGATCGAGAAGGTGGAGACCCAGGCTCCCGGCCAGCTCTCCATCGGCTCCACCCTGGAAGTGAAGGCCGTGATCCACCTGGGGCGGCTCGCGCCGGAGGACCTGGCCGTGGAGATCTACTACGGCCCTGTAGATGCGGAAAACCGGATCAAGGTGGGCAACCGGGTCCCCATGACCCTGGTGGAGAAGAGGGAGGACGGGACGGCCGTCTTCGAGGGGCGGATCCCCTGCTCCATCTCGGGCGCCCACGGCTACGCCGTCCGGGTCCTTCCCAGGAACCCCGAGCTGGGGCCGCGCCTCGTCCCGGGCCTCATCACCTGGGGCTAGGTCTCCGCCGTCCCGCCCCCCGGGGTCCGGGCTTCCGCCCGGACTCCCGGGGAAGTCCCCCCCTTTCTCCACCCTCCGGCCTCCCTGCCTTCCGGCGGAGCTCTTCCAGGGCGGACCGGAGGGTCTCCACCTCCTCCCTCCCAAGGCCCTTCCTTCCAAAGGCCCGGGCCTCTTCCAGGACCTCTCCGAGAAGGGAGGAAGAGAGGCTCGCCGAGCGGGCGATCCTGGCCAGGGCCTGGATCCGGATCTCCGGGGGAATGTCCCCGGCCCGCCAGGTCTCGACCATGAAATCCTCCACCAGGAGGCGGTCCCTCCGGTGGACCAGGCCGCCCCCCACCCAGAGCCCCTGGAGAGCGTCCCTGACCCCCTGCCTGTAGACCGCCTCGTTCCACCGGGCCCGGATCCAGTGGATGATTTCCGGAACGGCGCCTTTCTTCCATGCCAGGTTGGCCCACCCCCGTATCCCAAGGGGACAGACGCCGGGGTAGGTCCGGTAGAACAGGTCCGCCCCCCGGAGGGCGAGTTCCAGGTCCTCTCCATCGGCCAGGAGGGAGGTGACCATCTCCTTCCTGGCCGTATAAGCATCCCGGGGAGAGGATCGTCCCAGCCGTTTCCATCTCGCCGCGAGGCTATTCCAGTCCAGGGGAATTCCCCGGCCGCCGGCCCGCGGGGCGCCTCTCCCCCCCTTCCCGGCCCTCCTGGCCCTCTCCAGGATCCTCCGGTTCGCCGAGGCGGTCCGCCGGAGGGCCGCAAGGAGAGCGACCCTCCAGGGCGGTCCGCTCCCTCCTTCCCCCTCCTTCCCCGCCACCTCCTCCAGCCGGGCGAGGTGGACTCCCCTCAGGTAGAAGCGGCGCCTGGACGGGGGCGTCTCCTTCTCGGAGAGCAGGCGGTGGACCAGGCTTCCCCCCTCGGGCGAAAGGAAGGCCAGGTCCAGGATGCGGGACACGAAGTCCGTGAGGGGGGAGGAAGGAGGCCTGGGCCGGGACTCCTCCCTTGCCCTTTTCCGTAACTCCCACTGGAGCATCCTGGCGGCGCACTGGATCCTCCCCAGGAGCAGCCGGAACCGGGGGGGCAGGACCCCGGCCTTCCCGCGAAGGGCCTTCCCCCGAAGGAGGTCCTTCTTCACCCGGGAGAGTTCCTCCAGGTCCCGGGCCAGGAGGTCCAGGGTCTTCTCCGGGGCCCCGGGAAGCCGCCAGGCCTTCTCCAGGAGGGCCAGGGTCTTCCGGAACCGGTCCTCCCCGCTTCCGCCAAGAGAGCACCCGCAGGCCGAGGGCCGCACCTCCTGGGGAGGCAGGGCCCGGACGGCCCGGGAGAAGAGGTCCGCGAAATCCTCTCTCTTCTTTCCCACCCCGGAGGGTTCCTGGGCGTGAAGGGAGAGGAGCAGGAAGGAGAAGGCGGGGAGAACCGCGAACAGGAAGGAAGAGAAGGACCTTTTCCGGCCTCCCCGGGAGGTCCGCCTCACCCCCTTCACCGAATCCTCCTCACGGGCATACGGTTCCTTCCGGGCCACCCTTCCGGCACGGCCTCCCAGGAGTAGACGTAGTCGGCCATCCGCCTTCCCGGGCCGGGGCCCACGCACTCCTTGGAGATGGGAAGGGGAAAGATCCCCAGGATCCAGTGGGAGACACACTCGTAAGTGAACATCACGGTGTATCGCCTCTCCTTTCCCACGAGCTTCCATCCTTCCATGGGGACCGGTTCGTACCGGCCGGGAACGTAGACCACGGCGGAAGGACAACCGGAGAAGGTCCTCCCCCCGCCGGGAAGGGTGATCCGGCCCCGGCCGCAGTCGGTGAAGACAGGTCCCACCACCACGGCTTCCGGCGGGATCCACCGGGTTCCCATTCCATGGATCTCCCCCACCGCCCCCAGGTTCTGGCAGGGCGAAGCCCCGCCGACCCAGAAGGCCCCCAGGATCCCCAGTAAGACCGCGATCCGCTTCCTCTCCTCTCCCATGACACCTCTCCTTTCCCGGCTCTCCGCCTTCCTCCTCTTCCCTCCCTCTCACTCGTCCCTCCCCGAGCCTCCCCGGTCACACCCCGGCCCTGCATCCTTTCTCCTTCGTTGCGGGAGCCGGGCCGGAGGGTTCCAATAGGAGGACTACCCCCTGGACCCGGAAACCTGGAACGGAGGACCCATGCGGCCAGCCTTCTTGTCTCTCCTTCTCCTTCTCCCCTTCTCCCCCCTGGGAGGGCCCGTCGCCCAGGCCCAGGAACCCCTGGAGCCGAAGACCCCGGCGGAAGTCCTCTCCAGGATCGCCCGGGCCGGCGGTAAGGCCCGGTGGAAAGGGGCCCACACCGTCACGGTCTGGGACTCCACGGTTGTGCGGGTGGAGGAGTCCGGCCTGGGCCACACCAGGATCCACAAGGTGGTGAAGATCCTGGACGAGAAGGGAGGCATCACCCACTCCGCCCTCCGGTTCGACTACGACCCGGCCTCGAACGAGGTGGAGGTGGAACTCGTCCGCATCTATCCCGCCAAGGGCAAACCCAGGGAGATTCCCCCCTCCGCCGTCCTGGACCTCCCCCAGCCCCAGACCATGATCATCTGGGGCCCCAGGATGAAGCTGGTCCCCCTCGGGCGCCTCCGCCCGGGCGACGCCTACGAATACGTCCTGCGCAAGAAGGGCTTCTCCATCGCCTACCTGGCCGGGGGACCCGGCCGGGGTTCCCCTCCCGGGACCGGGGGAGGCCCGAAGCCGCCTTCAGAAGACGAACGCTACGTCCCCCCCATGAGGGGCCATTTCTACGACACCGTGCTCTTCCAGGAGGGATCACCCTCCCTGGTGAAGTTCTACGAAGTGGTCCTCCCAAGGGACAAGCCGCTCCGGTACAAGGTATACAACGGCGACGTCTCCTCGGCCTGCGACTACACCAAGGACACCCTGGTCTACTCCTTCTGGAAACGGGACGTCCCGGCCTTCCGTCCCGAGCCCAGGGCGGCGGCCGCCTCGGACCAGTGCCCCAAGGTCGTCATGGCCACCACGGCCGACTGGAAGGAGAAGTCCCGCTGGTTCTGGAAGGTCCAGGAAGAGAGGAAGATCTTCGACCTCGCACCCAGGAAGGACGGCCTCCCGGGCGGCAAGGAGGAGGTGGAGGGCATCAAGGCCCTCGTGGCCCGCCTCACCAAGGGGAAGGACCGGGAGGGAATGATCCGGGCCCTGAACCACTGGGTGGCCGACAACATCCGCTACATGGGAATCACCATGGGGAAGGGGGAGGGCTACACGATCCACCCCGGGGTCATGACCTTTCACGACCGTTGCGGGGTCTGCAAGGACAAGGCGGGCATGCTCACCACCCTCCTCAGGGCGGCCGGCTTCGAAGCCTATTGCGGCATGACCATGGCGGGCTCCCGCGTGGAGGACATCCCGGCCGACCAGTTCAACCACTGCATCACGGCCGTCCGCGAGCCCGACGGGTCCCTCCGCCTCCTGGACCCCACCTGGATTCCCCTTTCCCCCGAGATGTGGTCCTCCGCCGAGGCGGAGCAGTACTACCTGATCGGGACCAAGGAGGGCGAGACCCTGCGGAGGACCCCTCTCTTCGGCCCCGCCAGGAACAGGCTCTTCGTGGAGATCCGGACCACCTTGAAACCCGACGGGTCGGCAGAGTTCGAAGTCCGGATGCACGGCGTCCACTACGCAGACCAGCGCATGCGCCGGACTCTCTACGAGCGGCCCCAGGACCAGGTCTCCCGGGTCTTCGCCTCCTGGGCCGCCGGGATCTGTCCCGACTTCCGGGACCTGACCTGGGAGTACGACCCGGACACCATGCAGGACTACTCCAAGCCGGCCCGGGTCACCTTCCGCTTCAAGGCGCCCCGCTACGCCCCTTCCGGGCCCGGGGGGATCGCCTTCGTCCCCGCCGCGGCCAGGCCCTTCCCCGGAACGGGATTCGCCGGCTTCCTCAGGGTTCCGCTGACGCCCGAGCGGAAACAGCCGCTCATGCTCTGGACCACTCCTTCCCTGGTCATCCGGGAGACCGTGGCCCTTCCCCCGGGGTTCGAGGTCGCCCGCCTTCCCCGGGAGAGACGGATGGACGGGCCCGCCATGGCCCTCCGCTGGAAGGCCGCCCCCGGTTCCCCCCCGGGGACTCTCGAATGCACGCTCACGGTCGAGCAGAAGCTCAGGACCGTGCCTCCCGGGGACTACCCCCAATTCAAGGAAGTCGTCCGGGCCTACAAGGACCTGGTGAAGGACCCCGTCCTGCTGGAGCGGACCCGTTGACCCCGGGTAAAGGAAGGAATCGACCCATGAAAAGGACCGGAATCGTTCTCGGAAACATCCTCCTCCTCTCCCTCGCCGCCCTTCCCGCCCAGCCCCCGACATGGGTGTGCAATGCGCCGGGCCGCAAAGAGTTCCCTTCCGCCGGAGCCCTGGTGCTACGCCACGAGGTGAAGATCACCCTCCTGCCCGAGGGCCGCACCAGGAAGCACGTCCTCCTGGCCTACAAGGTCCTCCGCCTGCCCCCGGTGGAGCGTAGCGGGATCTTCGACCCCAGGATCCACTTCGACCCGAGCCGCCAGGAGCTGAAGATCCTCCAGGCCAGGACCTGGCTTCCCTCGGGCCGGGCCGTGGATACGGCCAGGAACGGGAAGAACCTGGTCTTCCCGGGGGCCTTGAATCTCTGCCCCGACTTCTCCCGCTTCCGGGACATGGTGGTCACCCACGTGGGGGTCGAGGAGGGGTGCACGATCGTCCTGGAATACGAACTCACCGACAAGGCCGGGGGGAGGGTACCCTTCGAAGGAGTGGAGAAGGCCCAGTTCCCCTTCCCCTTGCTCCACCAGGAATTCCTCCTGGAAGTGCCCAAGGGCACTCCTCTGCAGGCGGCCCTCCTGGCACCCCCCCAGCGCCTTGGAGAGAAGACCACGAAGGAGACCCCGGAAGGAACGAGGATCCGTTTCTTCCGTGAGGGGGTGATTCCCCGGGCGGCCGCGCCGGCGGACCTCCTGGTCTTTGGAAGCCGCTCCTGGAAGGATCTGGAGAGGCGGTTCCGATCCGGGCTGGCCCGCCTGGGGAGACTCCCGGGGAACTTCCTGTCCGCCCTGAAGAAAGCGCTCTCCCCTCCGGGCTCACGGCTGGAGAAAGCCTACCGGGCGGCCTCCCTTGTGAAGGAAGGGCTCAGGCCGGTCCACTGGCCTCCCCGCCTCCTGGGCTGGTCCGTCCGGCCCGCCGCCCGGATCTGGGAGTCGGCCTACGCCACCCCCCTCGAGGAAGGGGCCTTCCTGGCGGCGGCCCTCAGGGCGGCAGGGTGCAAGTGGGCCCGTGTCGTGCCCGTCACCCGCCTCTCCAGGCTCCAGGTCCCCTGCCTCGAGGCGGCCCAGGAGTTCTGGGTGGCCGCAGGATGGGAGCAGGGAGACCCCCTGTGGATCCGGGCGGGAGGCCTCCCGGGAGACCCGCCCCCCTCGACCCTTCTGGGGGCCTCCTCCCTGGTGGGCCCCAGGATTCCCCAGGATCTCTGGGGAACCCGCGGCGCCCTCCAGGTGAAGGGCAGCCTGGTCCTGGGCAAGCAAGGATCTCTCTCGGGGAACCTCCTGGTGACCCTGGAAGGAACGGCCTTCAACGGTCTGGAAGCGGCCCGGCTCGGCCTGGGACCCCAGGCGGGCCGCCTGGCCTCACGCTTCGGAGGCGCCGGGGCGGCGGAGATCACCGTCCTGGAACTGGCCCTGTCCCGGGCCCGGTTCCGGGTCACCCTGAAAGGTGGGAAGGTCCCGCCCGGGCCTGGCGGGCTCCTTCGTCTGGTCCTGCCCCTCCTTCCCGGGTCCCCGGCCTCGAACCTGCCGGGCTTGGAGAACCCGCGGAATCCTTCGGAGACCCTCCTTCCCGGCGGGCCCTGGTCTTCCGAGCTGGACCTGGAGATCGCCCTTCCCAGGGGCTTCCGGCCTTTCGCCCTCCCCGCCGGGGAGGAGGTCCGCTTCCCCGCCCTGGGCTCCCTTGAGAGGAAGGTGGAAGTGGAAGGCGGGAAGATCCGCCTGAGGAGGGTCCTCCGCCTCGAGACCGGCCGGATTCCCCCCCCTCGATGGAAGGCCCTGCGGTCCCTCCTCCTGCCTTTGAAGAACCCCGCCTCCAGGACCCTCCTGGCCCTCCCCGGGAAAGGGAAGAAAAGCCGGGAAATACCGCAAAACGGCCGTCGTTAGGGGAACAAAGTCGGTGGGTCGCCCCCCTTTCCCGGGGGCGGCCCTTTTCCCTTCGAGGCTTCTTTTTGGAAAGAGACGGGAGTGACCCATGGACGTAAGCGCAATCTACAACAATGTCGTCGCCAAGAACCCCGGCGAGGCCGAGTTCCACCAGGCGGTGAAAGAAGTATTGGAGTCCCTGGCCCTCGCCATGGACAAGCATCCCGAGTTCCAGGCGGCGGCCATCCTGGAACGGATCGTGGAGCCCGAGAGGGTCATCCTCTTCCGGGTGCCCTGGGTGGACGACTCCGGCAAGATCCACGTCAACAAGGGCTACAGGGTCGAGTTCAACAGCGCCATCGGCCCCTACAAGGGCGGCCTCCGCTTCCATCCTTCCGTAAACCTGGGGATCCTCAAGTTCCTCGGCTTCGAGCAGGTCTTCAAGAACGCCCTCACCACCCTCCCCATGGGCGGCGGCAAGGGCGGCTCCGATTTCGATCCCAAGGGGAAGAGCGACAACGAGGTCATGCGCTTCTGCCAGGCCTTCATGACCGAGCTCTCCCGCCACATCGGCCCGGACACCGACGTTCCCGCCGGCGACATCGGCGTGGGCGGCCGTGAGATCGGCTTCCTCTTCGGGATGTACAAGAAGATCCGCAACGAGTTCACCGGCACCCTGACCGGCAAGGGCCTCACCTGGGGCGGAAGCCTCATCCGGCCCGAGGCGACGGGCTACGGCTGCGTCTACTTCGCCGAGGAAATGCTCAAGACCAGGAACGAGGCCCTGGGCGGCAAGACCGTGGTCGTCTCCGGTTCGGGGAACGTGGCCCAGTACGCCACCGAGAAGTGCATCGAGCTGGGTGCCAAGGTGGTGACCCTCTCCGATTCCTCCGGGTGGATCTACGACAAGGACGGCATCGACAGGGAGAAGCTCGAGTTCGTCTTCGAGCTCAAGAACGTCAAGCGCGGCCGGATCAAGGAGTACGCCGAGAAGTTCCCCGGCGTGGAGTACCACGAGGGACGGGGTGTGTGGAGCGTCCCCTGCCAGGTCGCCCTCCCCTGCGCCACCCAGAACGAGCTCCTCGGCGAGGACGCCCGGATCCTGGTGAAGAACGGCGTCATGGCCGTGGCGGAAGGCGCCAACATGCCCACCGACCTGGAGGGAACCAAGTTCTTCCTGGAGAACAAGGTCCTCTTCGGCCCCGGCAAGGCCGCCAACGCCGGCGGCGTGGCCGTTTCCGGCCTGGAGATGGCGCAGAACAGCATGCGTACCTCCTGGAGCCGCGAGGAGGTGGACTCCAAGCTCCACGACATCATGATCAAGATCCACAAGAACTGCTTCGAGACGGCCGAGAAATACGGCACGCCGGACAACCTGGTGAACGGCGCCAACATCGCCGGCTTCCTCAAGGTCGCCCAGGCCATGCTGGAGCAGGGCGTGGTCTGAGAAGAAAAGCTCCAAGGGCGGGCTTTACGCCCGCCCCCGCTTCCCTGTAGGAAAGGGGCCCTCCGGGGCCCCTTTTCCTTTCCCGGGTCACCCCGGAGCCCATCCGAAAGGAACGGCCGCCATGGATCCAGCCAAAGAACCGGACCGGAACCCCGAAGAGGACCTGCAACCCAAGTTCCTGGGCTTCCACGACCTGATGCCCTACAAGGTCAAGGAGATCCTCCTGGTCGCCTCCCTCTACGACTCCTTCCTCCTGGAAGAGGACGGCCGGCTCTCGGAGAGGATCTTCAGCGACTACGTGAGCCTCCACCTGAGCTATCCCCCCAGGGTGACCCGGGTCTCTTCGGGGAAGAAGGCCCTCCGGGCCCTGGAGAGCCGCCCCTTCGACCTGGTGGTGAGCATGCTCCGCCTCCCCGACATGGATCCCGAGGAGTTCATCGCCCGGGCCAAGGCCTCCCATCCCCAGATCCCCGTGGCGATCCTCACCTGGGACCGGTCCCGGCTCAAGCGCAAGGAGACCGCCCTGGAACGGGCGGGGGCCGACGCCCTCTTCCTCTGGACCGGGGACACGAGCATCTTCCTGGCCATGGTGAAGCTCCTCGAGGACCGGATGAACCTGGAGCACGACGTCCTCAAGGGCGACATCCGCCTCCTGGTGGTCACGGAAGACTCGGTCCGTTACATCTCCGTCTTCCTTCCCCTCCTCTACCAGGAGATCATGTCCCAGACCCGCAGTCTCATGGACCAGGGACTGAACGACCTGGAGAAGCTCTACCGCATGCGGGCCAGGCCCAAGCTGGTCCTGGCCAGGACCTTCGAGGAAGCCCTGGATCCGTTGTTCCGTTTTCCCCACAACGTGCTGGGATACATTTCCGACATCCGCTTTCCCAGGGGCGGGGACGTGGACCCCGAGGCGGGTTTCGCCCTGTTGAGGGCCGTGCGCCGCAGGATTCCCGACATCCCCTTTCTCCTCCTCTCCTCCGAACCGGAGAACCGGGACCGGGCCCAGGCCGAGGGAGCGGTCTTCCTGGACAAGAACGACCCGACCCTGCTCCAGCAGGTCCGGGCCTTCATGAAGAGCCACCTGGGCTTCGGGCCCTTCCTCTTCCGGAAACCCGACGGAACCGTCGTGGCCGTGGCCAACGACATGGCCGAACTGGCCGAGAAGATCCGGACCGTGCCGGACGAGGTCCTCCTCTTCCACGCCAGGGGGAACCACTTCTCCCATTGGCTCGCCGCCCGGAGCGAATTCGCCCTGGCCTCGGCCATCCGCCCCTGGAAGGTCGAGGACTTCCGGGACATGACGGCTCTACGCAACTACCTGATCGAGAGGATCGAGGCGAGCCAGCAGGAGCTGGAGAGGTCCGTCATCGCCGATCTCCCCGGATCCCGTTACAGGCCGGACAGCGTCTTCACCCGCATAGGTCCCGGGTCCCTTGGGGGAAAGTCCAGGGGCGTCGCCTTCCTGGGGGCACTCCTGGAGAAGGCCCGCCTTGAGGAGGACTTCCCGGGAATCCGGGTCCGGGTTCCCAGGACCATCGCCCTGGGAGCGGGCATCTTCGAGGCCTTCGTGGAGGAGAACGACCTGACACGGGTCATCCAGGCCGACCTGGACGACGAGGAGACGGCCCGGGCCTTCCTGGGGGGGGCATTCCCCCCGGACCTGGAGGAGAAGCTCCTCACCGTCCTCGAGGTGGTCCGGACCCCCCTGGCGGTCCGCTCCTCCAGCCTCCTGGAGGATTCGCCGGACCAGCCCTTCGCCGGGGTCTTCGCCACCTACATGCTTCCCAACAACCATCCCGACCCCAGGATCCGCCTGGAGCAATTGCTCCGGGCGGTGAAGCTGGTCTACGCCTCCACCTGGTCCAGGCCGGCCAGGCGGTATCTGGCCGCCACGGGCCACAACCCGGCCGAGGAGAAGATGGGCGTGGCGATCCAGCAGCTCGTGGGCAGGGCCCACGGAAACTACTTCTACCCCCTCGTCTCCGGCGTGGCCCAGACCCACAATTTCTATCCAAAAGGATACATCCGCCCCGAGGACGGCGCCGCCGTCCTGGCCCTGGGGCTCGGGAAGACCGTCGTGGAGGGACAGAACGCCCTCCGGATCTGCCCCAAGTATCCCCAGTTGGCCCCCCAGACGGACGACCTGGAGAAGATCCTGGATTCCACCCAGCGCACCTTCTGGGCCCTGGACGTCTCCGATCCCTCGGCGGAGGTGAGCTTCGGTTCGGACGCCCCCCTGGTGGAACTGGGCCTGGACCAGGCGGAGAAGGACGGGACCCTCCTCCACGTGGCGAGCGTACTCTCCTGGGAGGAGGAGCGCCTCAAGGACGGGTTGAACGCCGCCGGGGCGAGGGTGGTCACCTTCGCCCCCATTCTCAAGTGGGAGATCTTCCCCTTGGCCCCTCTCCTGGTGAAGATCCTGGAGAAAGTCAAGAGGGCCGTAGGCGGACCTGCGGAAATCGAATTCGCCGCAGACCTCCCGGACCGGGCCCGAGGGCTCCCGGGGGAGATCTACCTCCTCCAGGTCCGCCCCCTGACCACGGCGGAAGCCCTGGAACCCCTGGAGATGGTGGATCCCTCGGAGAGGCGGATCCTGGTGCGGACCGACCGCGGCCTGGGCCACGGCCAGATGGAGGGGATCCGGGACATCCTCTACGTGCGGCCCGAAAGATTCGACAAGCTTTCCACGCCGAAGATCGCCCTGGAAGTGGAGACGAGGAACGAGTTCCTTCTCCGGGAGGGAACGCCCTACATGCTCGTCGGCCCGGGCCGCTGGGGAACGGCCGATCCCTTCCTGGGAATCCCCGTCCGGTGGGACCAGGTCTCGGGGGTCAGGGTCATCGTGGAGGCCGACCTGGAAGGGTTCGAGGTGGAGCCCTCCCAGGGGACCCATTTCTTCCACAACGTGACGGCCTTCGGCGTCTTCCTCCTCACCGTCTCCCTCCGCCGGAAGGGGGAGAAGGTGGACTGGGAGTGGCTCGAGGCCAGGGAGCCCTTCTGGGAAGGGCGGTACCTCAGGCACGTGCGCCTGGAGGCCCCCCTGGAGATCTACCTGGACGGTCACACAGGCAAGGGCCTGGTCCTCAAACCTGAATAGGGATTCCCTCCGGGGATACCGAACAAAACCCGTAACAGGCCCGGAAAGGCCCGTTCCGGGCCCTTTTTTCCCTTTCCCGGGACCTCCTCTCCCGGGGAAACTATGCCCGTGAGCGAGGATTGCGGGGTTCCCGCCCCAGGGTATCCCGCCAGGATCTCTGAAAGGCCGGCCATGAAGAAAGGAACCCCCCTCCTCTGGATCATCTTCCTCCTTTTCGCGGCGCCCATCCCCAGGGCCGCCGCCCAGGGCCTCACCCTCGAGAACGTGACCGAACTGCTCCAGCTGGGTTACACCGAGGACGAAATCGAAGCGGAAATACGGGAAAAGGGTATTGCCTTCGATCTGGACGCGGCCGCGGAAGCGGCCCTGAGGAAGGCCGGCGCCGGAGAGACCCTCCTGGCCTTCCTGAGATCGCGACCATCCGGTCCTCCCCTGGACATGGAGGCGCTCCTGGGAATGATCCGGGAGAAGAGGCCCTTGGCGGAGATCCTGGAGAAGATCGCCGCTTCCAGGGTCCAGGGTCCTCCAGGGGAGGAGACGGCGAAGAAGCTCGCCGAGGCCGGCGCCCCTCCGCCGGTCCTCCTGGCCCTCAAGGGAAGCCCCCTCACGAGCGACGAGATCCTGCTCCTCTCCAGGCTTCCATACCCGCCGGAGATCTACCTCCGCCTCGTCCGGATCACCGGGGTCCGCAAAGAGAAGGTCCCCCCCTCGAAGGCCCTCGCCCTCCTTCGGGCTGGTGTTCCGAAGAGCGTCCTCCGCGCCTTCCGCGAGGGGAGGGCCCCGGGTTCCACCCTCGGGAAGAAAGGCCTTCCTTCTCCCGTCTCGAAGACCCCCCTTCCGGAAGGAACCTTCACCCACGTAGGGAAGCGCTTCACCCTTCGGTGCCCCAGGGGCTGGATCCTCATGAGGGACATCCTGGAGGGGACGGTCCGCTACGTCCTCACCCCCGAGAAGGGAAAGGATCGTATCGAAGACCTGGAAACGGGAGTCACCCTGACGCTGTGGGCTCCCCCCGAGGATTCCGTCCTGGGCGAAGAGGATCCGGAAGGAATCCTGGAGAAGATGCTTCCCCTCTTCCGGATGGAAGAGCCCGACATGGAACCCGTGGGTCCCCTCCGCAGGGAGACGGCGGGCGGCCTGGAAGGTGCCTCCCGGGTGCTGGAAGGGATCCCCCGGGACAAGTTCACCACCTTCAAGGCCAAGGTCTTCATGGGAAAGGCGGGAGGCCTGGTCTACATGCTGGCCGCCATGGCTCCCGAGGCCCGCTACGGCGCAATGGAGAAGGCCTTCGAGAAGGTCTTCCGGGAGTCCCGCCTGGGCCCCCCTCCCACGGCCGCACGGGGCAAGCCCGTGGAGGCCGCCGCCCTGGCCGAGAGATACAAGGGGTCCGTGGTCTACATCGAGGCCGGAACGGGGTTCAAACGTGGCCAGGGCACGGGCTTCATCGTATCCCGCGAGGGCTACATCCTCACCAACTGGCACGTGGTCTGGAATACCGATGCGGGAAAACCCCACGCGAACTTCACCGTCCGCTGGGACGATTCCCTGAAACGGCCCGACGTAAAGGCCGTCTTCCTCGGGGCCTACCACAGGTTGAGCGGCGAGAGCCTGGCCGGGGGAACCATCGGCGGAACGGACGTGGCCCTCTTGAAGATCCCCGCCGGCGACTACGAGCCCGTTCCCCTCACCCCCCTCTCCCAGGTGAAACTCGGGGATCCCGTGGTCGCCCTGGGTTTCCCCGTCTCCTACAACGTGGCGGGACTCTCCCTCTTCCTCACCAAGGGAGTCGTGGTCCGCTTCAACAGGAACTTCCTCGGCAAGGTGGAGTCCCTGACCACCGACGCCAAGATCACCCACGGAAACTCCGGGGGGCCCTGCTTCGACCTGGCCACGGGGGGCGTCATCGGCTTGAACACCTGGGGCTACGACATCGGGACCAGGACCGCCTCGGGGGAGAGTGCGAACAATTTCGTCGGATATTATTTCGTCTGCCCCACGGACGCCGCCCTCGCCCGGTTCCCCCTCGTCGCCGAGCTGGGACTTCCCCACGATGTGAAGCTGGACTTCTTCCCCACCTTCGAACTCGCCTCCCTCTTCCTCGCCCTGGGCTACCACCGGGCCGCCCTGGAAGAGGCCGACAAGGCCGTCGAGATGCGCCCCCGTTCCCCCAGGGCCCTCGTCCTCAGGGGGCATTGCAGGAGAGCCCTGGCCTTCGAGAAACTCGCCGAGGGGAAGACCGCCGAGGCCCTGCGCCTGGCACGGCTGGCGGAAGCATCCTTCGAGAGGGCCATGATCGCAGACCCGGGAAGCGCCGAGGCTCGGGTCGCCCGGGCGGCGTTGCTCCTGGACCTGGGAAGGAAGGAGGAAGCCGCCGGGTTCGCAAAAGAGGCGGTCCGGACCCATCCCCGGCGGTGGGACGCCCTGATGGTCGCCGCCAGGACGGCCTTCGCCCTGGGAAAGCACAAGGAGGCCCTGGGATACCTCGACCGGGCCAAGAAGATCTCCCGGGACATCCTTCCCGACCCCTACATCCTGGCCGGCGAGGTGGCCTATTCCCGCGGCTGGTTCGAGGAAGGGAAGAAGGAATTCGACGAAGCCGCCCGGATCCAACCGGGCAACCTGGCGGCACGGATGGGCGTAGTCCGCTTCCACATGGCCAGAAAGGCCTGGGACGACGCCCTGGCCGAGCTGGAGAAGGTCAAGGGCCGGTTCCCGGGACGGCCGGAACCTGTCCACCGTATCGCCCAATGCCTCCTGGAGAAGAAGGACCTGGAGAAGGCCCTGAACCGTTTCATGGACGCCGAATCCATGTTCAAGAAGGCCGGGATCTCCCCCCCGATGGACTTCTTCCCCCAGATGGCGAGGGCCTTCAAGGAGAAGGGGTTCGAGAAGGGAGAGATGACCAGCCTGGCCAAGTTCCTCCTCCACTACGGGGCCACGCCCCAGGCGGTGGGGATCCACCTGAAGCTCGCCGCCCTCTACAGGGGGAAGGACCTGCACGCCCTCGCCACTTTCCACGTAAGGAGGGCTCTCTCCCTCTCCAAGGAACTGAAGATCCCGGGGAAATTGGATACGGGGGAATTCCAGATCGTGGATCCCCCACTCCAGGCCGTCGTGGTACTCCTGAGGGAGCTTCGATATCCGCCCCGGGTCGTTGCCGAACTCGTGGTCCATTGCAGGCTCGCCTACACCTTCCCGGCCCGCTCCGGGAAGGCGGCCCAAGGGGAGATCCAAAGGCTCCTGAAGCTGGGAATCCCAGGCATCGTCATCCAGGCCATCATGGAGTCCAACAAGCGTTTTCCCCCTGCCGCAAGGGCGGGGGCACCCGGCGGAGGTGGCCGGGCCGGGACGCCCGGGGGAACGACCGGTCCGGGGGGGCCCGGCGGAGCGGCCCCGCCTCCCCCCCCGGGGCCGTCCAAGGAGGCGAAGTTGCTCCTGGGCTCCTGGCGGACCCGGATGGTGGATCCCATGGGAGGCCGGATCGAGATCGTCATGACCTTCCTTCCCAACGGGAAGATCACGGAGAAGGGAATCATGGGAGGCTTCAAGGTGGACGACGTGGCTTCCTATTCGGTCTCGGGGAACACCATCACCACTGTGATCGAGAGGAGCACCAATCCCATGGCGGTCGGCCAGAAGATGACCCTGCAGTTCCAATTCGCCGGCCCCGACGTGCTCAAGCTCTACATACCCACGGTCAGGCGCTGGGTGACCTACAAGAGGATCGGAGGACACTGAACCCGGGAAGGCGACCCCTGCGAGAAAGGACGAACCCATGGAGCGCGAAGCCCTCTTCCTAGTCTTCCTCTTTTCCAGTTTCACCCCCCCGGCTCACGCCCAGGCCCCTCCCCAAGTGGTCTCCACCATCCCCGCGGCGGATTCAAAGGGCGTATCCACGAAGGCGGGCCGGATCCTTGTGGTCTTCGACCGGGACATGCTCCAGAACTCCTTCTCCCTGGTGAAGGCCGGGCCGGGGATCCTCCCTCCTCTGGCGGGAAGGCCCCGCTACCTGGACTCCCGGACCTTCTCGATCCCTCTGGGGACACTGAAACCCGGAACCCTCTACTCCCTGGGTTTCAACAGCGCCGCCAGGAAGGGTTTCCAATCGGCGGACAACGTGCCCCTCCCGCCTTTCGTCCTCACATTCACCACCGCAGGTGGGGGGAAGACCGGGCCGGCCCCGGCCGCTCCCCGGGAGAGGGCGCCCCGGGTGGTCCGGACCGTTCCTCCCGGTGGGAGCACCGGCGTGGATCCCGCCCTTTCCAAGGTGGAGATCTGGTTCTCCCGGGACATGGATCCCCGGGGGATGAGCCTCGCCCGGCTTCCCGGCAGGGAGAGGCTGGGATACATCCCCGGGAAGAGGCCCTACTTCGAAGGAGGCCGGCACCTGGTGATCCCCGTGAGACTCGCCCCTGGCAAGAATTACGGCGTGGGGATCAACACGGGACGGAGCAAGGGATTCGTCTCCAAGGAAGGGGTTCCGGCCGCCCCCTTCGAGCTCTCCTTCACCACCGCCCCCGCCGCCGGGAAGGAAGCCCAGCCTCTGGAGCCGCCTGCGGGGCGCTGGGTCATGAAAACCCGGTCGGGCAGGATCGAGCAGTGGTTCTTCCCCGGCGGAGAGTGGGGACTTCTCAGGATCGACGGGAAGAAGCGGGTCTTCATCCACGGGACCTGGAAGATCCGGGAATCCGAACTGCTCCTTACCGGGGAGAGAGGGAAGAGTTTCTCTCCCCTCCTCTGGTCCGCCGGCCCCCAAGGAAAGCTGGTCCTGAAGAGAGGCCCGGCGGACCGGCGTCCCAGGACATGGACTCCCCTTCCCTTCGTAAGGGGTGGAGACCTGGCCGGGACGTGGCGCACACGCTGGGGCGGGAACAACGAACGAACCTGGAGGTTCTGCAAGGACGGGAGCTTCACCAGCCTGACCCTGGTGCTGGGCAGGAGGATCGAGAGGAAGGGACGCTGGGAGGTGAAAGGGCTCAAACTGGTGGTCCGGGACCAAGACATGGGGGAACCCGAGGTCTACGGGTGGACCCTGGAACCTTCGGGGCGACTGGCCCTGACCATGGAGAACGGGGTGACCCAGTTCTACGAGCGCCTGGAGGAGGAGGCCAAAAACCCCGCCGCCGGGGTCCCGGGGAAGGAAAGGGTCCGTACCCGGAAAGAAAAGGGGGAAAGCTCCTCTCCCCCGGCGGAAGGGAAGGCCGGAGCCTCCCCCTTCCTGGGAAGGTGGATCGCCCGGGGTGAGGAAGGGTCCATCGAGATCGCCTTCCTCCCGGGCGGGCGTTACCGGATGAAGATCGCCTCCCCCGACGGAGAGGAGAAGAGCCGGGGGACCTGGCGGGACCAGGGAGGGGTACTCCTGGTCCGCGAGGAAGGGGACGAGGAAACCACCAGGGTGGCCTACAGGTTCACCGGTCCAGGAAGGGTGGTCCTGGAGATCGAGGGCCGGAAGATCCTGTTCACCAGGGCGGACCGGGCCGGCGCCCCCGCCGCCGGGCCTCTCTCTCCCGGAGCGGGGGGTGGCTCCAGGCCCAAGGCGCTGGAAGGCACCTGGGCCGCCCAGGACATGACCGGGGCGATCGCCCTCACCCTCGAAGCCGGGGGGGCCTTCCGGTTCTACCTCAGGCAGGGTTTACGTCAGACCGTTTTGGAAGGCACGTGGACCGCCGGGGGAGGGACGATCCACCTGGCCGTCCTCCGGCCCAGGGAGGGGGCCTACGACATCCCCTTCCAGGGGCCCGAGGGGAACCGGCTCACGGTCACCCTCGACGGGACCAAGGTGGTTCTTGTAAAACGGCCTTGAAGGAAAAGGGGGGGCTGGGAACGAGGAGGCTCCATGACCGCTCCCGCCCTTCTCTCCCTCTTGCTCCTATTCCAGGTCTCGAGTCCCTCGAGCCCGGGTTCTGCCCTGGCGAACCCATCCTTCGAAGAGGGCGGGTTTCCGCCGGCCCATTGGAAACTGATCGGCGGAGCCAGGAACCGGGAGAAGGGGCCTCCGGCGGAGGTGGTCCCGGACTCCCGGAAGGCCCGGTCGGGGAGACGATCCATCCGGATTCGGGGAAACGCTTCCACCGCCTCGTGGCCGGCCTTGGTCCAGGATGTGCCCGTGGAGCCCGGAGACAGGGTGGTCCTCCGGGCGGCAGCCTCCTGCAAGGAGATCCGGCGGGAGGGAAACCAGTTCGTCAACGCCGGGGCCTTTCTCTTCTTCCTGTCCCCCGAGGGCCGGGTCCTGAAAAGAGCCGCCACGGAGGTCCTTTCCGGGACCCGCCCCTGGGTGGATCTCTTCGCCCACGCCCTGGCTCCCCCCGGAGCCGCCCGGGTCCGGGTCGGGCTGGTCCTCACCATGTCGGGAACCCTCTGGGTGGACGACTTACGCTTGGAAGTGACCCATACAACGCCTTTCGACGCCCGGGCCAGGGCGGCGGCCTACCGGGCCCTTTGGACCCACCTGGGCCGGACCTGGCCCTTCTTCGGCCTCCCCGGGAAGCCCTCCGGCCCAGGGGAGGTCTTTCGTCCTTACCTGGCCAAGGCCCTCTCCGCCCCCACACCCGGGTCCTTCCTGGAGGTCTGCCGCAGGGCCCTGGCAGGCCTAAAGGATCTCCATACCTGGATCCGGACCCCAAGGGGGGTTCGAGGCACCGTTCCCATGGCGACCTTTCCCAGGAACTGGAACCTCCAGGCCATCCGGGCCTCCCTGGAAAGGGTTTTCCTGGAGGAGAGGAACCTCCTCGTGGGGAGGATGAAGGCCGGACCTGGATACGCCCTGATCGCCACCTTCCAGCTCCAGGGAAGGCGCCTCGCCAGGCTCCAGGCCGCCCTGGACCGTCTCTCCCGGGCTCCTTCCCTCATCCTGGACGTGCGGGCCAACGGGGGAGGAAGGGAGCAGGCCGCCCTGGCCGTGGCCCGGCGTTTCGCAGACAAGAAAGTGGTCTACGCCCTCCACCGCTTCCGGGATCCAACCCTGGGAGGCTTCCAAGGCTTCGGCCCAACGAAGAAACGGATAATTTCTCCCCTGGCGGGAAAGGCGCCGGACCGCCGCCCCGTAGCCGTCCTGCAGGGCCCCTATTGTGTAAGTTCCACCGAGGCCTTTCTCCTCATGGCCAAGGCCCTGCCGAACCTGTTCACCCTGGGGTTGCCCTCCCGCGGGGCCAGCGGAAACCCGGCCCCCTTCGAGATCCTTCCCGGTTGCCAGGTCTGGTCCTCCCGCTGGCAGAGCCTCGATCCCCGGGGAAAGTGCTTGGAAGGAATCGGCGTCACCCCCGACATCCTGGTGAAAGTCCCCCCCAAAGCCTACGAGAAAAGCGATCCCACCCTGGAGAAAGCCCTGGAGATCCTGAAACACCCCCCCCTTCGTTATAAAACTCCTCCCGGCAAAAAAGGGGGGGATCTTCGTTATAAAACTCCTCCCGGCAAAAAAAGGGGGGATCAGGTGCGGCGCTCGAGTTCTTTCAGGCGCCGGGCGAGTTCGTGGAGCTTGCCGAAGGCCGCCAGGTTCCGGAAGGCTTCACGGGCGGGCATGGCGGGGGAGCCGAGCCAGCGGGTATTGGAAGGGAGGTCGTCGTGAACGCCCGACTGGGCGTAGACCACGACCTGGTCCCCGATCTTGATGTGACCCGTGAAACCGGCCTGCCCTCCCACCATGCACCGGGCCCCGATCTCGGTGGAACCCGAAACCCCCACCTGGGCAGCGAAGGCCGTGTCCTCCCCGATCCGGCAGTTGTGGGCCACGTGAACCAGGTTGTCCAGCTTCACTCCCCGGCACAACCGGGTCTCCCCCAGGGCGGCCCTGTCGATGGTGACGTTGGCCCCGATCTCCACGTCGTCCTCCACCACCACCTTCCCGACCTGGGGAAACTTGACGTACTTCGCCCCGTCCCTGGCATAGCCGAAACCATCGGATCCCAGGACCGCCCCGGCGTGGATCTCCACCCGGTCCCCCAGCTCGGTCTCGTGGTAGAGGACCACCCTGGGATGGAGGCGGCACTCCTTCCCGATCCGGCAGTCCCTCCCCACGTAACACCCAGCCTCGAGAAGGCTCCCCGCCCCGACACGGGCCCCCTCCTCGACCACCACGAAGGGACCGACTTCGACGGGCTCTTCCAGGTAGGCCAGGGGAGAGACCCTGGCCGTGGGATCCACCCTGTGCTTCTCCACCCGGTAGGGCGGATGAAAGAAGGCCACAGCCCGGGCGAAGGTGAGATAGGGATTGGAACTCTCGATCCTGGGGCCCGGAAAGACCCCGCTCCCTTGGGGGGTAACCAGGGCCCCGGCCCGACTGCGGGCCGCCGCGGAGGAAAGCTTGGGATCCCCGAAGAAGGAAAGCTCTTCCGGCCCGGCCTCCTCCAGGGAGGCCACTCCCTTCAGGAGGACCTTCCCGTCGCCTTTCACCTCCCCCCCGATCTCCCGGGCCAGTTCCTCCAGGGTGACTTGCTTCATATGCCTTCCTATCCTCCTGTTCTTCAAAGGGCCCGACCTACTTCCCCCGTCCGGCCCTTCTCCTCAAGGCTTTCACTGCGGCGGCCCGTTCCCCGGGCGTTCCTGCCGGATCGTAACCCTCCAGGCCCCCCAGGCACACCTTCACCGACAAGGCCGCGGCCTGCCGCACCCGAAGGGAAGAATCCTCCAGGAGTTCCAGAAGGATCTCCAGAGCCTCGGGGCGCTTCCCGGCCCGGACCAGGGCCGCCGCCAGGGCCGCCCGGACGCGGGAGGAAGGATCCCGTGCCACCCGCCGGAGGAGTTCGCCCGGCCAGAAGGCCGTACCCGCCAACAAAGGAAGGGCCAGGATCCGTTCTCCGGGAGAGTAGGCCCCGAAAGACAAGGAGACCTCCCGGGCCAGGAAGGGATCGGCCAGCCTGGCCCCGACCCGCAAGGCCCGGGCCCTGGCCTGCCCTCCCGCCCGGAGCCCCTCCAGGAGGGCCCCGGTGAAATCCTCGGGAAAGGCCCGGGCCAGGACGTCCAGGAGCCCTTCCCCCCCCTTCCCTGGAAAGAGCACCAGTTCTTTCGGGCGGAAGGGCCCGAGGGCGCCCTTTCCCGTTCCCCCATCCCTGAGGAGCCGGAGTCGCCTCCCCAGGACCCGTACCAGGGGCTCCAGAATCCCCCCCAGGGCCTTCCCGAAGAGCCTGGTCCGGAGAACTCCCGGCCACCACCAATCTGCTTCCGCCAGGAGTTTCTCCGCCTCCCCGCCGTGCCCCAGGGCGGCCAGGGCCGCAGCCAGGAAGATCCGGTTCCACGAATCATCGGGCCGGAACTCCAGGGCCGCCCGGAAACGGGCCTCCGCCGTGGCGGCGTCGCCTGCAGCCAGGGCGCTCCTTCCGAGAAGGGCCGCCCGGCGGGCCCTGTACTCCCGGAGAGCCGTCCAGGACGCCCTGTGGAGCGGATCCGATCCCAAGGCGGCCAGGAAGGCCACCCCCGCACCGGGGCTCCCCCCTCCGCCGCCCGAAAGGAGCCTCTCCGTCTCCCTTGCCCAGAGTATCCGGCCCTGAAGGTATAGAGCCTGGGCCCGGAAGAGGCCCGGCGGAAGGAAGGAAGGCCCATCCTTCCCCCTGAGTTCCGACACCCAGCGGAAGGCCCGGGGGAACCACCCCAGGATCTCCCTGCCCGAGGGCCGGGAAAACCGTTCCAGGAAGGGCTTGTCGTCCCGGAGGAGGCCCTCCCTCCCGGGCCACCCGAGCCGGGACCGGTCGTCCGTCACGAACCCTGCGAGAAGGTCCTCTCCCCGGACCGCACCGGCCCGGCGGAGGTCCTCCGCCACACCGGCCTCCAGGAAAGCCCGGCGGAAACGGTCCGCCGAGGGCATCCGGGGCCGGTCGCTCCCGAGGAGAAGGGCCGAGTCGTCGAAGACCCAGAGGGAGATCCAGGGGAAGGCCCGTGCCATGGTCGCCGCCAGGACCCGGCTCATTTCCGGCGGCGTGGATCCAAGGGGAATCCACTGGGCGAAAACCCCTCCCGGGGCCAGGGCCTTCCGGACGATCCTGTAGAATTCCAGGGTGTAGAAGGGAAGGGCCGCCGGGGTGTAGGGCAGGAGGGGCTCCTGGGTGATCACGTCCGGGCCGCTCCCCTCCCCCCGGATCCGCCTGGCCGCAAGTTCCCGCAGGAAGAGCCGCCCGTCCTGGACGTGGAGCCTCACCCTGGGGTCGCCCCCCCGGAAGGAGAAGGTGAGACCCGGGTCCGGCGGCGAAGACCCGGGCCCGGGAAACCAGCGGGTCAGGCCCACCACGGCGGGGGAGATCTCCACGGCGTCGATCCGCTCCAGCTCCTCGTGGAGACACAGGGACTGGAGGGTGGTCCCCGTTCCAAGGGCCACCAGGACGGCCCGCCTGGGAGCCGGGTGGAGCAGGAGGGGCAGGTGGGCCAGGAGCCTCATGTATCCCCCCTTCTTTCCAAGGGAGGCCGCCTGGAACCCGTCGGTGAAGAGGAGTTTCTCGTGGGCCTGGTAGTCGTATACCGCCGTGGCCACGGTGACGGCGTCGTGCCTGGTCTCCAGGACCTTCCTTCCAGGACCGGCCACGGAGGTCCTCTCGAAGGGAGGCACCCTACCCTCCCTGGCGGCGGGAAAGGCCCCGAGGAGGGCCAGGAGGATTCCCGCCGCCGCGACTCCGAGGGAGAAGCGCCTGGGAGGAAGGGGAAGGATCCCGGGAATCAGGAGCGCCCCCAGGGCCAATCCGCACCAGGGAAAAGGATCGGGTCCCGGGGACAGGGGAACCAGGACCAGGGGGGTCGAGGCCGCTCCGGCAAGGGCCCCGGCCGACCAGGCCAGGGTGAGGGCTCCCGCCACGAGGGGCCTGGAGCCGGAGGTCCCGGCATAGATAAGGGGAAAGAGCCCCCCCAGGGCCAGGGCCGCCGGCCCCCCCACGAGGAGGCCGTAGAGGAGGGGAAGGCCCGCCTGGGTCCAGGGCGTCCCCCCCCTGTGCCAGGGGAGAAGCCCCCCCAGGAGCACGAAGAGATGGGGCGCCGCCAGGCATCCCAGGACCGCCAGGAGGAGAAGCCAGGCCGCCGCCTTCCCCGGGGCGAACCGCCCCAGGAGCCCCGGCAGGAGGAGGGAGCCCAGGCCCAGGGCCAGGAGGAAGGCCCCGGCCACCCCGGCCAGGGAGAGGGAAAACGCGCCTGTGCGCAAGACAAGCATCCGGAAGAGGAGGGTCTCCAGGCCCAGGGCGGCGAAACCCGCCAGGAAGGCCGCAGGGAGGACCGCCCGGACCGGAGCGCCCTCCCCGGCTTCCACCAGGTCGCGGGAGCCTCTCTCCCCCGGCAGGGATTCCGCCCTATCGGAAACCAGGAAGAGGAGGAACCCTGCCGCCAGGTAGGCCCCAGCCCCGATCCAACCCGTCCAGCGGCACCCCAGGAAGGGGATGAGCCATCCACCTCCCGCCAGTGCCCCAACGAGGGAACCCACCAGGTTTCCGCCCAGAAGAATACCCGCCCGGCCCGCCTCGCCCCGGTCCGCCCGGGCCGCCAGGACCAGGGGGGTCACCCCTCCTCCCACGAGGGCCGCCAGGAAGATGGGGAGAAGGGCCGCCCCGGCGGTCCTCAAGAGGGCCGGAGACTCGGGGTGGCCCGCCCAGGCCAGGAGGGGGTAGACCCCAAGGGAAGCGAGGAAGGCCAGGCCGGCCAGGACCCGTGCCCCCGCCAAGGGCCTCCCCCTGGAAGAGGCCCACTTCCCGGCCAGGGCCGCCCCTGCGCCGTTGCCCCCCACGAAGGCCGCCACGGCAAGGACCTGGGTGCCCACGGAAAGCCCCAGGGCCCACCCCAGGGCCCTGGCCCAGACCAGCTCCAGGAGAAGTCCGCCCGCGCCGGTCAGGAAAAGGGCGAGCGACGCCCAGGCCATGGGCCACCTTCCTTGAGAAGGGCCTCTTCCCGCTCCTGGAGAACCTGCATGACATCCTTCTTGTCGCCGCACTCGAGGAGGCGCCTGCGCAGGCCTTCGTCGGCCAGGACCCGCACGATCGTGGAGAGAGTCCGCAAGTGGCGGAGCTTCTTGTCCTTGGGAGTGACCATCAAGAAGATGATCCTGGCCGGCTCGCCGTCGAGGCACTCGAAGGGAATGCCCTGGGGCGCCAGTCCCAGGGAGCCCAGGGCCTCGCCCGGCATGTCCACGCCGGCGTGAGGCACGGCGATCCCCTTCTCCATCCCCGTGGAGAGTTCCTTCTCCCGCTCCACCAGGGCCCGGTGGACCTCCTCGAACCGCTCGGCGGGGAGCTTCCCTTCCTCCACGAGGCTCTTCGTGAGGATGCGGATCGCCTCCCACTTGTCCCTCGCTTCCAAGGGAAGGAGGATCGTCCCCCGCTCCAAGAGTTCCACCAGTTCCATGAAGTCTCTCCCGCCAGGAAAGTTCCGGCGGCGCCGCGGCGCCCGGGAAGAAAACGAAAGAGGAAGAACATACAAGGACGGGGGGGCTTTTGCACCCCCCCGCCTCCATCTTCCCGGGGACCCTCCCCGGGGCGACCTCAAACGAACCAGATCCAGGTGATCACCAGGAAGAGAGGCACCAGGATCAGGCCCGACCAGAGCATGTAGCCGAAGAAGCTGGGCATCTTGATCTTCCGCTCCTCGGCGATGACCTTCACCATGAAGTTCGGGGCGTTCCCGATGTAGGTGTTGGCTCCCATGAATACGGCCCCCACGGAGATGGCCTCCAGGATGATCTGGGGAATCCCGACGTGGGCCAGGGAGGGAGGCGGCGCGCCGTAGGCGGCGTGCAGGGCCGGCGCCAGCTCGGGAGATCCGGCCAGGGAGAAATAGACCACGTAGGTGGGCGTGTTGTCCAGGAAACTCGAGAGCCCGCCGGTCATCCAGAAAAAGTGCCAGGGCCTGGTCACGCCGAACTCGCCGCCGTGGAGGTGGAGCCACATGAGGGCTGGGACCATGGTGGCGAAGATCCCCAGGAAGAGGAAGGCCACCTCGATGATTCCGGCGAAAGTGAATTCATTCTCCTCGCGGAGGGCCTTGGGCGTGAACCTCCAGGACAGAAGGGTGAGGAGGACCATGACGATCTCCCGCAAGTACCACTTCTCCTGCAGGTAGGCCCACTTCTCACCGAGGCTCAGGGGATTGATGAAGGCCACGGACAGGACCACTCCCAGGAGGAAGAGGAAATTGATCTTCCCCACGAGTTGCAGGGGCTGGATCTGGGTCTCGTCGCGGAGGATGTCCTTCTTGGTCTCCTTCCGGTACTGGATGGAATCGAAGATGTAGTAGACCACCAGGAGGACCCCAATTGCGAAGGCCCAGTGGGGAAGGAGGTGGAGGGTCCAGGTGAAGGGAACGCCCCGCAGATACCCCATGAAGAGGGGCGGGTCGCCCAGGGGCGTCAGGCTCCCTCCTATGTTCGCCACGATGAAGGTGAAGAAGATCACCGTGTGCATCACGTGCTTGCGCTCCGAGTTGGTCCGGAGCAGGGGCCTGATGAGGACCATGGCGGCCCCCGTGGTGCCCATCAGGGAGGCCAAGAGCCCCCCCAGGGCCAGGAAGGCCGTATTCACGGCGGGCCTGGCCTCGATGTCCCCCCGGAGCACGATGCCTCCGCTGATGATGTAGAGGGAACCCAGCAGGACGATGAAGGAGATGTATTCCTCCCCTTCGTGGAGCAGGTGGTGCACCCCGTCGTGGCCGCCCCAGATCCACAAGTAGAGGATCACCGGAATGCCCAGGATCAGGCTCACCTTGAGCTTGTTCCAGTTGTCCTCCCACCAGTGTTCCCGGACCAGGGGCATGACGGCGATGGAGAGGAGCATGAGGACGAAGAAGATCATGCTCCAGGGAGGAGGGTCGAAGGGCTTCTCCTTCCCGGCGCCCTCCTCTCCATGGCCTTCCCCGCTCCCGTGAGCCTTCCCCCCCGCCTCCTTCCCGGCCTTCTTTCCGGCATCCTTCCCCCCCGCCTGGGGCGGAGGAAGGATGGGGAGAGGCCTTATGGGAACCACCTGGACCCGGCCGCCGGGCTGGGACCCCTGGGGAGTCCGCCCCTGGGCCAGGAGCCCCCGGCCTTCCGCCCCCTGTCGTGGTGTGGGCTCCTGGGCCCTGCCCGGGACCAAGAGAAGAGCCCCCAGGACGATCCCGGCAAGAAGAGAGGTAATCCGCATCCGCCCGACCTCCTTGTCCTCGTCACTTTCTTTTCGGGAACCTTCGGGAACCCAATGAAAAGAGGCTCCCCGAGGGGCCACAAGAAAAAACCCCTCCGTTCTTCCCTTTTTCTTCTTCCTTCGGTTTTTCCGTGCCTCGGGGAATAGGGACGGTAAAAAGGAGGTCTCATCGGGTCTTCCACCGGGAGCTCCGGGGGGGTCTCCCCGGCCCGGTCGGACCTGGTCCGAACCAGTCAGAGGAGCGAGCTGGATGGGAAAGAGAAAGGACTTGGCAATCCTGATCGCCTGGGCCTTCCTGGCGGGCGGGCTCTCGGCCCAAGCTCCCGGCGGGGGCAACCCTCCGCAGAAGCCCAAGCCGGCCTACACCTTCGACGGAGAGACGGTGACCTTCGTGACGGACGAACTCCAGGGCATCCCCCTCCTGGAATTCATCAAGCTCGCCCAGAAGGTCACTGGCAAGGTCTTCATCAACAACCTCTCCACTCCGGGCATCCCCGGACCGGGGGTCCCCGGGGCCCCGAACATGGGAGGAACGAAGATCTCCTTCATCGGCCCGAAGCGGGTGCACAAGGAGAACTTCTTCGCCTTCTTCCAGACCATCCTGCGGATCTACGGCTATGCCGTGGTGAAGAGGGGCGAAGGGGACACGGAAGTCTACGAGGTGGCGGCCCTCAACTCCCAGAAACGAAACGACGTGAAGAGCGCCAGCAGGTTCATCCCCTGCGACGAGCTGGAACAGTACGCCCGCGACGAGGGCACGGTGGTCCTGACGACGGTGAAGTTCAAGTACATGGACCCCCGCCAGGCGGCCTCCACCCTCCGGCCTCTCTTCACGGACTCGGCCAACTTCGCCCAGGTGGTCTCCGTAGGGGACTCCAACTCGGTAGTCATCATGGGCTTCGCTCCTTTCGTCTGGACCATCTACAGGATGATCAAGCTCGTGGACGTGCCCCCGGACATCGAGAAGCCCAAGGTCGAGATCCTGCGCCTCCAGTACGCCTCGGCCGACGAGCTGGAACCCATCATCTCCGACCTGGTCACCGCCAGTTCCGGGACCAAGGGGGGAAGGCGCCAGGGCGTCTCGGGCCGGCTCATGGCCAACTACGTGGAGCCCAAGATCATGGCCGAGCCCAGGACCAACTCCCTCATCGTGGTGGCCATGAAGGAGGATCTCCCCAACATCGAAGAGCTGGTGGTGAAGCTGGACACCCAGGTGAACACCGTGGAAGGAGACTACCACGTGGTCCAGCTCACCAACGTCCTGGCAGAGAACGTGGCAAACACGCTCCGCCAGTTCCTTCTCCAGGCCGACCAGGCCCAGCAAAGGGCCCTCCAGGGGAGGGGCCAGCGGCGGGTGAACCGGGAGATCCGGCCCGTGGTCATCCCCGACAAGAAGAGCAATTCCCTCCTCATCATGGCATCCAAGACCCGCTACGCGGAGCTCCTGAAACTCATCGAGAGACTGGACGTCCGCCGGCCCCAGGTCCTCATCGAGGCGGCCCTGGTGGAGGTGGACGTGAACGGCACCCTGGACTTCGGCGCCGAGCTCGGCCTGGTGGACGTAGGCGGCGAGAGTTCCGACTGGAAACGCCCCTTCGGCTTCACGAGCTTCGGGCTGAGCGAGTTCCAGGACACCGACGGCAACGGCATCCCCGACCTCAGGCTCCCCAACTTCTCCAATCCCCCCAAGGGCCTCCTGGGAGGGATCATCACCGGGGGGGATTTCTCCATCCCCCTCCTGCTCCACCTGAACCAGTCGGACCAGCTGGCCAACGTACTCTCCATCCCCTCGGTCCTGGTCAACGACAACGAAGGGGCCGTGGTGACCTCCACGAAGGAAGTGCCCACCCAGACGAGCAACCAGGGGACGGCCACGACCAGCACGGGATTCTCGGGCTACCAGAAGGCGGGGATCACCCTCAGCATCTCCCCCTCCATCTCGGAGTCCAACTACCTGAAGCTCAACATCGATCTCGAGGTGAGCCGCTTCCTCGGCTCCACCACCAACGCCGCCCTTCCTCCCGACAAGATCACGAGGAAGATCAGCACCAAGGTGACCATCCCCAACGGCCACACCCTGGTCCTGGGAGGGGTGCTCCAGGACGACTACAGCGACGGGAACACGGGGATCCCCATCCTCAAGGACATCCCCCTCCTGGGCTGGCTCTTCTCCTCCACGAGCAAGACCTCGGACAAGTTGAACCTCTACTTCTTCATCACCCCCTACATCATGGACGAGAAGGACTTCTCCGACCTGAAGGCCCTCTCGTATCAAACCAAGCTGGAGGCCCAGCAATACATCGGGAAGGAACGGATCCAGCTGGTGGACCGCAAGTGGACGGGAGGAAACCGGATCAGGATCGACGACTCCAACGTCTCCCTGGAGGACCTGGAACGGCTCGGCGGGCTGGAGCTCCCCGTATACAAGCCCCCCAAGAAGGGTGAGCGGAAGCTCAAGCCCGGCGAAGCGCCGCCGGTGGAGATCCTCCGGCGTGCCGGGTCCCGCCCGGCCGCCCGGCCGGCCCTTCCCGAGGCGGGAGCGAAGAAAAAATGATCCTCCTGGACAAGCTGGAAGAGAAGCTCCTCGCCTCGGGGCTCCTGGACAAGCAGAAGCTCCAGGAAGCCCTGAGGCAGAAGGAGGTCACGGGCCAGCCCCTGGACCGGGTCCTCATCGGCAAGGGCTTCGTCCCCGAGGAGCCCCTGCTCAAGTTCCTCGCCGACTTCTTCGGCTACGAGTATCTGCCCAACCTTTCGGGCCGGTCCGCCCCACTGGAATTCGTCCAGAAGGTGCCCGTCCAGTTCGCCCGCTCCCAGCACCTGGTGGGCCTGGAGATGCGCCAGGAAGAGGGGATCATGGTGGTGGCCACCTGCACCCCCCTGGACGTCCAGCCCATGGACGACCTGGCGGCCATCCTGGGCTGCGACGTCGAGCCCGTCGTGGCCCCCAGGGGGGAGATCGCCGCCTTCATCAACCGGGCCTACCGCCACAAGGCCGACGGGGTGGACGAGGCCCTGGAGGGCATCGAGGAAGAGGACATCCTGGGCCTCACCGCCCAGATCGAGGAGTCGGAAGACCTGCTGGACACGGCCAACAAGGCCCCCATCATCAAGCTGGTCAACATGCTCCTCTTCCAGGCCCTGAAGTTGCGGGCCTCCGATATCCACCTCCAGCCCTTCGCGGACCACCTCCAGGTGCGGATGAGGATCGACGGCGTCCTCTACGACATGCAGACCATCCCCAAGAAGGCCCAGGAAGCCGTCATCAGCCGCATCAAGGTCATGGGGAAGATGGACATCGCCGAGCGCCGCCTCCCCCAGGACGGCAGGGCATCCATCCGGATCGGGGAAGGCGACGTGGACTGCCGCATCTCTTCCATCCCGAGCGCCTACGGCGAGCGAATCGTCATCAGGATCCTGGACAAGACGGCCAAGATCTTCACCCTGGACGAGATCGGCCTGGACCCGGACCAGAAGGCCACCCTGGAGAAGTACATCCACTACTCCCACGGGATCATCTTCCTCACGGGCCCGACCGGGTCGGGCAAGACCACCACCCTCTACGCCGCCCTGTCGGCCATCAATTCCCGGGAGAAGAACATCCTCACCATCGAGGATCCCATCGAGTACCACCTGGAGGGAGTCTCCCAGGTCCAGGTCTCGGTGAAGAAGGGTCTCACCTTCGCCGCCGGGTTGCGCTCCTTCCTCCGCCAGGATCCGGACGTGATGATGGTGGGCGAGGTGCGTGACAGGGAGACGGCGGACATCGCGATCAGGGCCGCCCTCACGGGGCACTTGGTCTTCTCCACGGTCCACACCAACGATTCGGCCTCCACGGTGACCCGGATGATCGACATCGGGATCGAGCCCTACCTGGTCTCGTCCTCCCTCATCCTGGTCATCGCCCAGCGGCTGGTGCGGCTCATCTGCCCCCATTGCAAGGAGGGCGTAACCCCCTCCAAGGAGGACCTCCTGCGCATGAAGGACCTGGGGATCGACCCCGACGAATTGCCCGAGGGAAAGATCTGGCGGGGCGCGGGTTGCGACGAGTGCTTCAACTCCGGGTTCGCCGGCAGGACGGCCCTCTACGAGATGCTCCCCATCGAGGAGCCCGTCCGGGAGAAGATCATGCAGAAGGCCTCGGCCACGGAGATCAAGCTGGACGCCATCAAGCGGGGCCTGGTCACCCTCCGGATGGACGGCATCCGAAAGGTGAAGCAGGGGCTCACCACGATGGAGGAGGTGCTCCGGGTCACCCAGAGAGACATCGCCTGACGCCCGCCTATGCCCATCTACGAATACAAAGCCCTGACCCCCGACGGTTCCACGAGGACCGGGGTTGTGGACGCCGACTCCCCCAAGGAGGCGCGGAGCAAGCTCAGGGGCGAGAAGCTCCTGGTCACGGAGATCGCCCCCCTGGGGGAGAAGAAGAAGAAATTCTCCCTCAAGCAATTCCTCCCCTCTTCCCAACCCACCTTCCCGAACAAGAAACGGACCGAGCAGGTGGCCGCCGTGACCCGCCAGATCGCCACCCTCCTGGCGGCGGGGATTCCCCTGGCCGAGGCTTTGAAGGCCGTGGTGGAACAGGCGCCGGACCGGGAAGTGGAGACGGTCTTCCGGGAGATCCGGGAGAAGATCTCCCGGGGGCTCTCCTTCGGGGAGACCCTCCACGGATACCCGGCCTACTTCACGGAACTCTACTGCAACATGGTCAAGGCCGGAGAGGCGGCGGGGAACCTGGACGAGGTGATGCGCCGCCTGGCCGACTTCCTCCAGGCCCAGGCCCGGATGCGGAACAAGGTGGGAGCCGCCCTGGTCTACCCGACGATCATGATCATCCTGGGGACCCTGGTCGTGGCCGTCCTGGTCACCTTCGTCGTTCCCCAGGTGACCCAGCTCCTCCGGCGCCAGGGCAAGGTCCTTCCTTTGCCCACCCAGATCCTGGTGAACGTCTCCAGCTTCATCCGGGACTGGTGGTGGGCTGTGATGTTGGCCCTGGCGGGCCTCCTCTGGATCTTCCAGAAGGTGGTCGCCACCGACAGGGGGGGATACCTGTGGGACCAGTTCAAGCTCAAGGTCCCCATCCTGGGGGACCTCTTCCTGAAGCAGGCCGTCTCCCGTTTCGCCCACACCTTCGCCACCCTGCTCCGCTCCGGGGTGCCCGTGCTCCAGGCCATCCAGATCACCAAGAACATCCTGGGCAACCGCGTCCTGGCGCGGGTGCTGGACCAGGTGCACGACCACATCATGGAGGGGACGGACATCTCCACCCCATTGAAGCTCTCCGGGGCCTTCCCGCCCGTGGTGGGCTACATGATCGCCGTGGGGGAACAGTCGGGGAACCTGGACGAACTCCTGGACAAGGTGGCCGACGCCTACGACGAGGAGCTGGAAGTGGCCACCCAGAAGATGACCGCCGTGATCGAGCCCTTGATCATCGTCTTCCTGGCCGTGATCGTGGGCGGCATCGTGGTGGCCATCATCCTGCCCATCCTGGAGACCATGCAGTTTTGAGACACCCCCCCCCTTCCGGGAAAGAAAAAGGGGGGTTCAATAGTCAAAAGACCGAAGGCCAGGAAACGGCCCGGGAAGGGCCGAGAGGAACTCGAGCCATGAAGACGAGAAAACGAGAAAAGAAGGACCTGGGCTTCACCCTGGTGGAGCTCATGGTCGTGGTGGTGATCCTGGGGCTTTTGGCCACCCTGGTGGCCAAGAACGTGATCCCCTACATCTTCAAGAGCACCGTCACCGTGGCCAAGATGGACATCAAGAACATCGCCGAGGCGGTGGACCTCTACAGGGCCAACAACCAGGGCAAGCTCCCCGAGAGCCTGGAGGAGCTGGTCCAGCCCGACGAGAACGGCCAGACCTACCTGAAGGACATGACCGAGGTCCCCAAGGATCCCTGGGGCAACGAGTACCAGCTCGAGGAGGACCCGGAGAGGAAGGGAGGCTACATCATCCGGTCCTTCGGCCCCGACAAGGAACCCGAGACGGACGACGACATCACCAACCTGAACATGAAGCAGGACAACCGGGAAGGAGGATAGCAAGCCGTGCTGGGCCGCCGGGACAAGGGTTTCACCCTCCTGGAGCTCATGGTGGTCATCGCCATCATGGCCCTGGCCACCCGGCTGGTCTTCTTGAACGCCGGCGCCTTCATCCCGAGCTGGCAACTGAACTCCGAGGCGAGGCGCCTCGCCAGCCGGATCTCCTTCCTGGCCTCGGAGGCCCGGATCCAGGGGAGGCGGATGGGCCTGGAGTTCGACCTGGACAGGGAGTGTCTTCGGACCAACCTCCCGGCGGACTACACCCTGGCCCTGGTGGACGAAGCCACTCCCCCCCAGCTCTCCACGGACTGGCGCCGCCTGGACCCGCCCCTGGTGATCGACTCCATCGAGATCGCCGCCAAGGGAAACATCTACAAGAGCGGCCGGGTGGTCCTCCCTTTCAGCCCCCTGGGAACCACCGTGGAAGCAGCCATCTTCCTGAGAAACCCCAACTACGAGAACCTGGAGACCACCCTCCTGGTCCACGGCCTCACCGGCGAGGTGGAGGTCCTTCCCGGCGAGATCCACCTGGAGGAGGTCACGGAGAATGATTTCTAGGAGGGCGCAAAAGCGGGGAGGCCGGGAGGGATTCACCCTCGTGGAAGCCCTCGTGGCCTTCGCCATCCTCACCCTGGCCGTGGTGGGCCTGATCTGGTCCAGGTCCAAGGCCGTCCAGGAGGCCGCCGAGGCCCGGAACCTCAAGCTCGCCGTGAAGATCGCCAGGGAGACCCTGGACAAGCTCCAGGCCGGAATGAACCAGGAGAACCCGGTGGACCTGAACACCTGGCAGGAAGTGGAGAAGTATCCGGGATTCTACGTCCGGGTCGTCACGGGGGACCTGGAGATCTCCGACTTCGAGACCGCCCTGGCCGAGGAGGAGAACGACGAAGAGCAACTCCGGCGCCTGGACTTCCAGGAGAGACTCAGGCTCGACAGGGAGACCTCCCGGATGAATGAAGGCGCCGCCGGGGCCGGGGCGGCAGGCGCGGCGGAAACGGGGAACGACCAGGAGGAGGAACTCCCCATCGACGAGGAGACCTACCAGGAAATCCTCGTGGCGGTGAAATACCCCTCCCTCAATTTCAAGAAGAACCCCAACGGGGAGGGGATCTTCCTCCTCAGGGACAAGATCTCCACCCTGGCCCTCTCGGGGGAGACGCCCGAGCAGGCGGAGGAACGGAAATCCACCCTGAACACGGGGGGGACGGCGGGAGGAGGGGGCCTGTGAAGAAGTTCGCCGCCCGCGGATTCACCCTCGTGGAAGTCCTGGTGGCCATGGCCATCACGGCCATGATCGTCTCCGCCATGATGACCACCCTCTGGTACGCCATGCGGGCCCGCCAGGAGGTGGAGGCCCTCTCCGAGCCCTTCCGGGACGGCCCCAGGATCATGACCATGATCGAAAGGGACCTGAAGGCCCTTCTCACCTACAACGTGAAGGGCTACAAGGTCCTCAGGGGACTCAACAACGCCATCGGCGGCCAGGACGCCGACAGGATCGACTTCCTCTGCGCCACGGACAGCATCATCCCCCGTCAGTTCGACGGAAGGCCCGTCAAGGCCGACTGGTGCGAAGTGGGCTACTGGGTCCGGGCCAACCCGGACAACCCGGACCTGCTGGAGCTCTACCGCCGGGAGGACATGTTCTCCGACGAGGAGCCTTTCCAGGGGGGGGAATTCCTCCTCCTTTCCAACAGGGTCCGGTCCTTCAACATCACCTACTTCTCCGAGCTGGGCCACGACGCCGAGCCCCTGGACGAATGGGACACCACCCAGGAGGGCCTCCTTCCGAGAAGGATCCGGGTGGACCTGACCCTGGAGAGGGAGGCGGACACGGCCAGGACCCGCCTGAGCGAGGCCAGGGAATACGAAGGAAGGATCCTCCACTTCCGGATGGAGTTCGTCTTCCAGCCCTGGCAGGTGGAATGTCTCCTCCAGGGCAACGCCCTGGCCCCCCTGGTTCCTCCCGGTCCCCCCAAGGAGGACCAGGGGAAGGAAGGACCCAAAGGCGGAGGAGTGGCCGAATCCCTCCAGGGACTGAGGGGAAAAGGCCCGGCAGGGCCCGGACCGGCCCCCAGGAACAGAGGATCCAGGGGAGGGAGGCCCGGTTCGGGCTCCACCATCAACTTCCAAGGCGGCGGCCAGGCCAACCTGAACGACCTGCTCCGCCGCCTCGGCGCCGGCAGCCGTTGACCCCCCCTTTTTTTGCCGGGAGTAGTTTTATAACGAGGGTCAGGAGAGGTAGATGTCCATGATGGTGTTCAACATCTTCAGGGCCTCTTCCTTGGGCCTCTGGAAGCTGTTCCGGCCGATGATGGAGCCGAAGCCCCCTCCTTCGTGGATTCCCCGGATCTCTTCGTAGACCTCGTCCAGGCTTCCCTTGGAAGGCCCGCCGGAGAAGATCACGATGCGCCTTCCGTTGAAGGCGGACTGGACCACGTGGCGGACCCGGTCGGCCAGGGTATCGATGGGAATCTGGTACTTCTCGTAGACCTTCTTCGCCGCCTCCAACTCCACGTGCTTCGTCGGGGGCTTCACCTTCACGATGTGGGCTCCAAGCTGGCATGCGATCTGGGCGGCGTAGGCGGCAACGTCCACGGCGGTCTCCCCTTCCTTGGAGAGCTGGCTGCCCCTGGGATAGGACCAGACGACCACGACGAGGCCCGCCGCCTTGGCCTTCTCCGTGAGCTCCTTGAGCTCCGTATACATGGCGTTCTTCTGGGCCGATCCGGGGTAGATGGTGAAACCGATGGCACAGCACCCCAGTCTCAAGGCGGTCTCGACGGAGGAAGTGATGGCCGGCTTGGGATCCTTGCTGGTCCAGAGGCTCTCGTTGTTGTTCAGCTTGAGGATCAGGGGAATCTTCCCGGCGTAGGTGGAGGCCCCGGCCTCGATGAAGCCCAAGGGGGCCGTATAGGCGCTGCAACCCGACTCGAGGGCCAACTGGAAATGGTAATGCGGATCGTAACCCGCAGGATTGGGAGCGAAGGACCGGGCCGGCCCGTGCTCGAACCCCTGGTCCACGGGGAGGATCACCATCTTCCCCGTTCCCCCGAGTTTTCCGTGCATGAGCATCCTGTAGAGGTTGGCCTTGACCCCAGGATTCTCCGATTCGTACCAGGAAAGGATCTCCTCCACTCTCTCTGTCATCTCTGCACCATCCTTGGTTAGGTCGCCTTAAGGTCCATGGAAGGCCGGTCCTCCCGGCTGGCGGCAAGATTAATCTATCCCGCCCCCGGAACAACCAGGAACCTTCCCTTCCCCGCTCTTTTTCGCCGGGGGCTAGAACTGCACACCCACCCGGATCCCCAAGGCCAGGGCCCCGGGCCGGCTCCGGCCTCCCGGAGAAAGGATGTATTGGAGGTCCGGTTTCACCCAGGCCCAAGGCCTCGCCTGGAACCGGTAGAAGACCTCCAGGGCCGTCTCGGAGTGTCTTTCGAAACCTGTCTTGGCGCTGAAACGAACCTGGAAACAGCCGATCCCCGCCACGTCGGCCCCCCGCCCGGGAAGAGGCCCCGTCCACTGGAGCCCTCCGCCAAGGTATCGGGCCACTTCGTCCAGGTTCTCCGGCGCCCAGGTGAACTGGAGGAAGCACCCCACCCCCCCCGCCCGGTCCCCCTTTTTCACCAGGTCCTGTT
>Ga0256914_1000426_pt1 | contig 41777 bp, 40 predicted proteins | sample HulkmetaG_FD_191571 | JGI IMG/M metagenome (GOLD analysis project Ga0256914, IMG submission 191571) | Hydrothermal chimney microbial communities from Main Endeavour vent field at the Juan de Fuca Ridge, Pacific Ocean - Hulk | ecosystem: Environmental > Aquatic > Marine > Hydrothermal vents ... | reverse complement strand
AAATGGGAAATCGCCTTGAATGCCAAAGCCGATCAGAAATACATCATTTGCAATGCGGACGAAGGCGATCCCGGGGCCTTCATGGATCGGGCTGTCATCGAAGGCGATCCGCATCGCGTTTTGGAAGGACTGATGATTGCCGGATATGCGATCGGGGCCACCAAAGCTTACATCTACATTCGCGCCGAATACCCCCTGGCAATCGAACGTCTGCAATGGGCCATTAGTCAAATTCGATCGTTGGGATTACTGGGTGAAAATATTTTTAACACCGGTTTTGAATTTGATATTGTCATTAAAAAAGGGGCCGGTGCCTTTGTTTGCGGTGAAGAAACCGCACTAATTCACAGCATCGAAGGCAAACGGGGCATGCCCCGTCCCCGTCCGCCCTACCCGGCCATCAGCGGTTTGTTCGGGAAACCCACCGTCATTAACAACGTGGAAACGCTGGCCAATATCCCGGGAATTGTGCGTAACGGTGCCGAATGGTTCAACCGTTTGGGAACCGAAACAAGCAAAGGTACCAAAGTATTTGCTCTCTCGGGCAAAATACAGCGCACCGGTTTGGTCGAAGTAGCCATGGGTACCCCACTGCGCAAGCTGGTTTTTGAGATTGGCGGCGGCGTGGAAAAAGATCGAACGTTCAAAGCCGTGCAAATCGGTGGCCCGTCCGGGGGATGCATTCCCGAACAATTTCTGGATATTCCCATCGATTACGAGTCGCTAAAACAGGTGGGTGCCATGATGGGCTCCGGTGGCCTGGTCGTGGTAGACGACAAAACCTGCATGGTTGATCTGGCAAAATTTTTCATGGATTTCATCCAGCGTGAAAGTTGTGGCAAATGCATTCCCTGCCGGGAAGGCACCCGACAGATGCTCGAAATTTTAAATCGCATCACCAGCGGAAGACGTTCGGAAAAGGCAAACGATGCCCTGCTCCGCTTTAAAAGCATCATGTATCTGGAACGCCTGGCGCATGTCATCAAAGATACCAGCTTGTGCGGTCTGGGACAATCGGCACCGAATCCTGTGTTGAGCACGTTGCGCTGGTTCCGGGATGAATACGAAATGCATGTTTATGAACGGCGCTGCCTGGCTGGCGTGTGTGCCGATTTGCTCACCTTCACAATCGATCCGGAAAAATGTCAGGGCTGCACACTTTGCGCCTTAAAGTGCCCCACGCAAGCCATTGTGGGGGCAAAACGCACCCCACACTACATCATCACCGAGAAGTGCATTGGGTGCGGTACCTGTCTGGAAGTGTGCAATTTTGATGCGGTTTTGCTTAATTGAAGAAAGGAAAGACCATGTTCGAAATAGAAGTAAACGGACGAACAATTCAGGCCGAACCGGGCGAAACTATTTTAAATGCACTTAAACGGGCCGGGATTCACGTGCCCACTCTGTGTCATTTAAGCGATCTGTTTCCCAGCGGAGCCTGCCGAATTTGTTCGGTGGAGGTAGAAGGATATCCGACTTTAATCCCTTCGTGTGCCTATCCTGTGCAGGAAGGCATGAAAATTCGTACCAATTCGCCCCGTGCCGTTTTGGCCCGTAAAACGATTATCGAATTGCTGCTGGCCAATCATCCGGATGATTGTTTGTACTGCGTACGCAACGGCAATTGCGAGCTGCAGCATCTGGCGGCTTTGTACGGTGTGCGCGAGCGACGTTTCCCGGCCGGACACGATTTTAAACCTCTGGACGTTTCCTCGCCGGCCATTGTGCGCGATCAGAACAAATGCATCCTTTGCGGAAAATGTGTGCGGGTTTGCGAAGAAATTATGGGCGTGTCTGCCATCGATTTTATTCACAGAGGCAGTAAAACCATCATCGGGCCGGCATTCGAAGAAAGCATTAATGTTTCGTCCTGCATTTTTTGCGGACAATGTTTGCTCGTTTGTCCGACCGGGGCCTTGCGTGAGCGAAGTGCGCTAAAAGAAGTGACCGACGCCCTTCAGAATCCTGAAAAATTTGTGGTTGTGCAAAATGCCCCGGCCATTTCCGTGACGTTGGCCGAAGAGTTTGGCTTTGAAGGAGGGAAAGACGTGCATCGCATGATGGTTGATGCCCTGCGCCGTCTGGGTTTCGATCGGGTGTTTGATACGGCCTTTTCGGCCGATCTGACCATCATGGAAGAAGCTACGGAATTGGTGCAACGTCTGCAATCCGGCGGTGTTTTGCCCATGTTTACCAGTTGTTCCCCGGGCTGGATCAAATTTGTGGAGCAGTTCTACCCGGAGTTTATTCCCCATCTTTCTACCTGTAAAAGTCCGCAGCAAATGCTGGGGGCAGTCATCAAAACCTATTTCGCGCAAAATGAGGGAATCGATCCGGCGCGTATTTTCAGCGTGGCCATCATGCCTTGCACTGCCAAAAAATTTGAAGCGGGGCGTCCGGAATTTAGCAAGAATGGCTATGCCGATATCGATGCGGTACTGACCACACGCGAGTTGGCCCGACTCATTCGCATGTACGGCATCGAATTTTCGTCACTAAAACCCGACGAGGCCGACATCCCTTTCGGGAAACGCAGTACGGCCGGCAAGTTGTTTGGCGGCACCGGTGGCGTGATGGAAGCCGCCTTACGCACGGCCTATTTTTTGATAACCGGTCGTGAACCCGAACGGCTGGAATTCGAAGAAATCCGTGGTCTTAAGGATATCCGCGAAGCGAAAATCAGGATCGGAGATTTAACATTGGGCGTTGCCGTGGCCAACGGAATTAAAAGCGCCAGGGCACTTCTGGAACAAATTAAAAACGGCCGCAACGATCTCCATTTCATCGAGGTAATGACCTGCCCCGGAGGCTGCGTCGCCGGAGGCGGCCAACCCTTTGAAACCGATCAACAAAAAATCCGCACACGTCTGCAAGCCCTGTACAAAATTGACCGCAGCGAAACTTTGCGTACTTCGCACGGAAACGAGGCGGTGCAGGCACTTTATCGTGATTTTCTGGAAAAGCCGTTGAGCAAGAAAAGCCATGAGCTGTTGCACACAACATACATGGCCCGAAATGTACTGGGTTAAGTGGGTGAAAAATGGCTGAAATTTTGCAACTGATTTACACCGAAAAAGAACGCTGCCGGGTGTGTTACACCTGCGTTCGGGATTGTCCGGCCAAGGCCATTCGCATTTACAATGGCCAGGCCGAAGTCATCAACGAGCGATGCATTGGCTGCGGTAATTGCGTGAAAGTATGCCGCCAGAATGCCAAACGGGTGTACAATTCGATTCCCGAAGTCCAAAATTTGCTCCGTTCGGGCGGAACAGTAGCCGCCATTCTGGCACCCAGCTTCCCGGCAGAGTTTTCGGATTACGCCCCGGAACAGGTGGTGGGCATGGTGCGCAAATTGGGCTTCCGTTACGTAAACGAGGTGGCCTTTGGCGCCGATCTGGTTGCCACGGCCTATCGCGCGCTCATTCATGAAAATCCCGACCAACGCTACATTGCCACAACCTGTCCGGCTCTGGTAACCTACGTGCGCAAATACCATCCCGGGCTGGTGCGGCATTTGGCGCCCATCGTTTCACCCATGATTGCCACGGCACGTGTGTTGCGTGCCCGGTACGGAAACCCGCTTGCCATTATTTTTATCGGCCCGTGTTTTGCCAAAAAGGCCGAGGCGCAATGGGAACAAAATGCCGGACTTGTGGATGGAGTTTTGACCTTTGCCGAATTGCGCGAACTGTTCGAAATGGAAAATATTACGGCAGAACACACGCCGCTCTCCGAGTTCGATCCGCCCTTTCCCGGGCTGGGCATGATTTTTCCCGTAACCAGAGGATTGGTACAAACTTCCGGCCTCAGCGATGACATTGTTCAGGGAGAGGTCATTGCCACGGACGGGAAAATGAATTTTGTACACGCCATTAAAGAATTCGAAAAAGGCGAACTGGAAACCCGCCTTCTGGAAGTGCTTTGCTGTACCGGCTGCATCATGGGGCCGGGTTTTAGCAAGGAGCAACCCTATTTTTTGCGACGCACGGCCGTAAGCCGCTATGCCCGGGAACGCCTGGAACACTACGCGCAATATTCGGAAGATCAGTCCTGGGAACAGTATCGCAACATCGATCTTTCTACCGATTTCGAGGCCGATGCGGTACAAGACGCTTTGCCCACTAAAGAACAAATCGAAGAAGTGCTCCGGCGTCTGGGCAAATTTAAACCCGAAGACGAACTGGATTGCGGCGCCTGCGGATACGAGACGTGCCGGGAACATGCTGTGGCCATCATCAAAGGTTTGGCCGAAAGCGAAATGTGTCTGCCGTACACCATCGATCGCTTAAAAAATTCTTTGAAAGAACTAAAACACTCCAACGAACAGTTGGCTTCAACCCGGCAGGCGTTGATTAACGCCGAAAAACTGGCCAGCATGGGACAACTGTCCGCGGGAATTGCGCACGAAATCAACAATCCTTTGGGAGTAATTCTCCTGTACACCAAAATGATGCTGGAAGATTGTGATCCGCAGAGTGAAGAATACGAAGATTTAAAAATGATTGTGGAACAGGCCGAGCGCTGCAAAAATATCGTTTCGGGATTGCTGAATTTTGCCCGCAAAAGCAAGGTGCACATCAAACCCATCGATGCCCGCGCCCTGATCGATCGCTGCCTGAAAGCCATCATCATTTCTCCGAAAATCGAAGTGCAGGTCGAACACCATTTGACGGATCCCGTGGTAGAAGTGGACCCGGACCAGATTGTTCAGGTTTTGACGAATTTGGTAAACAACGCTATGGAAGCCATGCCTCAGGGAGGAACGATTCGGATTTGCACGGAAGAAAAGGGCGATGAATGGCAAATTTCCGTTGCCGATACCGGTACGGGCATTCCCGAGCATATTTTGCCCAAAATTTTTGAGCCTCTTTTTACGACGAAAAAACAAGGTCAGGGTACCGGTCTGGGCCTGGCCGTAACCTACGGCATTATTAAAATGCACCGCGGCAAAATTGAAGTAATCTCCAATGCCGATCCCCAAAAGGGACCGACCGGCACAACTTTTACCATTACCTTGCCACGAAAAATAAAACAGGAATTTAAAGAATTATGAATGGGGTTTGTCCGCGTCAAAAAGATAAGCACTTGAACATCCTTGACATCTGGGGACCTCCTAAAATCCGGGGAAGTCATCTTCCCCGGTCCCCCTTTTGGGGGCGAAAGCCTCGGGAAAAAGCACATGCGGATGGACAAAAAATAAAAAGGAAACAACCATGAACGATACAAAAAAAACCGTCTTAATTGCCGATGATGATCCGGACCTTCTGGAACAACTTGAATGGGCCCTGCGACAATGGGGCTTTGATGTACTTACGGCCGAAACCGAAGCACAGGCCGAAGAAATTCTGCAAACAACAAAACCCGATCTGGCTATTTTCGACTTGATGATGGAAAACCGGGACAGTGGCTTTGTGCTTAGTTACAAAACCAAAAAGCGTTATCCGGATGTGCCGGTCATCATCGTTACCGCGGTGGCCGGCGAAACAGGTGTGCATTTCGATACGACCACGGACGAAGTTCGCCGCTGGGTAAAAGCCGACATCATACTGGATAAGGACATTCGATTTGAACAGCTAAAAAAAGAAATCGATCGATTTCTGGGAGAGAATCATGGCTAATTTACATGTTTTGGTGGCAGACGACGAGCCGGGCATGCGCAAAGGCATTTGCAAAGCCGTTAAACGCATGCAGCTAAAACTGAATGAGCAGGAAGAAACGATTACATTTACGCCGTTGGAAGCAGCCGACGGAACAGAAACCATACGCATGCTGCGCGAACATCCTGTTGATTTACTGCTGCTCGATTACAAAATGCCGGGAATGAGCGGGCTGGAAATTTTGGAACAGATCCGCAACGAAAAATTAGACATCATGACCATTATGGTTACGGCCTATGCCTCGTTGGATGTGGCGGTTAGTGCCACCAAAAACGGTGCGTTCGATTTTTTGGCGAAGCCGTTTACTCCGGCCGAATTGCGCAGCGTTATCGAGAAGGCAACCGGCAGCCTGCTGGCCCATCGGCAGGCCAAACGCCTGGCCGAAGAAAAACGCAAGGTCCGTTTCCAGTTTTTGTCGGTTCTGGCTCACGAACTAAAGGCACCCATCGCTGCGGTCGAATCGTACCTGCAATTGATAAAGCAACGAGCGGCCGGAGATGATTTGCAGGCCTACGATCACATTATCGACCGTTCGATTATTCGGCTGGAAGGCATGCGCAAATTGATTTTTGATCTACTGGATTTAACCCGCATTGAATCGGGCGAAAAAAAGCGGGAACTGGCAGAAGTCGATTTGGTTGAAGTGGCCAAAACCTCCCTGGAAACCATGAGCGAACTGGCCCGGCAGCGGGGCATTCGCATGGATTTGCAGGCGCCGGAGCACCTTTTTGTGATGGCCGATCGCAGTGAATTGGAAATTGTGTTTAATAATCTGATTTCGAATGCCATCAAATACAATAAAGATAACGGGCAAGTTACCGTTACGATTGCCCGGCAAGATGAACAGATCGTGATTAAAGTTTCGGACACGGGCATCGGGTTGACGCCGGAAGAGCAAAGCCGATTGTTCGAAGAATTTGTACGCATCAAAAACGAACAAACACGACACATTCTGGGGAGCGGGCTGGGACTTTCCATCGTCAAAAAAATTGCCCAGCTTTACGAAGGTTCGGTAGCCGTACAAAGCAAAAAAAATGTAGGGAGCACCTTTTCGGTGTTTTTGCCATCTAAGATAATTAGCAATAAAAACAATAAGTAATGGGGTGTAAAAAATTTTGTGAAAAAATGAACTACGTGAATTTTCCAACGTTAAATCGGATGGAATTTACAAGAAACGTATGAAGGAGGCTGTCATGAAATCGTTTAACATCGTCATCGTTGGGGGAGGACCTGCCGGAGTAACGGCGGCCATTTCTGCACGAAATACCTATCCTGAAAAGAGCATCGCCTTGATCCGAAAAGAACAAGTGCCCATGATCCCCTGCGGGATTCCTTACATTTTGCACTCATTGGAATCGATCGATCAAAACATTTTGCCCGATGCGCCTTTGCACAATAAAAATGTGGAAATCATTATCGATGAGGTAATCGGACGAAACGATCATGTGCTGGAATTGGCCAGCGGAGAAAAGATTCAATACGAAAAGTTGGTACTGGCTACCGGTTCCAGGGTGTTCATTCCGCCCATCGAAGGCATCGATCTGGATGGCGTATTTTATGTCAAAAAAGAAAAAACCTACCTGGAAACATTCAAAGAGAATGCCTTGAAAGCGCAAAAAATTGTCATCATTGGCGGGGGCTTCATCGGGTTGGAAGCGGCCGATGAACTGCTCAAAGCCGGAAAGCAGGTGACAATCATCGAAAAACTGGATCATCTGCTTCCTTTGGCTATGGATGCGGAATTCGGAGATTTCCTGGCGGAAAAGTTACATGAGAAAGGGGCCCGGGTTTTAACGGGAGTAACGGTCAAAAAAATTTACGGTAGCCCAAAAGTGCAGGGGGTGGTTCTGGAAGACGGCACAAAAATCGAGGCCGATATGGTTATTGTTTCGGCCGGCTATCGTCCCAATCTGGCGCTGGCAAAAAAATTGGGTTTAGACTACGACGAACGTTACGGTATTTTGGTTGACGAATATTTGCGTACCTCCGAAAAAGACATCTTTGCCGTCGGAGATTGTGCGGCAAAGCGTAATTGCTACACTGGTGAGTTTACTAAAATCATGCTGGCCTCTACCGCTATGGCCGAGGGACGATTGGCCGGATCGAACCTGTACGATATCAAAGTGATTCGCAAGTTTATGGGCATTTTGGGCTCCTTTTCCACCAAAATAGCCGATGTGGCTCTGGGCGTTTCGGGCATGACCGAACGCGATGCCAAAGCGCTGGGTGTAGATTACGTCGTTGGTACAACCGAAACATTCGACCGCCATCCGGGTAAGTTGCCGGGCGCCAGTAAAATTTATTTGAAGCTCATTTTTGCCCGTTACTCTCACACTCTGTTGGGTGGAGAAGTACGCGGCGGCGATTCAGTCGGGGAAATTGTCAATATTCTTTCGGTAATGATCCAGAAACAAATGACCGACATGGAAATCGATACGCTGCAAATAGGAACACATCCGCTGTTAACGGCATCGCCGATCGCTTATCCGATTATTAACGCAACCGCCGATGCCATCGTAAAATGGTTGCATTTGAAATAGTGGAATGCGGTCATGGGAATCAACACGCACGCAAAACAGATCGGGGACTTTGCGGTACGCCTCTGGAATTAGAGGATGCTTTTGGTCGTGCGGGGTTGTTTCCAAAAGCAGGACGCTTGCGGTTTAACCAATCCGCGGAAAGCGACAAAAGAAGAAATTATTCGAATTTTTAAAGAAGCTATGTAATTAAAAAACCGGGGAGGAGGCAGCTCTCCTCCCCTTTAAACTTATGTTGACAAAAGAAGAAATCGTTTACTGGCTAAAAGAAGACAATCCCGACCTGCTGCAGGCCCTGTGGCAAAATGCCGACCGTGTACGGCAGAACCATGTGGACGCTGTCGTACATTTGCGTGGCATCATCGAAATTTCCAATTATTGTCAGCGCCGGTGCCGCTATTGCGGAATTAATGCGACCAATAAAAGCGTAAAACGCTATCGGATGTCCATGGACGAAATTTTGCAAGTGGCGCAGACGATTCAGGGCCTGGGGTACGGCACGGTGGTTTTGCAAGCGGGCGAAGATTTTCGGATAACAGGCGATTGGGTGCTTGAATTGGTTAAACGCATTAAAAACGATACGGGGCTGGCCGTTACGCTCAGTTTGGGTGAACGGCATCCGGACGAACTCGAGGCCTGGCATAGGGCCGGTGCCGATCGTTATTTGCTCAAATTCGAGACAGCTAATCCGTTGCTCTTTAAGAAAATTCATCCGCCCAAAAACGGAGGAATCTGGAAAAAAAGAATTGACATTTTACGATTTTTGAAGGAAATTGGTTATGAAACCGGTAGCGGAATCATCGTCGGCCTGCCCGGCCAGTCATACGAAGAATTGGCCGATTCGATTTTGTTGTTCAAAAAACTGGATTTGGATATGATCGGCAACGGGCCGTTTATTCCGCATCCCGGTACGCCTCTTGGAAAAGGCAATCAGCAACGAAAAAATCCCGTGCAACAGGTGCCAAACGACGCATTGATGACGTGTAAAGTCAATGCTTTAACGCGTATTGTGTGTCCCGATGTGAATATCCCCTCTACTACGGCTTTGGCTACGGTTGACCGGCAGCAGGGGTGTGAAAGCGGTTTGAGGAGCGGGGCCAATGTGATTATGCCCGATTTTACTCCGTTACCGTATCGGCAATGGTACGATATTTATCCCGGGCGAATGCTTTCGTACCAGACGCCGCAGAAACAGCATGCTTTGTTAGTGCGAATGTTGCACAAAATAGGGCGGCCGATTGGGCAGGGCGCGGGTGCCTCGTTGAATTTTTTAAGAAGGACAAAGAGGGTTTTTGAAGCATAAATCCGACGGGGAGGACAACATGAAACACAAATTCGTCCTTTGGCTTTTGGGCCTTTTGCTTTTCAGCACCGCGCTTTATCCCGGAGACGTGGATCGTGTGGGACAGCCCATCATGGTTTATGAAAATGGCTTTACGCCTGTAGGTGGCAATTTCTGGGCCAGTGGCGGAGCCGGCATTGCCAATCCGAACAATGCGGAAGCGTTGTTCTACAATCCGGCCTGGTCGTCCAGGTCAAAATACACTGTGCTGATCGGCGGTCTGAGACAATTTGAAAAACGTTTTTTTCTGATTGAAGATCTGGGAGTGAGTATCGGGGGCAAATGGCTCCTCCCATCATATTCGCTGCTTGCCCGGCGTTTTGAATTGGGCCTTCTGTTTTTGGGGTACCAGAATATCTACGATTTCAAAAAGAAATTCGAAGTCGAAATTGCTACTCCGGAGCACCCCGAAGGAACAGGCGAGTTTATGACCAACATCGAAGAAGAGACATTGCAGAATTTTTTTGTCGGATTTAATCGGGCACTTATTTCACACGTAAACATCGGAATAAAAGCCGGGTTGTTGCGCCATCATTTTAGCGGTGAAATCGGTCAGAGAACGATCGATTCTAAAGTCGGCTACAGTTATGCCCTGGAGCTGGGGCTTGTTGGGGCCGTGGGCGATCGGGGTCAGGTGGCACTAACTTACCGTTATTTTGATCCGCTAAAATACACTTTTAAAATGAGCGCCCCCCGATTTTCGAATAATGCCGATAGCATTGAGTGGATTAGCACGGAAATTGACAGGCAGTTTCGTTTGCCCTGGCTTTTGGATTTAGGCGTTTACTTCCGGCCTCTGAGGTATTTGCGTGTAATGCTCAAGTTGGAATATCAGGAATGGAAGAAGGTGTCCCGGTATTACGAGGATCGCCTGCAATGGGCTTTTGGTGCAACCGTTGTACCTGATGAACGCTGGCGCCTAAATTTTGGCGCGTTTAGCAGCGGCCGGTATCCCGAAAAAAAAGACGGAATTGAAGACACCCCCTTTGTGACGGCCGGAATCAATTATCGGATTAAACCCGGTTTAATGCTTAGCGCAAGTGCATTAAGCAATACGTTTTTTGTCAAAAAAATGAACGATAATGCGGAGCAGATGGAGCGCAGCCAGGTTTTATTCGGGCTACAATGGATGTTCGAATAGGCTGTTTGTCTCCGGGGCAAAAATTTGACTTTAGCCGGGGGAAGACCATTTGGGATTTTTTTTCATTTAAAATAAGTGAATTATTTTCTATTTTGTGAAATTTTTCATAAATTAAAACACGGATGAACGAACACAAGACGAAGGAAAAAACATTGAAAAAAGAATTTAAATTATCGCAGCATGCGTTTGATTTTATTGACGATCAAAAGCTTTTAATGCTACTGGAAGGGCCGCAGCCGCACCCCCAACAGGTGCGGGATGTTATTGCCAAAAGCCTTTCGAAAGAACCCCTGCAATTGGCGGAAACAGCCGTACTTTTACGAACCACCGATCCCGATTTAGTCGAAGAAATTTTTGAAGCGGCGCGTCGCTTAAAGCGCGAAGTTTACGGCAATCGCATTGTACTTTTTGCTCCGCTGTACATTGGCAATTATTGCGTAAATGATTGCAGCTATTGTGCCTTCCGGCGCAGCAACAAACAAGCGGTACGCCGTACCCTTTCGCCGCAAGAAGTGGTTCGTCAGGTGGAAGCGCTGGAAGACAAAGGGCACAAACGTCTCATTCTGGTTTTTGGCGAACATCCCAAATACGATGCCCGGTTCATTGCCGAAACGGTGCGTCGGGTGTACGGGGTTCAAAAAGGGCACGGTGAGATTCGTCGGGTAAACATCAACGCTGCGCCGCTGGATCATGAAGGCTTTCGCATCGTCAAAGAAGCAGGCATTGGCACCTACCAGATTTTCATGGAAAGTTACCATCATGCAACTTACCAGAAAGTCCATCCGGCGGATACACTGAAAGGGGATTACCTCTGGCGTTTGGATGCGCTGAACCGCGCGTTTGAAGCCGGTTGCGACGACATGGGTATTGGTGCATTGTTTGGGCTGTACGATTGGCGCTTTGAGGTGCTGGGGCTGGTGGCGCATTCTTTGTTTTTGCAGGAACAATATGGAGTAGGGCCGCACACCATCAGTTTTCCACGTCTGCAACCGGCGGCCGGTGTGCAGCTTGATCAACGCTACCTGGTGCGCGACGATGAATTCAAACGACTGGTGGCCATTCTTCGCCTTTCGGTACCGTACACCGGAATGATATTAACCGCCCGGGAACGGGCTGAGCTACGGCGTGAAATTCTGGGCTTTGGCGTCTCTCAAATCGATGCCGGTAGCCGAATCGAAATTGGCGGTTACACCGAAATTGGCGATGCGCAGGTTCAGGTTATCGAAAAGGAGCAGTTTCAACTGGGCGATTTGCGCTCTCTGGACGAAGTGATGTGCCAACTGCTGGAAGACGGTTATTTGCCCAGCTTTTGCACCTCGTGCTATCGGGTGGGGCGCACCGGAGAGCATTTCATGGAATACGCCATTCCCGGATTTATTCAACGCTTTTGCACGCCGAACGGCATTTTGACATTGGCCGAATATCTGGAAGATTACGCCTCGCCGCAGACACGCCGGGCCGGTGAAAAGTTGATTCGGCAGGAAATGAAAAAGATTGACAACCCGCGTATTTTGAAAGCGGTGCGTCAACGGTTGCGGCAAATAAGAGAAGAGGCACAACGGGATTTGTATTTTTAGGAGTAATGCTCATGAAGTTTCGCTGGGAAGAAGACCTTTTGGGGCGCATGAAAATTCCGGCAGATGCTCTCTGGGGCATTCACACGGCGCGCGCTACCGAAAATTTTAAGCTGAGCGGGCGAAAAGTGCATCCTTTTTTGATTCGTGCCTTTGGAGCCGTAAAGTGGGCCTGTGCCCAGACCAATTTCGAATTGGGTTGTTTGCAAGAGGCACATTACCGTGCGCTGGAGGACGCCTGCCGCGAAATGCTGAACGGCGAGCTGGACGATTTTATTTTAACCGATGCATTGCAGGGAGGCGCTGGTACCTCGCTTAACATGAATGTGAATGAGGTGCTTTGCAACCGCGCGCTTCAATTGCTGGGGAAATCTCCCGGTTCGTACGAAGTGCTCCATCCCATCGAGCAGGTAAATTTACATCAATCGACCAACGATACTTTTCCTACCGCTTTGCGGGTGGCGGCGCTGTGGCTGCTGGATGAGCTCGAAGACAATCTGGTGGCTCTGCTCGAAACACTGCAAACTTTGGAGCACACCTTTGCCGATGTGGTGCGCATTGCCCGTACCGAATTGCAGGATGCCGTATTAACCACTATGGGAGGCACCTTTGGGGCCTTTGCCGAACCCATTGCCCGTGACCGCTGGCGTGTTTACAAAAGCAAAGAACGCCTGCGGGTTGTAAACCTGGGAGGCACCGCTATTGGCACCGGAATAACCGCTCCGCGACGTTACATTTTTCGCGTCGTGGAAAATTTAAAAAACATCACCCGTTTGGCACTGGCCCGGGCGGAAAATTTAATCGATGCCACACAAAATGCGGATCCGATTGTCGAAGCGGATGGTATTCTTCAGACTTGTGCCGTCAACCTTTTTAAAATAAGTAATGATTTGCGCTGGCTGGCTTCTGGCCCGGAAAGCGGCCTGAGAGAGATCGTCCTTCCGCCCCGCCAGGCCGGTTCGTCGATTATGCCCGGAAAAGTAAATCCGGTAATTCCCGAAGCCGTTATTCAGGCCGCTTTAACGGTGATGAGCAATCACGAACGTTTAAGCAAGGCGGCCGCTCTGGGCAATTTTGAGTTGAATGCCTTTTTGCCTTTAATGGCCGATGCATTATTGACCAATCTCGATTTGTTGAAAAATGCCGTACGGCTTTTGGACCGTTGCTGTCTGCGGGGCATCCGCGTCAATCGGGAAGTGTGCCGCCAAAATGTTTTAAATTCCACGGCCACGCTTACGGCGTTGGTTTCCAGAATTGGCTACGCCCGGGCGCAGGCCCTGGCCGGGGCCATGCAAGAAAGCGGTAAGTCGCTCAAAACGCTTGTGCTCGGGCAAAACCTGCTTTCCGAAAGCGAGTTCGAACAATTGATCTCGGCGGAATCGGTCACGCGTTTGGGAGAAAAGGAGTCGGCCCATGATTAATTCGCCAAAGTCGGTACGATTGCACATTGGCCTGTTCGGACGACGCAACGTGGGCAAATCGTCGTTAATTAACGCGTTGACAAACCAGCACATTTCCATCGTTTCGGATGTGCCCGGAACCACTACCGACCCTGTGGAAAAGGCGATGGAATTGCTCCCGTTTGGACCGGTCGTTTTTATCGACACAGCGGGAATTGATGACCGGGGAGAGCTGGGACAACATCGGGTAAACCAAACCTTTAAGGCCTTACAGCGCACCGATGTGGCGCTGTTGGTAAGTGACGGAACCTGGGGACAATGGGAAGAAGATTTGCTGCGACGCATGCAAAAACAAAAGCTGCCCGTGATCGTGGTCTTTAACAAAAGCGATGTTTGTCCTCCGACGGAAGCGTGTCTTCGAACCCTGGAAAAAGCCGGCATTCCGGTTGTGCGTACCAATGCCATCGCAGCAAAGGGCATGCAAGCGCTAAAGCGCCTGATTTTGCAAATGGCCCCGGAAACAGCCTTCGAAGCCCCGACCATTGTCGGCGATTTGATTCGTCCGGGAGCATTGGTAGTGCTGGTGATTCCGATTGATCTCGAAGCGCCGAAAGGGCGATTGATTCTGCCGCAGGTGCAAACCATTCGGGATGTTCTGGATAACGATGCCTATTGCATGATGGTTAAAGAACGCGAATTAAGCGCGGCTCTGGCCCGTTTAAAGGAACCGCCCGATCTGGTAGTGACGGACTCTCAGGCTTTTTTGAAGGTGGCTGCCGATACCCCGAACGACGTTCCTTTAACTTCGTTTTCCATCCTTTTTGCGCGCATCAAGGGCGATTTGCGCACATTTGTACACGGCGCACTCCGTATCGAAAATTTGCGGGCGGGTGCCCGCATTTTAATTGCCGAAGCTTGCACGCATCACACCCTGGGCGATGACATTGCCCGGGTTAAAATTCCGCGTTGGCTGCGGCAATATGCAGGGCACGCGTTGAATTTTACGCATGTACAGGGACGTGATTTTCCCGAAGATTTGGCAGAATACGATTTGGTGATTCACTGCGGGGCGTGCATGTTTAACCGGCGGCAGGTTCTTGCGCGTATTGAACAGTGCCGTCAGGCTGGTGTGCCAGTCACAAATTACGGAGTGTGCATCGCCTATTCTCTGGGAATTTTCGAACGCGCCTTGCAGCCGTTTCCCGAAGCTGCCGACCTGCTGGAGAGAAAATTTCGGAGTGAAAGCTGAAATTGCGGGAAGCCTCTCAATTGGCTGCGCTGTTGAGCTTTTCCATTATGTTCTGGATGGTCATAATGGTGAACGGCTTTTTCAGGTAAAGAAACGATTCGTTCTCCGGTAAGTCGTCTTTAGCGGTCTCCTGATCGTAGCCGGACATAAACACAAAAGGAACATCGGGCAGAATATCCTTGAGTTTGTAGAAAACTTCTTTTCCGGTCGTTTGCGGTAAATTCAAATCAAGGAACACACAATCGATGGTATCCTGATGCTTTTGGGCAAGCTCAATAGATTTTTGCCCGCTTTCGGCCTCAATGGAATTAATGTCGTTTATTTCCAGAACTTCGCGAATTACATCGCGTAAAAAATCTTCATCGTCCACGATTAACACGGTTTTTATTATTTTGTTACTCAAAACAAGCCCACTTTCAAATTATTGGTACTTTACATTGGAACGTCACGCGCGTTCTTTAAACGTTTGTGTCCGCGGGGACACACTCCGGGAGTGCCTTTGAAGGGGCCTTAAAGCGGTATTTTTACAGCGCTTTGCTGCGCAAGGAAAAGCCGGCCGTTTTAACGGCTTCGGGCATTTTTCAATCCGTTGCCGGAAAGTCTGTTTAAAACATTTTTTCCCGAAACCCGATTTTTGATTTTAGTTTAAAGCCCCAATCACTCCCTTTAATGTAATATCGTCAATATTGTTCAAAAAATTTAGCTTACGTATTGCAAAAGAATTTTTCGGGAGGCGAATTGTGCAAAAAGTCACCGAAAAACGATGCGCATAAAAAGGAAAACGTAGGATGCGCCTTTGGTTTGCGAGTTTTTGATTTTACTTGGTTAGCAAAAATTCCTTATTTTAGCTCCGGTTACAGGAAGTACAGGAGAGAACATGGGTATTTCAACCGTTGACGGCGTCATTATTCTTGGGTATTTAATTATCGTCGCTCTGATCGGGTCGCTTTCCGGAGGGAAGCAACGCACGATTAACGACTACTTTTTAGGCGGCTCCAACGTGCCCTGGTGGGCGGTTGCCTTTTCTATTGTAGCGGCCGAAACCTCCAGCTTAACCTTTATTAGCGTACCGGGGTTGGCCTATTTGACGAACTTGAATTTTCTGCAACTCAGCCTTGGCTTTTTGCTGGCCCGCATCATTATTGCTATTGTCTTTTTACCGGCTTACAAAGAAGGCAAAATCAAAACGGCTTACGCCTTTTTAAAAGATCGTTTTGGCTACCGCACGCAGCGCTTTGCCTCTGTCGTGTTTTTGTTTACGCGCATTGCGGCCGACGGAGTGCGCCTGTTTGCCACGGCAATTCCTTTGGCCATTATTTTGAAGGCTTCTCCCTGGTTTGCCGACTGGACAAATTTTCAGATTTATTTTGTCTCCATCATTCTGATCGCGTTAATTTCGTTTATTTACACCTACACCGGCGGCATGAAGGGCGTAATTTGGGCCGATGTGCTGCAAATGTCCATTTACCTGGGCGGAGCGATTATTGCCTTGTTCATTTTGTGGAAACATTTGCCGACCGATTTTAGCATTCCCGCTCAAAAGTGGCAGGTGTTCAATTTTGATTTTGGGCATTCCATCGGAGAATTTTTCCGCAAGCCCTACACATTTCTGGGGGCGTTAATCGGCGGAACCTTCCTCTCGATGGCCTCTCACGGCACCGATCAATTAATCGTGCAACGTTTGCTTTCCACACGTACTTTGCGCGATAGCCAGAAGGCAATCGTCGCCAGCGGGCTGGTCATCATGTTTCAGTTTGCTTTATTCCTGGTGGTGGGGCTGTTCCTTTACGCCTTTTACCACGGCATCAGTTTAACCGATCCTGCCGCACCGTTCCACAAGCCGGATGAGATTTTCCCCTACTTTATTATTCACAATTTACCGGTAGGAGTGAAGGGAATTATTGTGGCCGGGTTATTTGCTGCGGCCATGTCCACACTGGCCGGTTCGATGAGTTCGCTGTCTGGCTCGGCAATGATGGATTTGTACAAACCGCTGAAGAAGAAAGCTCAGGGCGATGCCAAAGAACTGCTGGTTTCGCGTTTGTTTACCGTGATTGCGGCCGTAGTGCTTACCTCGGTCGCTTTTCTGTTTATTAAGATGAGTCAGTCGGTGGTGGAAATTGCGTTGGGCATTGCGTCCATTACCTACGGTGGTTTGCTGGGGGTCTTTTTGCTGGGGCTTTTGTCAAAAAAGGTAACCGAACGCGGTGCGTTGATTGGCTTTGCGGCCGGTTTGCTTGCCATGCTTTCGGTGAGTATTCCGCCCATTGTAATGGGCAAGCCGCCTCTGGTGCACTGGACATGGTACGTGCTAATCGGAAGCAGCGTGACCATTGTGTTTGGACTTATTTTCGGGCGGGGAGCTCCGCAGAAAGTCGAAACAAAATAGGCAGTATCATTAAAAAGAATGGCGGCTTAAACAGCCGCCATTTTAAGTTTAAACCGGGTTGGGCACATCGACAAAGGTAACTTTTAAATCGAACATTTCCTGTAGGTGGCGCGCCAGGGCCTGTACCCCGAAGCGTTCGGTGGCATGATGTCCGGCCGAAATAAAATGAATACCTTCTTCTTTGACGTAATGCAAAATGTGTTCGCTTACTTCACCGGTAATGTAAGCATCCAGCCCTTCGGCCACGGCCTGTTTTACGTCTTTCTGTGCGCCACCGCTAATGATGCCCACCCGCTCTACCTGTTCCGGGCCGTAAGGGAAGATAAGGGCTCCGGAATTAATCTGTTCCCGGATCAAATTGAAAAAGGCCTCTTTGGGCATGGGACCCAGCTTGCCCCGAAAGCCGATCAATTTTCCTTTGTATTCGCCGAAAGGTTTAATGTCCAGCAGTTCCAGTTGCTTGGCGATTTCGATGTTATTGCCCACCTGTTCATGGGCATCCAGGGGCAGGTGGTAGGCCAGCAGGTTCAGGTTGTTGTCCAGTAAAAGTTTGACCCGTTTTTTGTAACTGCCCCGGTACACAGGCCGTTCAAAATCCCAGATGATGCCGTGGTGCACCAGAATGGCGTCGGCCTTTAATGCGAGGGCTTTTTCGAACAATTCTACACAGGCACTTACTCCAAACACCACATGATGGACTTCTTCCGTTCCTTCTACCTGCAGACCATTGGGCCCCAAATCATTGAATTCGTCGATTTTCAGAAAGTCGTTTAAATAGGCCACTAATTCGTCGCGTTTCATTGCTGTTTCCCTTTGTTGTTCGTTTGTGCTTTTTGGGCCCGGAATTCTTTCAGGGCGTTTTGAATTTGCTCGACCAATTCCTGACTGAACAATTTGCCCACCAGAGCTTCCCGGGCTTTGTCGCCCACTTGTTGAAATTTTTCCAGATTTTCCGGGGTCTTCAGATGGAGCGTCTGGATGCCGCTTTCTTCCATTTTTTGCAACGAAGCGGCATTGTCCTTGCGACTTAGTTCGGTTAATTTGCGAAAATATTCGTACCCCTTTTGTTTGACCAACGCCTGATATTCCGGCTTGATTTTGTTAAAGGTACGCCTGGAAATGAGTACGGCCCCCATCGAGTTGGTAAGGGGAAGATCAGAAACGTATTTTATTTTGGTGAACCACTGAAGCACGATGCAGGCCAGAGGCGAGGTGTACACGGTATTGATTAATCCGGTTTGCAGCGAGGTAAGCACATCGGTAATGGAAAGAGGGATGGGTGTAACGCCAAAGGCTTTAAAGGTGGCCTCGGCCACAGGATCGCCTTCCCACATCCACACTTTCAGATGTTTGAAATCGTCCAGATTTTTTACGACCTCATTGGTAAAAATGTACACGTAGCCCACCTCGGCCCAGCCAATGAGCACAAAACCCTTTTTTTCGAAATGATCTGCGAAGTAGTCGTTAAATTTGTTAATGATGTAATCGACTTCCTGTTTGTTGCGGAAAAGGTAAGGGGTGTCCAGAATACGCACTTCGGGTAAAATGGCGCCCATGCCCACGCCGGTAAAACCCGCGCCCTGCAATTGGTTGATGCGGATTTTGCGCAAAACGTCTTTTTCATCGCCCTGCGTACCGCCGGCGTAAATTTTAAAGCGCACTTCGCCGTTGGTTTCTTGTTTTATTGTTTGGGCAAATTCGCGCATTAACTTCATCCAGGTGGAACCATCCGGAGCCAGAGTTGCAAATTTGATGACCACCGGCCCGGCGGTGCCTTGCATTACCAGTGTACTCAAAAGTAGAACCATCAACCATTTCACGATTTTCATCATTCTCCTCCTTTTTCCAGAACGCGCTCAGAAAAGTTCGCTTTTTTGTTTTAACAGGCGCCGTGCCTTGGCCTTGGCAACCTGATTCAAAAGTTTAATTTGCGGGGCCACACTCAATGGAGTTTGCAGCACTTTTTGCAAATAGTGCTCAAACAAAGCCTCATCCAGAATTTTGGCGGCGTAGTATTGTGCGGCATAAACATAGGTTAGCAAAAATCGTCCTTTTGTCAGTTCCAGATTTTTTTGGAAAAACGCCTGAGCTTTTTGGGGATCGCCCCCCAGAATACGGGGTTTTTGGCCGTAAATGCTGCCGAAAAACAGGTACACGGCTCCGTAAAAATAGGTGGAATCCAACTGCCGCACGCGCTGCATTATCGCTTCCACCTTCGGTAAATCCAGCAAGGCGCCGGGATCTTCGAGTGAAAGATTAATGTAACCGGCCCAGGCGAATCCGCTCCAGAACAGGGCAGGTACGTCTTTTCGTTTGGTCTTTTTGATGAAGGTCCGGAACGCCGTGGGATTTTTGAGCGCACTTTGTGACAAATGTAATACGCTCAAAGCGTAATTGCGTGCGCGCCGGTAGAGAAGCCGGGCGGCCTGCGGGAGGGTGTCTTCTTCAAAAGCCAGGGCATAGCCGGCGTAGCCCTGGGCCAGCATCAGCTTAATTTTCGCGTTGTCCGGGTCGCTTTTGAGCAGGCCCTCCAGCAATTTCAGGTTCGAGGCCAGCGCCGGGCGGGCCAGGCTCAGGTCTTCCTCTTCGTAGAAGGCATCGACGGCATTTTCAAACACCGGGGTGGCCTGCCGGATGGCGAACTGCCGCATGCTGCACGACGGCAAAATGACAACGGTTAACAGGGCTAACCCGAGAAGAATACGTTTCTTTTGCATGATTTTTTTCTGCCTTTTGCGCAAGTTGAAAGCTATTTTGCTTCTTTAGCCTCTTGCTTCAATTTTTCCACGGTTTCCAGAATACCTTTTTCTAAAAATGGTTTAAACAGATCGATGGGTACCGGGAAAATGGTGGTCGAATTGTTTTCCGCGCCGATTTCGATCAGGGTTTGCAGAAAGCGTAATTGCAGAGCCGAAGGGCTGGTTTCGATGATTTTGGCGGCCTGCGTCAGCTTGTCGGCAGCCTGAAATTCACCCTCCGCCGCAATAATTTTCGCCCGGCGTTCCCGTTCGGCTTCGGCCTGACGTGCCATGGCGCGTTTCATCTCTTCGGGTAAATCGATGTGTTTTACCTCTACCAGCGAAACTTTAATGCCCCAGGGGTCGGAATGCTGGTCGATAATCTCTTGCAAACGGGCGTTAATTTTATCGCGCTCGGTCAGCAACTCGTCCAGTTCAATTTGTCCCACAACACTGCGCAAGGTGGTTTGCGAAAGTTGCGAGGTGGCAAACAAATAATTTTCTACCTCAACCACACATTTCTCGGGATCAACCACGCGAAAATAGAGTACGGCATTCACCTGAACGGAAACGTTGTCTTTGGTAATAACATCCTGCGGCGGAACGTCCATGACCACCGTTCGCAGGCTAACTTTAACCATGCGATCGATTAGCGGGATCAGAAAAATAATTCCCGGGCCTTTGGCGCCTGCCAGGCGACCAAGGCGGAAGATGACGCCCCGTTCGTATTCTTTTAAAATGCGAATGGAACTGGAAAGAAGTATGATGGCAAATATGATTAGGGTCAGCAATAATTGTGGCATTTTTTGCCTCCTCTATTTTTAAATTTACTTTCCGTTCTCTTGCGGTTCGGTCTGGTAGGGAACCACTTTTAACGTTAAGGTTTGTTTATCGTAGCCAATCACCCGGACTTTTTGCCCTTTTTTACAGGGCACATCGCAGACGGCCCGCCAGAATTCTCCGTGCACCTTGATGGTGCCCTCGGGCCGAAGCGGATTGAACACTTCGCCGATTTCTCCGATCAAACCGACCAGCCCGGTGGTCGGTTTTTTGCGATGGGTTTTGACAGCCATGCCAATGGCAAACACAAAAAACAGTACGCTTAAAATAACGACAAAGGTAATAACTTGCCACGAAACCCGCAAAAATGGCAAAGGACTGTCAAACAACATGACACTTCCCATGATCAATGCGATAACCCCTCCAATGGTTAGTAAACCGTAACTGGGTATTTTTATTTCCAGTAAAAACAAGATTACGGCAAAAAGAATGAGCAATACTCCGGCGTAGTTTACCGGCAAAGTTTGCAGGGCGTAAAGTCCCAGAATCAGACAAATGCCTCCCACCACTCCCGGCAAAATCGATCCCGGATTGTACAGTTCGAACAACAGGCCGTAAATGCCCAGCATGAGTAAAATGTACGCGATGTTGGGATTGCTCAGGGTGTCTAAAATACGCTGGCGCCAATTCATTCGGAAAGTAATAATCGGAGCCTGTGCCGTGTGCAGCACTACCTTTTGTCCGTTATCCAGTTCTACGGCCTTCCCGTCGATTACTTTCAACAGCGAATCCAGCGTGGGTACCAGGTAATCAACTACATGCAGCCTGACGGCCTCTTCGGCGGTGATGTTGGCACTTTCCCGAATGGCTTTTTCGGCCCACTGCCCGTTCCGGCCGCGCTTTGCGGCCAAACTTTTGATTTTGGCGACGGCATCGTTGGTTACTTTTTCCAGCATGGTTTTGCTCATCGTACTGTCAGGCTGGCCGCCCATGGGACTACTGCCGAACACAGGATGAGCGGAACCGATGTTGGTCGATGGGGCCATAGCTGCGATGTGTGCTGCGTAGGTGACAAACACACCGGCCGAAGCCGCCCGTGCTCCGGAGGGTGCCACGTAAACCGCCACGGGTACATGCGAAGCCTGAATGGCCTTTACGATTTGATGCATCGATTCCATCAAACCACCCGGCGTGTCCAATTCGATGACCAGCAGCTGAGCTCCGTTTTCCTCGGCGCGTTGAATGGATTTTTGAATGTATTCGGTGGCTACGGGATTGATCACTCCGTCAAGAATAATTCTGTGTACGGGTTGTGCCACTAAATTTGTGGTAATTAGGAGACACCAAAAGAAAAAAAAGAAGAACTTTTTCATCGTCGTTCCCAACTTTTTCGGTTAAGAAAAAATAGAACAACTTGGGCATTATGTCAAGAAAATCAACGAAGAAACGCCCGTTGCAGAAAGAAAAACAGGAAGTTTTTTGAATGTGCCAGGTCAAGCAGAAAACAGGCATAAGAATCGGGTACCGTAATTGCAATTTTTCAATAAACTGTAACTCTTTTCACAAAATTGCATCCAATTTAACACAATAAAAATTAGTAAGTTAGTTTATTAAACCATGGGAATAAAAGGAGAAACCTATGCCGGAAAAAGCCAAAACCTACAAATTCAAAGCAGAAGTGAATCAATTGCTGGACATTCTGGTGCATTCGCTGTACACCAATCGCGAAATCTTTTTACGCGAATTGATTTCGAATGCTTCGGATGCCCTGGACAAGGTGCGCTTTGAAATGACACGGGGCACAGAAGTGATTGACAAAGATCTCCCTCTGGAAATCAACATTAAAACGGACAAAGACAAAAACATATTGACCATTAGCGATACCGGAATCGGCATGACCAAAGATGAAATTACCGCCAATATCGGTACCATTGCCCGTTCCGGATCTGCCGATTTTCTGAAGCAATTGTCGCAGGAAACCGATGCCAAAGATGTGGCCAATATCATCGGCAAATTTGGCGTGGGTTTTTATTCGGTGTTTATGGTGGCCAAAGAGGTCGTGATTACTTCCAAATCGTTTCGAAAAGATGCCGCCCCGGTACGCTGGATTTCGGACGGCCAGGGCAGTTTTAAGGTTATGGAGTTGGATGAACCCGTCAAACGCGGTACCACGGTGGAAGTGCACCTGAAAGACGACGCCAAAGAATTTGCCGAAGATTGGCGGGTAAAAGAAATTATTAAAAAGCATTCCAATTTCATCAACTTTGACATTAAGGTAAACGGTGAAAAGGTCAATACGCTGCGTGCAATCTGGCGGGAGCCCAAATCGAGTATTAAAAAGGAACAATACGAAGAATTTTACAAGTTTTTGACCTACGATCCCGAACCGCCGCTGGATTGGATTCACGTTTCCATCGACGCACCGGTACAGTTTAGCAGCATCATGTTCATCCCGCAGAAAAACTACGATTTATTCGGGATCAACAAAGAAGACATCGGCCTGGATTTGTACGTGCGGGGCGTGCTCATTCAACACAAATTTCCCGATCTCTTGCCGGAATATTTGGGCTTTATCAAAGGAATGGTCGATTCGCCGGATATTCCGCTGAATATTTCGCGGGAAACGCTGCAAGAGAACAAAATTGTGGCCAAGATTAAGCAGGTTCTGGTCAAACAGGTGCTTTCCCATCTTGAAAAGATGGCGAAAAACGATGCGGAAAAGTACAAAAAGTTCTGGAAAGAGCACAGCAAGTTCTTCAAGCTGGGCTATCAGGATTACGCCAATCAGGAAAAATTTGCCGAGCTTTTACGTTTCGATTCCTCCGCGCTGGAAAAAGAAGGCGAGTTAACCTCGTTGGCCGAATACGTTTCGCGCATGAAGCCGGAGCAAAAAGAAATTTACTACATTACCGGTCCCAGTCGCGACGCTCTGGAGAATGATCCGCATCTGGAAATTTTTAAGCGTAAAGGCGTGGAGGTGCTCTATTTGTACGAACCGGTTGATGAATTTGTGATGACCGGTTTGGGCAAATACAAAAACGAGTATGAGTTTGTTGCCGTGGAGCACGCCGATATTTCCAAGCTTGAAAAATACGAAGATGTGCACAAGCCGGATGAAGAAGTGGAAGCCCTGAGTAAAGGACAGGAAAAAATTCTGAACAAATTGCTGGAAAAGATGCGCGATATTTTGGGCGATCGGGTGACCGAAGTGCGGATTTCCAAACGTCTCAAAGACAGTCCGGCTTGTTTGGTGAGCCCGGATGGACAAATGACCTCGCAAATGCAAAAGATTATGCAGTTGATTAACAAGGATGAAAGCATTCCCAAGAAAATCTTTGAAATCAATAAAGACCATCGGCTTATTAGGAACTTGCTGAATATTTACAAAAATGATCCGAAAGATCCGTTCCTGACGGAAGCCGTTGAGCAATTGTACGAAGGCGCTTTGTTGATGGAAGGTTATCTTACCGATCCGCACAAGCTGGTAAAACGCATGGAGAAAATTTTAACCGAAACCAGCGATTGGCATCCGGACAATAAAACCGAAGGATAAAAAAAGGCGGGAATTTCCCGCCTTTTTATTTAGGCCACTGCTTTGCGCAGTTTGTTTTTTAGCTTTTTGATTTCTCTGCGGATTTTCTTTAATTGTACGTAGTCTTTTGCTTCAATTGCTTTGTCACGATCTATTTTAAGCGCTTTGATCTGGGCCTTGATCTTTCCTTTGTTGGCTAATTTGGCAGCATGGTGCTCGTGCATGTCAATGTTCAGTGCTTTGCAAATCGCTTCCAGCAGATGCTCTTTATTCATCTGCGTGTAGCCTTTTAAGGCGTCTCCCAAACCGGCGGCAATTTCTCGCAATTCGGCAACCGTTTTGTGTTTTAGTTCCTTGTAGGTGTACTCCATTTGTGGCATCCTCCTTCGTAAGATTGATGTTTTTCCAGCAAAGAGTTATTAAGGTTTTAACAGAATATAATATTTACGTGCTCAGATTTCCACTTTTCGTTGGAAATACGGATTTTCACGCAAAAGACCCGGCCATGCCTTTGTAAAAATGTTTGGGGTGCCGCCAAAAGGCGTTTGCTTGTTGACTATTCTGCACTTTCAACATCATTTGCAGACTATTCTTTAATTATTCTTTTGGGGTGTTTTTTTTATCTTGTTAAATAACAACAGGTTGATGGATAATTCGATACGCTGGCACGGGCATTGCAATTAACTGTGCAAAAGCAAAAAGAAAAAGGGGAAAATTATGATGTTTGGAATGGGATTTATGGGGCTTCTTTGGGTCCTTATTATTGTGCTTATCGGTTGGGGTGTTTTTAGTTTGTTCAACGGACGCCGTAGTGAAAAGTATTTCAAAAACTTTGATTCGAATGAAGGCCTGGAGACCAGTACTCTGGAAATTTTGAAGCAACGCTACGTCCGCGGTGAACTTTCGCAGGCAGAATTTGAACGGATGAAAAAGGATTTATTCGAATCTTAGAACCACGAAAAAGCACACGAGCAAAGGTCGAATGCTGTTACAAAAAAGCCCGGAAGTAAATTTCTTCCGGGCCTGGGAGCCAACCCGGGTAGTACCCGGGCCGGGGAGCTATGCAGGGAGGTTGTCATTATCTGTTTTTTAAATTTCCCACTACGGGAAAGCGTTCCAGCAATTCTTTGCCATGCGGAGCGTGCCCTAATGCTTCCGTTAAATCGCTTCCGGCGGCATGCCCTACAAAGTGCTGCCCGCCTTTCCACAAAAAGCTGGCAGAAACATCGTACACCTTTCCCTGCAAGGCAACGTAAGCCGGTCGCCCTTCCTTGCCATCAAAGGATTGCAATTCCTGCAAAGTAAACGTTTGTTTTGCCATGAACACAAGGCCTTATTTCAAATATTTTGAAACGAAGGGCGAAGTTTCGCCCACACGTAAAAAGTGTCCCGAAGGGCCTTCACCCAAAAATTCGGAAAACCAGGATTCGTGTTCGATTTCTTCGTTCAAAATGCGTAATGCCAGATCATAGGTGCGGTGATCTTTTCCGGCCGTAATATTGCAAATGTGGGTGTAGCCGCGTACCGCACAGCGTTCGGCATTAACCAAAACTTTTAAAATAGCCTGCACGTCGTGTGCCTGTTCCGGCAATGTGGCGGGCGGACAGGCAGAAAGATCGTGAAAGGCTTTCATGTCTTTGGGCAATTCTCCGCCCAATTCGTAAATACGGGGTACCAAAGCCTCAAAATGATTGCGATCTTCAATGCGTGCAGTTTCGGCGATTTCTTTTAAACCTTCGCCTTCCAAACCGATTAGATTGACCCGCAAAATGGTGTAGTAATAGTATGTGGTTAATTCGGCCGCGGCATTTTTGACCAACAGTTGTACCAGCTCATCCACGTTAATGCCGGCACGTTCGACCATTTCTCTTGCTACTTTTGCCATGATTTTTCTCCTTTTCCCCGAAGGGAGGTAAAAGGCCCGGGAAACCGGGCCCTGAGTTTATTTTTGTGTGGCTTTTAACATCCAGATGGCTTTTTCCAGCCAGACCACATTGTCATCGGCCAGCGCGGCCGTTGTTGTGTCTCCTGCCTGAGCGGCCAGCTCCGAGATTTCTTTGTAATCGTTTTTAAGCGTGCAAAAATCGTTCAGCAGCTGTTCCACGATGTAGGACGGTTCGAAGTCTTTGCCGCTCTCTTCTTTGAGCGTGGCGTTTTCCAAATATTCCTTTAATGTGGTAAGCGGTTTTTCGCCCATTTGCAAAATTCGTTCGGCCACGGCATCGAATTGTTCGGCCACGTAATTGTAGTAACTTTCCGTCAATTCGTGCATGTGTAAAAATTGCGGCCCTTTTACGTTCCAGTGAAAATTGTGCAGTTTTACGTAAAGCACCTGCAAATTGGCCACATTGCGGTTAAGCTTATGAATGAGTTGTTTGTTTTCCATGAATTTCTCCTTTAATTACAATGATTTTTTACTGAAGTACCAGTCCACGTAATCGTAACCCTGTTCTTTGCGTTTTTCGGCCTCTTCCTGGGTAGCCGGTGGGGGAACGATCACTTTGTCGCCCGGTTGCCAGTTTTCGGGGGTTGCTACCTGATATTGATCGGAAGTTTGCAAGGCAATGACGATGCGCAGCACCTCGTCGATGCTTCGCCCGTTGGTTAACGGATAGTAAATCATGGCCCGCAAAACCCCTTTGTCGTCAATAACAAACACGGCACGCACAGCGGAAGTATCCGAGGCGCCGGGGTGGACCATGCCGTACAATTTGGCGACTTTCATGTCCAGATCGGCAATCACCGGAAAGGGAATTTTGACCCCAAAGTTGTCTTCGATATTACGCACCCAGGCCAGGTGGGAATAAACACTGTCGATGCTCAAGCCGATTACCTGCGTGTTGCGTTTTTTGAATTCCCCGAATTTTTTGGCAAAGGCGATGAATTCGGTAGTACACACCGGGGTAAAATCGGCGGGGTGCGAAAAGAGCACCACCCATTGTCCTTCGTAATCGGAAAGTTTGATTTCTCCGTGTGTGGTTTTGGCCGTGAAGTTCGGGGCCGGTTCGTTAATACGTGGCATGTTGAATACTTGTTCTTCCATTTAAGAACTCCTTTCTTTTTTTTGTTAAATTATTTTTATGTAATAATAATTATCATATAATACGCAAAAAAAATATTATTTATTCCGGCATTCGGCACAAATAATGTTAAATTGAATGGAATAGTTCAAAAATTGGTTTCCGTTTTCCGTAACCGCATCCGGGACTTTCAGGTGATTCAATTCGTCATCAAACACATCAAACACCTTTTTACATTTAATACAAATGGCGTGGTGGTGTGGCTCGGTAATCGGATCGTACCGCACGGTGTTGTGAATGGTGGTTACCATGGAAATGAGCCCGTGCTTTTCAAACGTTTCCAGCGTTTTGTAGACCGTGGCAAACGAAATGGTCGGGAATTCTTCTTTAACGCGTTTGTAAATTGCTTCCGGGTTGGGATGGGAGTGGTCGTTGGCAATGGTTTTGTAAATAGCCAACCGTTGCGGCGTAACGCTCAAATGATTTTCCCGGCATTTGCGAATGAATTCCTGAATTTTTTCCTGAAGTTCCATTTTTTGTTTCTGTTTCTTAATAAGTAATAATTATTATTAAATAATACAGCTTTTTTGTTGTTAATGCAAATTTATTTTTGATTAAACGAATATTTTGTTTGATTATTCCCTGGAGAGATTAAAAGAGGGATTTCTGGCGGGACTGGGCCAGAATGTTTTGAATGAATTTTTTTCGGTGCAGGGGGCAAGGGCCCAGCTCTGCAATTTTCTGGCGATGCTCTTTTGTGCCGTATCCCTTGTGCCGGGCAAATCCGTATTGCGGGAATTCGCGGTCATAGTTTCGCATAAGCGCATCGCGAAAAACTTTGGCCAAAATGGAAGCGGCCGCCACAACCTGAGAAGTTCCGTCGCCCTTAATGAGCGGGCTTCCCTTAATAGGACCATCTGCGAGCTCGTGCGTCAGAGACGGAAAATCGCGGCCGTCCACCAAAATGTATTCCGGGGGAAGTGCCAGTTGTCGCACGGCGCGTTGCATGGCCAGAAAGGTAGCCTGTAGAATATTTAAGCGATCGATTTCTTCCACACTGGCCAGACCAATGCTAAAGGCGATGGCCCGTTCCCGAATGAGGTCATTCAAAAAGTTTCGGCGTTTTTCCGCCAGTTTTTTGGAATCGTTAATGGCCCGGATGGGTTCGTAGGGCAAAATGACGGCAGCGGCAACTACAGGTCCGGCCAGGGGGCCGCGGCCGGCTTCGTCAACGCCGCACAGGTAACGAATGCCTTGCCTTTTAAATTTCAAATCGAACGTAGCCAGTGGATAATCGTCCATGTGGCCAGACCTTTCCTGTTTTTGTCTTGCGCTCAATTTAATGAGAAGCGGGCAAAAGTAAAAGGCGCTTCCCGAAAAAATTTAAGGCGGGGAAAAGCGGTTGGAACTTTTTCGGGGTTACGTCTTCTATTTTCCCAAGATTTTTAATCGTTTTTTTATTAAATTGTGCTGTAAATTTCCCGAAATGTATTTTAGTGTGAAAAGGGAGCTCTATGAAACCCAATCCTAAAGATTACCGCGTAGACGCTTTAAGCAAATTACGGGGTGAAGCGCGTTACATTCGCGATGAACACATTCCGGATTTATGGTACGGAACAACGATACGTAGTCCGCATCCCCACGCAAAAATTTTGAGCATTCGCTTCGACCCTGTCTTCGATTGGTCGCAGGTGGTTACGGTAACCGCCAAAGACATTACCCGCAATTATGTGGCTATTATTGAAAAAGACATGCCGGTTTTGGCCGCAGAAGAGGTGAATTATGTGGGAGAACCGGTAGCGTTGCTTGCAGCCGAAGATCCGGAGTTGCTACGGGAAGCCTGCAGGCATGTGCACGTGCAGTACGAGCCATTGCCGTTCATCGAAAACATGCTCGAAGCAGAAAACAGTTCTGTCAAACTTTATGGTTCGGACAATGTTTTTAAGCACATCCACATCGAACGTGGAGATTTGGAAGAAGCGCGTAAAAATGCTTTTGCCGTGGTTGAAATGGAGGCGGAAACGGGATTTCAGGAACATGTGTATTTGGAGCCCCAGGGCATGGTAGCCATTCCCATTGGCAAAAAACTTATCCTCAAGGGTTCCATGCAGTGCCCTTATTACATTAAAAGTGCGCTGGACGAATTATTTGCCGGAAAGCGGGAAATTACGGTGGTGCACGCCACTACCGGCGGCGCCTTTGGGGGGAAGGAAGATTTTCCTTCGCTTTTGGCGGCACATGCCGCACTTTTAGCGGCCAGGGCCGATCGTCCGGTAGCAATGTTTTACGATCGGGAAGAAGACGTGCGCTACACGACCAAGCGCCATCCGTCTCACCATCGTAATGTGGCGTATGTGGATCGGAACGGAAAAATTTTAGGGGCGGAATTTACCATCTATCTGGACGGCGGCGCTTACGTAACGCTTTCGCCGGTGGTTTTGGCCCGAACGGCCCTGACGGTAGGAGGAAATTACTTTATTCCCAACGTCCGCATTAATGCCAAGGTGGTGGCTACCAACACGGTCCCCAGCGGGGCATTTCGGGGATTTGGCGGGCCGCAAGGAGTATTTTCGATGGAGATGCTCATCGAAGAGATTGCCCAAAGGTTGCAAATACCGCCGCACAAGGTGCGTGAAATCAATTTGATTGACAAGGGCCAAACTACGGCAACCGGGCAGGTGCTGCGTTACAGTGTTTCGAACAAAGAAACTTTTTACGATGTTTTGGAGCGCAGTGAATACGAGCGCAAATTGCAGGAATACAAAGAATGGAATCGTCCCATTCTGGAACGCCTGCGCGCGGGGCGTTATCCGAAAGTGCCCGGACGAGATGTGCTGAAAGGGATCGGAATTTCGCTCTTTTTACATGGCGCGGGTTTTACCGGGAACGGGGAAAACCGCATTCAGGGAAAAATTCAAATCAAGGTTAATGAGCACGGGCAACCCGTCATTTATTCTGCCCAAACCGAGATGGGGCAGGGGCAACAAACGGCATTTCGCAATATTCTGGCCGAAACGCTGCACATCGACCGTGAGGATGTTTTACTGGCCGAGGTGAGTACGGATGTGGTTCCCAATTCCGGGCCAACGGTCGCTTCGCGCAGCACGATGGTTGTGGGCAGTATTATTGCGGATGCGGGCCAGGAACTGATCAATACGTTTATCGATTTTCTGCAGGAAGAATACGCCTGTGCGTTCGAATATCGTCTGGGATATTTTTACGGAAACGATTACATTTTTCCTTTTAAAGAAGTTGCCCAGCGTTACGCCGGGATTATGGTGGAGAAACAATATCGCCATCCGCCCATTGTCCGTTTTGACGAAGAACGCTGGCAGGGCGATGCCTATCCCGTGTATTCCTGGGCGGCAGCCGTGGCCGAAACGGAGGTGGACCCCATTACATTCAATGTAAAAGTAACACGCTACTACACCACGCACGAGATCGGCAAGGCGATTAATTACGACCAATCTATTGCCCAAATTCAGGGCGGTTCGGTGCAGGGTATCGGCTACGCCATTTATGAAAAAATCGAACGCCGGGAAGGGGAATTGAATGTGCACGGTTTTACCGATTACATTATTCCCACGGCGGTGGACGTTCCCCTGATGGATATCAAGATCATGGAAAATCCTTATCCTTTTGGGCCGTTTGGTGCCAAGGGGTTGGGAGAGCTTCCGCTGGTAGGCGCAGCTCCGGCGGTTATTTCGTCGTTGCGTATGATTTTCGAACGCCCCATTAATAAAATTCCGCTAATGCCGGAGGATTTGTTCCGACTGGTGCAGTCGATGAAAAAAGCAAAGGAATGAACGATGGAACTTACGTTTACTGTAAATGGTCAGCAAGTGACGTTAGATGTTTCGCCCAAAAAACGTTTGCTGGATGTTTTGCGGGATGATTTAAATTTAACCTCGGTCAAAGAAGGCTGCGGTAACGGAGAATGCGGCGCCTGCACCGTGCTGTTTGACGGCAAAAATGTGAATTCGTGTTTGGTGCCGGCTTTTCAGGCCCAGGGGCACGAAATTGTGACGCTGGAAGGCCTGAAAAAATGGTCGGGTTTCGGAGAAATTGAGCGTGCCTATCTGGAACACGGGGCGGTGCAATGTGCATTTTGTCTTTCGGGATTTGTGGTTTCTACCGTGGCGTTTTTAAAGGAGCGTGAAGCACCGGCGGTAGAGGAGAAAACGGTGCAGGAAGCCCTGGCCGGTAATTTGTGCCGCTGTACCGGTTACACGAAAATTGTGGAGGCCGTAAGAGATTTGGCCGAACACAGCGAATTAAAACAACGATTTGACAAGGAATGGCCCTATGGAAAATAACGTGCAAATTTTTCGTCCCCAATCGTTAGACGAGCTGGATGCGCAATTGCGGCAAAATGAAGCGAGCTGGACCTTTGTGGCGGGAGGCACCGATTTATTGGTGCAAAAGGAACGATGGCTCAGTGCCACTCACATCGTCGATTTGACTGCCGTGCCTGCACTGCACCAAAAAATAGAAGCGGGACAAGAGGGGGTGCGCATTGGCGCAGCCGTTCCCTACGGGGAAATCATTCGTCATTCCGTTTTGCAGAAACGCCTGCCGTTGCTAACGGAAGCCTGCCGCCACATCGGGGCTGTACAAATTCAGAATCGGGGTACCATTGGAGGCAATATTGCCAATGCTTCGCCTGCCGGAGATACGTTGCCCGTTCTGGCGGTTTTGAATGCGCAGTTGCTCATCGGCCCCCGTGAGAACGGTTCATTTCGCCGGGTGGCAGTGAATGAGATGATGCTCGGGCCGGGGCAAACACTTTTGCGAAAAAATGAGTACATTGCTTTTATTGAGATTCCCTGGCTTCCGGATGACGGGTATTTGTGGGCCTTCCGCAAGGTGGGACAACGCGAAGCTTTGGCGATCAGTAAGCTGAGTCTGGCCGTGCTTTTGCTCAAGTCGGGGAATAAGATTGGTGACGTGCGCATTGCCAGCGGCAGTGTGGCCCCGGTTATTAAGCGGCACGAAAAAACCGAACGGGTTTTGCTGGGGCAAGCGTTGCGCGAAGCTTCCATTGAGCAGGCGGCGGAAACCCTAAAAACCGAAATCAATCCCATCAGCGATGTGCGTTCTACGCGGGAATATCGCAAGCAGGTAACCGCCGATGTGCTGAGAGACATTTTGTACGGATGGCTTTGATGTGAAGCGGAAAGCAAATTGCTGCTGCAAGGGCAAAAAAACAAAAAAGGCAGGTAGCTACCTGCCTTTTTTGTTGCAAACCATGGCTCTATTCGTGTTCGGCCAGAAACTTTTCGGCATCCAATGCAGCCATACATCCGGTTCCGGCAGCGGTAACCGCCTGCTGGTAAATGCGATCCTGTACGTCGCCGGCTGCAAAAACCCCGTCGATATTGGTGCGCGTGGTACCCGGTGCGGTTTTGATGTAACCTGCGTCGTCCAATTCAATCTGGCCTTTAAAGATGGCCGTATTGGGGGTGTGGCCAATAGCTAAAAACACGCCGTCCACCTTCATTTCGCTTTCTTCTCCGGTTTTAGTATCTTTCAACCGCACACCGGTTACAAATTCGTCGCCCAAAATTTCGGTAATCACTTTGTTCAAAGCGAATTCGATTTTGGGATTTTCTTCGGCTTTTTTGATCATGATTTTCGAAGCGCGGAATTCGTCACGTCGATGTACGATGGTCACCTTACGCGCAAACTTGGTCAAAAAGGTGGCTTCTTCCATGGCCGAATCGCCACCGCCAACAACAACCACATCTTTGTCCTTGTAAAAGAAACCGTCACAGGTTGCGCAAGCCGAAACGCCCCGCCCCTGCAAACGTTTTTCCGATTCCAACCCTAACCAGCGGGCCGAGGCACCGGTGGCGATAATCACTGTATCGGCCGTGTATACATTATCATCGGTTTTAATGGTAAAAGGACGTTTGGAAAAATCAACTTCCTGGGCCATCTCAAATTTTGTTTCTGCGCCAAATTTGACGGCCTGCTCGCGCATATCCTGCATAAGTTGCGGGCCTTGAACACCCTGGGGGAAACCGGGGTAGTTCTCCACTTCTGTGGTAATGGTCAACTGGCCGCCCGGTTCATTCCCCTCTAATACCAAAGGATTCAATTCGGCACGTGCCGTGTAAATGGCTGCGGTTAATCCTGCGGGACCGGAACCGATAATCACAACTCGGTAGTGTTTCGCATCTGACATATCAATCTCCTGCTTTCTATTTTTTTTACTGTTTTTACGATAATACGTATTCTAACTTTGTCCTTTGATGCACAAAGATTCATTCAAGTTACAGAACCAAAAAGGAAAAGAGCTTATTCCATTTTAAAAAATATTTTTGCTGTAAAACATTAAGAAAAAAGCAAAATTTCCGAAAAAAGGAACGAAAAATTAAAAAATTTGTTGCAATGTATTTCATTTAATAAATTCTTTACTTTAAAAAATTGTATCATCAAAACCATTTCTATCATCAGAAAAGGAATGAAGGCGATTGGCTGGAAAAGAAATCAACGAAAAAGAATTAGTCGAGAAAGCAAAACAAGGAGACCGGGCGGCTCTGGCCACTCTGGTCAATCGATATAGCGAACGCATTTACAATTTGGTTCTGCGCATTTTAAGGCGTCGTGAAGATGCCGAAGACGTTCTGCAGGAAACGTTTTTAACTGTCATCGAGAAAATTCACACCTTTGACGGACGTTCTTCCTTTTTTACGTGGATTTATCGCATAGCGACCAACGCGGCACTTATGCGCTTACGCAAAAAAAAGGTGGTTTTTCAGGAACTTAATGACGATCCCGATTTTCAGGAAAGCGTAGAAAGCCGGGTGTTTGTCGACTGGACTCAGGACCCGTCGATCGGTGTGTACGATTCGGAAGTGCGCAAAAAGCTGGATGAAGCGATCAACAAATTGTCGGACATTTATCGCAGTGTGTTTATTTTGCGTGACATCGAAGGGTTGTCCATTAAAGAAACCAGTGAAATTTTGAACATTACCGAAGAAAACGTTAAAATACGCTTGCGCAGAGCCCGACAGTTTTTGCGCGATTATTTGTCGGATTATTTTGAAGAAAGAGCACGGAGTAGCCATGCTTCTTCATCATGAAGAATACATCAAAAAAATTTGTGATTTAATGGGCGAAGACCTGGATGATCCCAGTTGTCAGGAAGTGTTGGATCATTTGAATGCTTGCCCAACGTGTAAAGTTTATTTCGACACGGTAAAAAAAACCATTTATTTGTGTCGTGAGCTGGACTGTCCCGAAGAAATGCCCGATGAGGTAAACGATCGCCTGCTGGAAGTTTTGAACCTGAAAGATTTAAGCCAAAAATAACAACAAGCGTATCTCCGCCAATCCTCTTTTTTAGTCACGCCGCTTTCCGATTTTCTTATTTTATTTTGAAGTCAAACATCCCAATGCAGGAAAAATGGGGATGTATCCTTTAATTCAAAATTGCATCAAAAAGCAAAAGCAAAATTTGAGAAAAATTTTTAGGAGGAAATAGATGAAGCCATTCGCAGTAACCAGTAGCGATTTCGACCAAATCGTGTTGAAGTCGGACATTCCGGTAATTGTGGATTTTTGGGCGCCGTGGTGTGCGCCATGCCGCATCATTGCGCCGGTTTTGGAAGAAATTGCAGAGGAATATGCCGGACGGGTTAAGGTTGTAAAACTGAACACCGACCAAAATCCGGAAATTGCCGCACGGTACAACATTCGCGGCATTCCCACATTGCTTATCTTTAAAGACGGTGAAGTGGTGGATCAGATTGTAGGTGCGGTACCCAAGCACATGATAGCCGGTAAACTGGACTATTACACCGCAAATGTAAGTACGCTTAATTAAGGACGGAGGTTTTTGTAATGAGTTTTTTGCAGGAAAAAGATAAAGAATACATCCGGAAATTGTTCTCCGAGATGCAGAATAATGTGAAGATCATCAATTTCACACAGGAAATAGAATGCCAATATTGTCCTGAAACGCGGCAAATATTGGAGGAACTGGTAGAATTGAGCGACAAGGTAAGCCTGGAATTGTACAACTTTATGACGCACAAAGACATGGTAGAAAAATACAAGGTCGATAAAGTTCCGGCCACCATCATCGAAGGTGATCAGGATTACGGTATTCGTTATTACGGCATTCCTTCCGGCTATGAATTTTCTTCGGTACTGGAAGATATTATTGACGTTTCGAAACGCGATTCCGGGCTTAATGCCGAGTCTCGCGAAATGTTGAAACAAATTGACGCTCCGTTGCGTTTACAGGTTTTTGTGACGCCGACCTGTCCGTATTGTCCGACCTCGGTTCGCCTGGCGCACAAAATCGCCATCGAGAATCCGTTTGTCACGGCCGATATGGTGGAAGCAACGGAATTTCCGGAACTCTCGATGCGTTACAATGTGCGCGGCGTGCCCAGAACAATGATCGGCGATGAATATCATGTGGAGGGGGCGCTTCCGGAAAAGCAGTACATTTCTAAAATTGTGGAATATTTCAAGGCCTTAAAACAAAAACAATAAGAAGGGATTTTTTATGTCGAAAAGCTCAAACAACAAGCAATTCTTGCTAATTGGCGCGATTGTTGTGGTTGTGGCTGCCATTGCTTACATCTTTTTTAGTGATTCGGGTACGGCGAAGAAATCAGCGGCGACCACTACACAGCCCCAACAGCAAACCGTTCAGCAAAATCAAGTACAAAAAAGCGCCGTGGCCTCCACGCCGGAAGATCAGTATCCTGAGGCACCGGATTTTGAACTGCCCAGTGTCGATGGCAAACAAATCAAATTGAGTGATTTCCGGGGTAAAGTGGTATTCCTGAATTTTTGGGCCACGTGGTGTCCACCCTGCCGGCGTGAGATCCCCTCTTTTATTGAACTGATCAAGAAATATGGAAAAGACGGTTTTATCGTTTTGGGTGTTGCTGTCGATCCCAGAGAGTTTACTCAGGTTGATAAGGTAAAGCCGTTTGTTAAACAGATGGGGATGAACTACCCTGTCGTTTACGACACAAAAGGTATTTCGCAGATGTACGGAGGCATTCGCAGCATTCCCACCACTTTCGTGATTAACCGTGAAGGAAAAGTGGTTGGACAAATTGTGGGTTCACGGCCCAAGGCGACCTTCGAAAGCATAATTAAAGATCTGTTATAAAAGCACCACCTTGATTTGCATCTGAGCGTCTCTCTTTTGAGAGGCGCTTTTTTTGTGGCATTTTGAGTCCAGCTTTGGTATTTTTCGGTTTTGTTGCTGATGGGCCTATCCGTGAAAGGCGGTTCGAACAGGGACGGGTCCGTAAATTTAAACTTCAATAAAAATGGAAACACGCATGAATATTCAATTTGAAGAGTACACATTGCCCAACGGTTTGCATGTAATTTTGCACAAGGAAACGCACGTACCTATTGTCGCGATAAATTTGTGGTACAAAGTGGGCTCCCGTAACGAAAAGCCGGGCAAAACGGGCTTCGCCCATTTGTTCGAGCACATGATGTTCCAGGGCAGTGCACACATTCCACCGGAAATGCACTTTCAGCTCATCCAGAGCGTGGGTGGCACACTGAACGGCTCTACCTTCTTCGATCGTACCAACTACTACGAAACGCTCCCTTCGCATTATCTGGAAATGGGATTGTGGCTGGAATCGGATCGCATGGGCTACTTGTTGCCGGCCCTGAACGAGGAGAAGTTTAAAACCCAACTGGAAGTTGTCAAAAACGAGCGGCGGCAGCGTTACGAAAATCAACCCTACGGCCTGTGGCTGGAGAAGATTCTGGAACTTGCATTTGAGCCGGATTACCCCTACCATTGGCCGGTTATTGGTTACATGGAAGATCTGGAAAAAGCCACGCTGGACGACATCAAGGAGTTTTTTCGTACCTACTACGCGCCGAACAATGCCAGCCTGGCTCTGAGTGGCGACTTTGATGTGGAAGAGGCCAGAGAATTAATCGAAAAATATTTTGCGGGTATTCCTGCCAATCAAAATATTCCGCAGGCGGACAAGCATTTTACGGGGTATCGGCAGGGTGAAAAGGTGGCTGTGGTAAAGGACAAAGTACATCTGCCACGTTTGCATTATGCCTATCACCTTCCCGGCATTTGCGGTAATGAAATTTACAGTAGCGATGTGATAAGCGGTCTGCTGACCGGAGGTAAAAGTTCCCGTTTGTTCCAGAAGTTGGTTTACAAAAAACAGATGGTGCAAGACATTCAATCGTTTGTTTTGCCCATGACGGACACTTCGCTCTTTTTTATTGTCGCTACGCCACGGCCTGACCAGACGGTGGAAGCCGTGGCTGGTGAAATCGAGGAGGAAATTTACCGTTTGCAAGATGAAGAGGTACCCTTTGCCGAATTGGATCGGGTCAAAAATCAGGTAGTTGCCCAAAAAGTGCGTGATTTGCAATCGGTTTCGGTACGGGCGGACATGCTTAACATGTTTTACACGTATTTTCAGGAAACGGAACGCATTAATCGCGATATTGAAAACTATTTAAAAATTAACGAAAAAGACATTTTACAAACGGCACAAAATTTTTTGCGTCCCGATAATCGGGTGCGGGTTATTTTTGTGCCGGAACAAAAATAGACGAGGTCATTTATGCCAGATACGATCGATCGAAATCAAATGCCCAGGCCGGGGCAACCCAGACCGTTTAACTTTCCTGAGTTTGAAAGGGACGAATTAAAGAATGGGCTAAAAATCATCACGGCGACCAAGAGTAATTTACCTTTGGTCAATGTGCTGTTGCATGTGGCTATTTCGCCGCTGGACGACCCTTTGGGAGCCGAAGGGGAGATGAATTTGCTCTCCCAATTGCTTCTGGAAGGGAGCAAGAATTCCACCAGTGAGCAAATTGCCAATCAGTTCGAACGCATTGGAGCCGAATACAATACGCATTTGGGATGGAACGGCTTCTTTTTTGAACTGAATGTTTTAAAGGAACATTTGATTTCCGGTTTTTCGTTAATGAGCGAGTTGGTTCAGGACTCCATTTTTCCGGACAAGGAATTCGATCGTTTAAAAGAAGAAGCTCTGGTCGGTCGGTTGCAAATTCTGGACATGCCCGGACGTTTGGCCAGCGAGCATTTGTTCCGGCAAATGTTTCCGGAGCATCGTTACGGCCTGCCCATCGAAGGCGTGGAAGAAAGCATCGCCAATATTCGTTTGCACCGTATTATGCGCTTTTACCGGGACAATTTCGATGCCAGAAATGCGACGATTATTTTTACCGGCGATATCACTGCCAAAGAGGCATTTGCATTAACCAAAAATTATTTTGAGGCGTGGCGGCCTAAAATTATTACGACGGAAGTTAGTGACGATTTTTTTCCCAGTATTAATGCGCCGGTCACGGTGGTGCACAAGCCCGGAGCGGCGCAAACCGAATTACGCATCGGCCAGTTTTTACCGGAACGGAGCCACCCCGATTTCTTCAAAATTAAGTTAATGAACGAAATTTTGGGCGGATATTTTCTTTCGCGGCTTAACCTGAATTTGCGCGAAAAGAACGGATTTACCTACAGCATTCATTCCAATTTGATTTACCGACCGGCCATTGGGGTGTTTTCTATTGCAGCCGCCATTCAAAATGAATTTATTGCTCCGGCGTTGAAAGAGATTTTTGCCGAGATTGACCGCCTGCAGGCAGATGGGGTGACCGATGAAGAGCTTCAAAATGCGCGGGGATATTTGACGGGAATTTTCCCGACGGCTTTCGAAACAATTGATCAAATTAGTGACGCATTGGCCTCAATTATTACCTTTGAGTTACCGGATAATTACTATCGGACATTTCGTGAAAAGTTGCAAATGGTGACGCGCGAAGATATTTTAGAGACAGCGCGAGGCTATCTGGCACAGGATGAGATGCAAGTTGTTCTGGTCGGGGACAAGGAAAAAATTGTTCCTTCTTTGCAAGATGATTTTGATGTGATCGTAGTGGATAGCAAGGGAAACCCGATCGAATAGACAAGGGCAGATAATGATGGATGCTTCCATTTTGGAAAAAGCATTGGCAATGGCATTGCAGGCACACCGGGGGCAAAAGGACAAGAGTGGCTTGCCGTATGTGTTCCATCCGATACGTATGATGTTGCAGTTAACAACCCTTGAAGAGCAAACGGTCGCCTTGCTGCACGATGTTTTGGAAGATTCTCCATTCACGGCCGAAGACCTGCGTAAAGAAGGGTTTTCATCGGTGGTTATTGAAGCGGTAAAAGCATTAACAAGGGAAAAAGACGAACCTTATTTGGAATACATTCGTCGTGTTAAGCAGAATCGGCTTGCACGCGTTGTCAAATTGGCCGATATTAAAGAAAATTTAAACGCCAATCGCCTGACAAACTTAAGCGAAAAAGATTGTCAGCGTTTGGAGCGCTATTTAAAAGCGCGCGAGATTTTACTTGCCCCTTAGTGGCTGGTTTATTGTGTTAGGGTTCAAAATTTGTGAGGCCCCGAGAATGACACATTCCCAGCAACCTTTGGTGTTTAACACTCGTGGTAATATTGAATTGCTCAGCCAGAACAGGCTCGCATTATTTGCTTCACAAGAATTTCCGGAGGAACTCCGGGCGGATTTGGACGAATTTTTTGGATGCCTTCTGCATTTGCCCCTCGGACTGGCCGGCGGATGGCAATCGCCTTTGGAGAGACAGTTGTATGCGCGTTTCCATGCTTCGATGCAGGCTAATGTCATCCATTATTTTGCGCGGGACATCAACCAGTTGGTTCTGACCCCCTTGCAAAGCAGGCTGATGGAGAAAGGCAAGCTACTCATGATTGCTCCGGATACGGGGAGCCCGCGTGTCAGTAAGGCATTGGTTAAAAAACGCGATCGGTTGCTGTTTGCTCAAAATCGCAAGATCTGCTTTTTGTTCATTCGGCCGGGCGGCATGTTGGAACAATATTTTGCGGAATTATTGCAGACCGGACATGCCGTCTATGTTTTTGATCATAAGGTTAACGAGAAATTCAAAATGGCCGGTGCCATTCCTCTTACGATGGATGATTTGGAAGTGTTGCAGGCATGAGCCTTTGTGCGTGTAAGTGAAAGAACGGAGAGTTAAACGTGAAAATTCTTATTGCTACGGGTAATGCACATAAATTGAGCGAAATTCGGGATATTTTGTCGGATAGCAGGGTGGAATTGTTGGGAGCCAATGATTTGGGGCTTTCCCTTGAGGTGGAGGAAAACGGCTCAACGTTTGCGGAAAATGCGGCTCTTAAAGCGCGTGCTTTTTTCGATGCAGCGCGATTGCCGGTTTTGGCAGATGATTCGGGTCTGGAGGTTCCCGCTTTAAACAATGCGCCGGGAGTCTATTCGGCCCGCTATGCGGGTGAACATGCCAATTACGCCCGAAACAATGCCTATTTGTTGGAACAAATGCGTGGGCTGACGGGGGAAGAACGCAAGGCACGATTTGTGTGTACCGTGTGTTTTAAAACAGAAGAGAAAGAATGGTTCTTTACGGGAATTACTGAGGGTTACATTTTGGATCGATTGCAGGGAGAGCAGGGATTTGGCTATGATCCGTTGTTTTACGTTCCCGAATTAGGACGCACTTATGCTCAACTCTCTTCGGACGAAAAAAACCGGATAAGCCACCGGGGAAAGGCGTTAAAAAAGTTTAAAATTTTTTTGCAAGAGTACCTAAAAAAAATTGACATTAACGAAAAGAGCTCTTAAATTTGTGAGCTCTAAATAATTTGCAACGACAATGCCCATTCGGGGCGTAGCGCAGTCTGGTTAGCGCACCTGCCTTGGGAGCAGGGGGTCGGAGGTTCAAATCCTCTCGCCCCGACTTCGTTGCGCCCTTAGCTCAGTTGGATAGAGCAACTGCCTTCTAAGCAGTGGGTCGGAGGTTCGAATCCTCCAGGGCGTACATGGGATGGTGAGTGTAGCTCAGTTGGTTAGAGCACCAGATTGTGGCTCTGGGGGTCGTGGGTTCAAGTCCCATCACTCACCCACTATTTTGACATAAAGTTTATTTCGTTCGCGGGAACGAAATAGGAAAACGCTCCCATCGTCTAGAGGCCTAGGACACCGCCCTTTCACGGCGGCGACAGGGGTTCGAATCCCCTTGGGAGTACGTAAAAAGGGTCTGCAAGCCTGCAGACCCTTTTGTGTTTGTGCGGAGAAGCGCTTGTGAATTTTGATTTGACCGAATTGGAGATGCGGCGACAGGGGTTCTCCCGCAGGGACTCCGTTGGAGGAATCCCCTTGGGAGTACGTAAATAAGGGTCTGCAAGCCTGCAGACCCTTTTGTGTTTGTGTGGAGAAGTGCTTGGGGGTTTTGATTTGACCGAATTGGAGTGGCGGCGACAGGGGTTCTCCCGTAGGGACTCCGTTGGAGGAATCCCCTTGGGAGTACGTAAAAAGGGTCTGCAGGCATGCAGACCCTTTTGTGTTTGTGTGGAGAAGTGCTTG
>Ga0256914_1000425_pt1 | contig 41795 bp, 42 predicted proteins | sample HulkmetaG_FD_191571 | JGI IMG/M metagenome (GOLD analysis project Ga0256914, IMG submission 191571) | Hydrothermal chimney microbial communities from Main Endeavour vent field at the Juan de Fuca Ridge, Pacific Ocean - Hulk | ecosystem: Environmental > Aquatic > Marine > Hydrothermal vents ... | reverse complement strand
TGTTGTTTACGTAAACAAACAGTCTGTCCCCCCTTTTTCTCGCAAACTCCGGCAAACCGAGATATACCTTCAGATTAATATCCGGCATCTGACTTGTATATTCCACCATTGTTTCTGCAACCTGTGTCCCCATAAGAGAGGATAGACGGTGAATAATGTCTCCTGTTGCAGGCAGCCTGGTTAATGTCTTTTCCCCCTGTTTCAGGGTAAAATGTATATCTGTAAAGGGAAGGGCGGTTTTTGTTACAATATCCTGAACATGGCTGGTCTCTGTCTGCGGAGTACGCAAAAACTTCCTTCTGGCCGGAACATTGTAAAACAGATTCATTACCTTTATCGAGGTTCCTGCAGGAGAGCTTGTTTCCTCAATGGATTTCAGTGTCCCCCCTTCAACCGTAAGTATATGTCCGAGCATACTGTCCTGTGGACGTGATATGATCTTCATTTTTGATACAGATGCAATACTTGGTATTGCTTCGCCTCTGAAGCCAAGGGTTTTTATATGGAAAAGGTCTTCGGTTGTTTCGATTTTGCTTGTGGCATGTCTTTCTATACATAACAGGATATCATCCCTTGTCATGCCTGTGCCATTGTCAGTTACGCTTATAAGGTCAATCCCCCCCTTCTTTATAGTTATGTCAATCCTGTCTGATTTTGCGTCAATGCTGTTGTCCATTAATTCACGGACAACCGATGATGGACGGGTAACAACCTCTCCTGCGGCTATCCTGGAGGCTATGTTTTCTGGAAGAATACGAATGATACTCATTTGTTTTCAAACAGGCCGGTGTGTGATCTGCATTTTTCTGACAGGTCACACAAAAGGTTCATGCAAAGATTTGCAAGTTCTGGCGACATACTGCCCATACCGCATGCCGGTGTAAGAATTGACTGGTGAACTATTGTCTCAGGTTCAATGCCCCAGTCTGCTATCTGATTGATTCCTTTGGCAAGTTTCATGAAAAGTTTGTTGACGGATTCATTCTTGTTTAGGTTTGAGGTGGGAACAATACCCCATGCAAGTATATTTCCGTTTTTAATGAAGGTTGATATCTCGTTGCGGTATAACAGGAAGTGCTCCATGTATTCAAATGCATCAAAATTTATTATATCAGGGTTGGCCTCTGTTATCAGGGACCAGTCTGTGTTGCTGCAGCAATGTATGCCGATCAGGGCGTCGGATTCTTCTTTGAGGTAACCTATGATTTCTTTTAACATGGAGACAGCCCCGTCTTTCTGAATGGAAGAGAATGCAGATCCAACACTGGACAATGAAGGCTCGTCCAGAAAAAGGATTGGCTGTCTGTTTGTTTCTTCCATCTTCCTGATCTGCCATAATGCCTTGATGGAAAGGCCTTTTGTAAATGCCTCTGCAATATCCGGATTGTTTATGACAGGTATGTTGTCATGGTCATTTATTGCAGAGGTAAATGTAACAGGTCCTACTGTCTGCCCTTTGATAAATTTTCCATATGGCGCTGTGTCTGAAGAAAGCAGATGTAATAGTTCATAAAGGCCGCAGGCATAATCCTTGCTTATTGCAAAGTAATCAAGGTCCTTTGACAGAAAATGTTCATAAAATTCCACTAAACCTGCCTCTGTGTCTGATCTGGCTATCCTTGTTTCCCTCTTTTCTTTGTTGATCTCAAGAAGAGGAAGACCCTCAGTATACTGAATAATCATATCTTCCAAAGGGTCCTTTTTGACAAACTGGGGCCAGAATGGAATATCTGGCAACCTTGTCACAATTTCTTTGCATGTTGCCTTGAAGTTCATGAAAGGGACACTTCCCACACAGGTGGGCATAAAGTCGAACTGTATCTTTTTTTCAGGCATGATTCAGCTCCCTTAACCCTGTCAGCCATTTTTCCATAACCATAATCATCTGTTCTGTTTTTTTCGTGGTTTCAGGGGAATTGTCATGGCGGGAATTATCAAGCATGGAGCTTAATTGTTCAAGGCGTTGTTTTGAGGATTCATCGGCAGGGTTTTTTTCTACAACCTTTTTGTATATATTAATGGCTTTATCTGTCTTTCCCTGTTTGAAATACAACTCGGCAATGGTCGGAGTGACAAGGGTATCTTCCTCATTTTCATGGCCCTTGTCAGTGGCATCTGTTTCTGCATTATCTGGCATGGTACAGTTGAGCATGTCTGAGGTATTGCTGTCGCCGGGATGAATCGCCATGTATTTTTTCAGGCTGACTGCTGCGGCCTGTTCATTGTTTTGTTTTTGCCGTATTTTTGTTTCTGTTCTGTAGATGTAACAAAGATTGTCCAGTATGGCAGATGCCTTTTCTATCTCCTCTGCAGCCTTGTCTATAAGCCCCTTATCCATATAATATTCTGCCAGTATTTCCCTTATGCGTATATCGTCAGGGTATATTTCTAACACCTTGGTGCATTTTTCTTCCATATTATCTGTTTTGCCATTGTCTTTCATTCTTCTGAGAATCAGAAAGGCGGTATTCCTTGAAGGGATATTTGCCAAAAGCATGTCTAAAAAATCATCTGATTGAGTCATGGTTGAATACCTCGTTTGCAAAGCGTCTGTCCAGGCGGATGTTTTACTCTGCATTGTTATGCCCGGAATTTAATTTTCATGCCTTGTGCATGTGTCTGAAATTTTCGCATGCCAGACAAGATGTTTTTTATGGATATGGCCAAGAGCAGTTTTCAGGCTGTTTTTTTTATAAAGAACAGCCATGTTTGTAATGCCTTTTGATAACCATAAAATTCCCTAAAATTTTCATAATGTTACGATCTTACCTGTGAATGCCGTCCGGTCCTTTCTTGTGTATGGACTTGTCATCACCCCCTTTTTTTGCCTTTTTATCTGTAAGGCGGTAGATAATCTCGTTTTTTTTGACAAGATTCAACTCTTTTCTTACAAGTGCTTCCAGATACTCCCTGTCTGTACGAAGACGGCGTATTTCTTCCTGCAATGCCTGGTTTTCTTTTGTCAGTTTATTTATGCGCTCTATGTATGCCTGTTTCTCCATATATTTTCGGTAAAGATGGAGCAGACCTTGATCTCCAAAACCCAACCATACAATGATCAGTGCCAGCAGGCAGACAAATATCAGGATGTTTTGCCAATATGTTTTTTGTCTTTTTGTCATAAGAAAACCTGTATTTCAGAGAAAATAAGATGATTGGGCCACTAATTGGGAGCAGTTTTATCTATATGGTCAGTTTCCGTTAATACCTGGCTGTTTTTTTGCTATATCAGCGTCAATCTGCCTGTACCTGCGCATGATTCCCTGACCTTGTAAAATATCTCATTTATGGATCGGAAACCGGATAGTTGCCAAAATCTGGCAGAGAAGAGTTTTTTTATTGAAAAAAGATGAACACTTAGGTAGTTTTCATTCATAAATGGCCTTTTTGTACAACCTTTTGTGCAACCCTGGTGTCGATCTGTGAAATTCCCTGATCTTGTAAAAAATATCTCATTTATGGATCGAAAACCGGATAATTATCAAAATCTGTTTTTGGAAGGACACAGGATAAACAACCTGAGTTTTTTAAAGATCGTTAGGATGTCCTTTTTAAAGTCAATAACGGAACCCCTTATACTGTAAGAATCAAGAAAAATTCACACATGATTACGGGTTGGTTCCATAAAATATATCATAATTTTATGATTGGAGGGCTGTATGAAGCCCAAAAATTGATTTTTAAATATATTATGAGGTGAAAAAGATGCTGAAAGTTGTTGTTGCCGGTGCAGCCGGCCGTATGGGAAAGCAGATTATAAATGCCCTGTCTGATGATGACAGGTTTGTTCTTGCAGGAGCCTTTGAATCTTCAGGGCATCCGGCTGTGGGTCAGGATGCAGGTCTGTTGGCCGGAGCTGGTCCCTTGGGTATTGTAGTGGAAGATTCTTTTGAAAAAACTGACAGGGATGCAGATGTCCTGATTGATTTTACCACTCCTGAATCAACCTTGAAAAACATACTGTTTGCCAAAAGCCGTAACCTTGCCATGGTAATAGGTACCACCGGATTTTCCGAGGACATCTTACATGAAATAAGTGAAGTTGTCAGCCAGATAAAATGTGTTATGGCCCCTAATATGAGCGTTGGGGTAAATGTCATGTTCAGGATTGCCGGTGAATTGGCAAAGATCTTGGGTGATGAGTATGATGTGGAAATTGTTGAGGCTCACCACAATCTGAAAAAAGATGCCCCGAGCGGTACTGCATTGCGTCTTGCAGATGTGCTTGCTGGCGCAATGGGGTTGAACCTGGAATCAGCAGCCGTGTACTGCCGTAAGGGTATTATAGGGGAAAGAAGTCCTGATGAAATAGGGATTCAGGTGATAAGGGGCGGAGACATAACGGGTGACCATACGGTTATCTTTGCAGGAACAGGTGAAAGAATAGAGCTGACCCATAGGGCACATAACAGGAGGAATTTTGCACGGGGAGCCTTGAGGGCTGCTTTATGGATAGTAAAACAGCCTGAGGGCCTTTATGATATGCAGGATGTTTTGGGGCTGAAAGGCCTGTGAACGGACAGTTTTTCTGTCTGCAATTTGTTTGCGGATGGAACCTGATCTGTCAAGCTGATGCAAACCGTTTCTTGAACAGGTTATGGCCTTTTGGGCATAATGTACATGTTTGATAAAAAGCACCTGTTCTGTATACTAAGGAGGATATAGTGGATATATTTAAAAGGGCGGAAAGATTGGAAAGGGTCCCACCCTATCTTTTTAAACAGATAGATAACAAGAAGGCCGAGCTTATAAGCCGGGGCGTTGATGTTATTGATCTTGGGGTTGGTGATCCAGATCTCCCTACACCGGGTCATATTATCGATGCATTGGAAATGGCGGCAAGAGACCCTGCCAATCACCAATACCCTTCATATTCCGGGATGAATGATTTCAAGGAGGCAGTTGCAGACTGGTATTTCAGAAGATTCGGGGTCAGGCTTGATCCTGAAACCCAGGTTATTTCCCTTATAGGAAGCAAGGAAGGTATAGCGCATTTTCCCATGGCCTTTTTAAATCCTGGAGATATAGCTCTGGTGCCTACACCGGCATACCCTGTATACAACATAGCCACACTGTTTGCAGGCGGTGAATCCTTTTTTATGCCTCTTTTTGAGAAAAATGCCTTTTTACCTGATCTTGACAGTATCCCTGGTGATATTGCCAGTAGGGCACGAATATTATTTATTAATTATCCCAACAATCCTACGGCGGCCATTGCTGATCCGGATTTCTTCAGTAAAGTTGCAAGGTTTGCCAGAGATAACGGAATCATAGTTTGTCATGATGCGGCCTATACGGAAATATCTTTTGATGGGTATCGGCCTAACAGTTTTCTTGAGGCAGATGGGGCTGTTGAGGTAGGTATAGAATTTCATTCCTTTTCCAAGACCTATAATATGACAGGTTGGCGAATAGGTTTTGCCGTTGGCAACCCGGATGCAGTTGCTGCCCTTGGTGCAATAAAGAGCAATATAGATTCAGGGGTGTTCAGGGCCGTTCAGTTGGCTGCTATAAAGGCCCTTGCAGGTGATCAGACGTGTGTCAAGGAAATGACAGAGACGTATAAAAAACGCAGGGATCTGATGGTTAACGGTCTGAAGAAGGCAGGATTTGATATGGATGTTCCAAAAGCAACATTTTATTTGTGGGTAAAGGTGCCAAAGCCATACACTTCAGAGGATATGACTTCAATACTTTTGGAAAGGGCAGGGATTGTTGTAACCCCTGGCAGTGGTTTTGGATATCCTGGAGAGGGTTATTTTCGTATTTCCCTGACCCAGGATACCGAAAGACTTGAAGAAGCAGTTGACAGGTTGAAAACCCTTGATCTTGACAGATAGCAGCAGGTTTTTTTGTGTTGTCTGGATGAATGGCAAATGTCCTTCTCAGATTCTTGTTTGAACAGACCGGTTCATGTCTATCTCGGGATAGGCTCAAACATGGGTAATAAGATGGCAAATTGCAATCTGGCAATTGACATTATTGATTCCATGCCCGATTCTGCGGTAACCCTCAGATCGTCCTTTTACAGGACAGAGCCTGTGGGTGTTGAGGGACATGACTGGTATATAAACTGTGCAGTATGTATCCTGACAAAATCAGCCCCCCTTGCTCTTTTGAGAAATCTGCTTGATATAGAGGCAAGTATGGGCAGAGAACGTAAGAAAAAGTGGGATGCCAGGCCTATTGATCTGGATATCTTGCTGTTTGGGCCGGACAGGATCATCTCTATTTCTGATCTGAAAGTGCCGCATCCTTTTATGCATGAACGAAGATTTGTTATGGTGCCTATGGCGCAGATTGCACCAGATGTTGTTCATCCTGTTTATAACAAGACAATGACAGAGCTGCTTGCTATGTTACAGAAAGATGGACAGGCAGTATTTCCTGTTCCAGACAGTTTCTGCTTATAACAGGTTGATTTTTTCAGATGGATCTGTCAGGACTGCGGTTTTGTATGTCTTATCTTGTGCAAGTTTCATTTCCGGATTGAAGATTTCCTGTTGCCAAAATCAATTCGGGGATGAAGACTGTTTGGGTGTCAGCCTTTTGTCAAAATCCCCTGTTCATGCTTTTCCTCAATATCTTGCATTATGCAAAAAAACGTTCCCGGAAATATTAACTGTTTGCCTGTAAATGGGTATCTGGTGATTAAATGCGGCTTTTTATCTATATCTTTTTAGGTTATCTTATCTACCGTTTATATCGTTTTATGGGTGGTTTCTTTGATGTTTATAAGGATGGAAACACGACGATGGATGAGGGCAATATTGTTGATGATATGGTACAGGACCCGTATTGCAAGACATATATCCCTGTCAGAGGGTCATATAAACGCACTGTCAATGGGAAAACATATTTTTTTTGTTCCAAGGAATGTGCCGATAATTTCAGCAAAACCAGGATGGATTCTTGAAAATGGTTTATAATACTCTTTAAGAATTGAACATTTAAAATTATTATCTGGAGCCCTGAAATATTTTTTGAGGGTTGTCCAAGGAGGAAATATGAAATTCTTTATCGATACAGCTAACATAGATGAGATAAAACAGGGAATTGATCTGGGGATGGTAGATGGTGTGACTACAAATCCATCGCTTGTTGCCAAGGAAGGCAGAGAATTTACGGGGCTTATAAAAGATATAACGTCCATGGTAGACGGACCGGTTAGTGCTGAGGTGGTCAGTCTTGATACAGATGGCATGGTCAGGGAGGCAAGAGAACTTGCCGGGATTGCGGATAATATTGTAGTAAAAATCCCTCTTGTGGAAAATGGGATCAAGGCCGTAAGAATTTTGACACAGGAAGGTATAAAAACGAATGTAACATTATGTTTTTCTCCTCTTCAGGCACTGATGGCAGCCAAGGCAGGTGCTACGTTTATCAGCCCTTTTATAGGGAGACTTGATGATATTGGTCACCGGGGCATGGATCTTGTAGAGGATATTGTTACCATATATGACAATTATGATTTTGAAACAGAGGTTATTGTTGCAAGTATAAGAAATCCCACACATGTACTTGATGCCGCACTTATTGGTGCAGATATTTCCACAATACCGTTTAAGGTCATTCAGCAGCTAATCAAACATCCCCTGACAAAGATAGGACTGGACAAATTTCTGCGTGACTGGGAAAAGGTGGAATGATTTGTTTTGTTCCCTTCCTGTCAGTTCTTGGATGTTATAAGGCTCTATGGATGAAACATAGACAGGAACAGTATAGTAAAATGTTACGGGTTGTGCGTACATCATACCTTTGCCTTGTTTTTGTTTTTTGCTTTGGCCTTTCTGCACCTGCTGACATATACCGGTATGTGGATAAAAACGGGGTGTGGCATTTTACCAATGTCCCTACACATAACAGATACCGGTTATTCATAAAAACCGGCACGAACAGATCTGCAGGTTATGCAGGCAGATGTATAAAAAAGTATGAATCTGTCATTACCGAGGCAGCAAACCGTTTCGGGGTTGATTCATCGTTGATAAAGGCGGTTATAAAAGCGGAGTCTGACTTTGACCATTATGCCGTCTCCCGCTGTGGTGCCCAGGGTCTGATGCAGCTTATGCCGCAAACAGCTTATGATATGGAGGTTGATGATCCTTTTAATCCTGCAGAAAACATATTTGGAGGCACACGTTATCTGAAAACCATGCTTGTGCGTTTTAAGAACAATATTGCACTGGCCTTATCAGCCTACAATGCAGGTCCTGAAAATGTGGAAAAATATCATGATATTCCTCCCTTTCCTGAAACACGGGCCTTTATAAAAAAGGTCCTGAAATACTATCGTATATATAAGGCCGGCAAATAGTCTTTGCTAACGGACCGGGCCTTTCCATCCGTAAAACACCTTTCATGGATTTATTATCCGTTAGGATACAGCTCCCATCTTTTCGTATGATTTCTCTGAGATAAAACACAAATAATGATAAAAGGCATGATCTGGTTCTATATTTGATTTCCTGTCAGGAGATATGTTGTTTTGTATTTCCATGGATATTCAACCTGTTCTGATTATGTGCTGTATGGGAAAAATATTCTGTTACAGGAAAAAAATGCCCATTAACGCTGATATGTTTTTATAAAACCGGGTCATGGTGTTTTTTGCCAGCAGGTTAGCGACAAGGTTCATTGCCCTGTTGTCTGACAACAGGGGTTTTGTCCACGAATGATCAGACTCTGCAACTTTTGTTTTTTTCTGTGCTGCGCTGGATGCAGCGGACGGCAGCAGGTTGTGGAATAAGCGGGATGCTGTGTATGTTTCAGTATGATTCTCTGTATCCCGCATTGTTTCATTTTTTTTATGAAATATGAGACTTGATCTGTCGACAGAGGCTTGTGATATGGGTAACAGATAAAAGTGGCATACAGTTTGCTTGGGAAATAATTACAAAACATGAAAAACAGTTTGATCTCCCTGGAGCTCACCCTCAAAAAGCAATCTTTCACAGGATCGGTGTTGAAGGGAAAGGTTGGCAAGGATCTTCAGGGAAATATACGGTAGATTTTTTTCAATATCAATGGAGGTAAAACTATGGCGCTGCTTGCTATTAATCATAATATGATGGCCCTGTCAGCCTTTAACAACCTTACAAGGACTTATTCCACGTTGCACAAGTCCATAGATCGGCTATCCTCTGGCCTTCGAATCAATAATGCCTCGGATGATGCTGCTGGTTTGGCAATCAGGGAATTGATGCGTTCCGATATAGCAAGTCTGAACCAGGGTGTCAGAAATGCAAATGATGGTATATCACTGCTTCAGACAATGGATGGGGCAGCCCAGGTTGTTGATGAGAAACTTATCCGTATGAAAGAGCTTGCTGAACAGGCTGCGACAGGGACATACAGCAGTGCCCAGAGAGGGATGATAAATTATGAATTCAGTGCAATGAGAGACGAGATTGAGAGGATAGCCAGGGCTACGGATTTTAACGGAATTCATTTGTTGGCGGGCAGTGCAGGGCTGGGTTCGGATGGTTTTACTTCCAATACAGTTAAGATTCATTTTGGTACAGGCAATTCTAATACAGAGGATTTCTATTTTATCACTGCGCAGAACCTGACTTCTTCAGCGCTTGGTCTTGCAGGACTTTCTCTGACGTCTCCTCAAAGTGCTGCAAACGCCTTGCAGAGTATAGATGCAGCAATACTGAAAAAGGATGATGCCCGTGCCCATTTTGGCAGTCTGATGAACAGGCTTCAGGCAACTGCCACAAATCTTGTTACTCAGGCAGAAAATCTCCAGTCAGCAGAGTCGCAAATTTCAGATGTTGATGTTGCTCATGAAATGACCATCTTTGTCAATAATCAGATCAAATCCCAGTCGGCAGTTGCCATGCTGGCACAGGCAAATTCAATGCCTCAGATGGCACTTAAACTGTTAAACGCTTGATCCTGTGTCATAAAAACCGAAAAAGACAAAAACACCGGTAGTATATCGGGTGCTTAGAGCAAATATGTTACAGGGCTGTTCATTTTTATTTTATATTAAGGAGAATAGATATGAATGTAGAGCATTGTCTTGAAAAAGACACGGATATGAATGTTCGTGGTGACATTAATCCTATCGATCCTATGCAGACGATTCTTATGGTCTATGACGGTGCCATCAAGTTTTTGAGCAGGGCGGTAGAGTATGCTGATGCTGGAGATATAAAGAACAAGAACATATATATAAACAAGGCTGCTGATATAATAGTTGAATTAAACAGATGCCTTGATATGGAAGTGGGAGGTGAGATTTCTGAAAATTTGAGAGCCATCTATGTGTTTATAGGTCGGCTGCTTGTAGAATCTTTTGCAACGGATAAGACATGGGGATTAAAGGAGAGTATAAAGATACTTTCCGAGCTGAAAGAAGGGTGGACATATGTTGCCAACAATATAAACAAGGCAACACAGCCATTAACAACGTTTGGAAACTGAAGACGTAATATGAAATTGCAATCTGGTATTACAAAATCAGGCGGTTAAAGAGACAAGTATCTCCTGCCCTTCCAATATGCGCCTGTTCCTTTCCAGAAAGATATGGCGGAACTCCAGGTCATGGCAAGGTATAGGATGGCACATAACGGCAGGGTGATTGCTCTCAGCTTTGACAGCCTGTAAAAGCTGAGGGTTGGAATATATGTCGTTATCATAATGACAATTGTAATGCCTGAAAGATATGCAGATATTGATGACCCTGAAAACAGGTCCAGTAGCGGAATACAGAACATGATGATCATTGCGGCAGAAACCAGCAACAGGTATGCCAGTGAATGGTCAAGTTGGGTAAAAGCGGTTCTTGCCACCATGTTCCATATGGATGCAAAGTCATATGCCCTTAGACTGACAATACTGTGAGTGAGGCCCATCCATGTTTTATAACTGTGGTCCTTTACCCTTTTTGCAAGGGAACAGTCATCTATCAGCTCATTCTTGAGACTTTCAAAGCCGCCTGTGTGTTTTATGATTTTTGTTTTTGTCAGTATGCATCCTCCCGCAGCAGCCGCTACCCTGGAGGAGGGTCTGTTTGAAAGGGAAAAGGGATAGAGAAGTTTGAAAAAATATATAAAAGGGGGCATCAACAGCTTTTCCCAAAACGTCACCATTCTCAGTGAGGCCATAAGAGATATAAAATCAATGCCGGTTTCCATTTTGGTTAAGAGGGCATTTATTATGCCAGGCATAAGAAAGATATCGGCATCCAACAGCATGACAAGTGGGGTATGAACATGCCTTATTCCCTGTTCAAGCGCCCATAGTTTGCCGCTCCATCCAGGGGGGGTGGGAGTGCCTTTTAATATTTTAAGACCAGGCATTCCCATGTTTCGGGCCCTTTTTAAGGTGTTGTCCGAGGAGCAATCATCAACAAGAACAACTTTGAACCCTTCTCCCTGTGCCTTTAATCCTGCAAGGGTGGTTTCAATTACATTTTCCTCGTTTCTTGCCGGAACAAGGATCGTTAAAATACTCAGATCCCTCTTTGCAGAAGTTGGTACAGAATCCAGAACTTCCCGCGTACGCCAAGGTTGCCAGGGTAGTAACAGCAAGACAAGCCAGGCAGCAAATCCTGCTATAGAAAGATATATCCATATCATTTTATGCCATATAGCCGGTTTTTGAAAGGTTTTACCTGCCCTTTACCTGTTGTTGTATGTTTTGCAATTGCAACGGGCAGGTGTATATGGATTGAGTCAACATCTTTCGTCTGTTTGAAAGGACAAAAGGTGTTGACAATAACTGTTTGTTCGGGTTTTACGCATTATCTCACAAAGGGGTTTATCCTCTTTTCGGTTCCAATGGTGGTCATGGGACCATGGCCGGGATATACCTTTATATCATCTCCAAGGGGAAACAGCCTTTCTTTTATACTTGATATAAGTGTCCTGAAATCTCCGCCGGGAAGATCTGTACGGCCTATTGAACCATAAAAGAGTGTATCTCCGGCAAAGACCACGCTGTCAGTAAACAGTGAGATTCCTCCCGGACTGTGACCGGGAGTATGTATGACTTTTAGTGTGATTTCCCCGACATCTATCATGTCTCCGTGGCTGATTTCCATGTCAGGAGGAGGGGAGTTTTCTCCGTAAAGGCCAAAAGACATGGCATTTTCAGCCACCCTGCTTAACATCGGGGCATCAAGGCCATGAATCAGTATCTTTGCTCCGGTTGCATCTTTCAGCTCCTTATTGCCGCCGATATGATCAAAATGGCCATGGGTATTTATTATATATTTTGCTTCAAGTCCTGATCTGTTCAATTCTTCCAATATGTTTTTTACATCTCCTCCCGGATCAATTACAGCGGCTGTTTTTGTGTTTTTACATCCAACAATAAAACAGTTGGTCATAAGGGGACCAACAGCAAGTGCCTTGATAATCATAATAAAATCCTTGTAAAATTAATTGTCGTATTGTTTGGGCGGCGATTGCCGTATCAGAACCCCCTCTATAAGATAAGCCTGGGGCGCTGATGAATTTTTAGTCCGGAAATATTCAAAAGGAATCTTGCGAAAACATGCGGTTTCTGTCTGTTCTGTCGGATTGTTTCATGACGGCCTGTTATCCTGTTGTAAAAATATATGCAAAGACCTTTGCATCAGACATGATATTGGATATAAGGCAGAACTCATCAGGCTGATGGGCAGAATCGGATACAGTGGACCAAACTGCTGCAGGCAGATTTGCCTGCCTGAAAAAGGCAGCTATTGTGCCTCCTCCAATACCCATAGGTTTTGCATCTCTTCCTGTTACTGCCTTGATTGCCCTGGAAAGGATCTTTACTACCGGTGAATCAACAGGTGTAGGATTCGGGGCATCGAGACGTTGAACAGGTTTGACATCTATCATGATTCCAGACATGTTTCCTGTTTTCCTGCATACATCCTTTATAAACCGGAGAACCTCCTCCGTAGTGTATGAAGGCAGTATTCGGCAATCCATGTAAAATACATCTTTGCCCGGAATGGTGTTTACATTCTGGACATTTGACTCCACCTTTGTAGGTTCAAAGGTGGACAGGGGAGGGCTGAAGATATCGTCATGACAGGCAAATTTTTTCTTCAGGGCCTCATATAGGGTTACTGTCAGTTGTGCCATTGCCAAAAGGGTGTTTCTTCCTTTTTCAGGTGTGCTTGCATGACACTGTTGCCCTGTAACCGTGAATTTGAGCCATAGCATTGATTTTTCGGCTATTTCTATCATGGTGCCATCTTCGTTTCCTCCGTCAGGGACAATAATTATATCGTTTTTACAGAACAGATCTCCATGGTGATTTAACAGAAAATCCAGGCCATATTTACTGCCTGTTTCTTCATCGGCAACAAGTACCAGGCCTGTTGACCTTGACAGCCTGTTTCTGTTTTCAAGTATGTATTTTATTGCAAGGTAAAAGCTGACAAAGCCATGTTGGTTGTCTTCAACGCCTCTGCCTGTTATACGATCCCCTTCCACAGTAACCCGGTAGGGATCAGCTTTCCACAAGGACAGATCGCCCGGAGGAACAACGTCTGCATGACACAGTACCCATACTGTAGAGGTGTTGTCAGTCCCGTTCCATCTGACAACAAGATTTGGCCTTGTGCCTCCTTTTGCCCTGCTGTCAGGCGCCTCGTAGACTTTAATAAAATCGGGGTGCAGGTTATTCAGCAGGTTGTATATAAATTCTGTCTTGTCATGCTCGCCAGTGCCGCCATTTTCAGGGCCGAGTGCAACCTTTGATGTCAGTTCCGACTGAAGGTGTATTATTTCATCCCTGGAATTGTCTATCTGGTCAAATATTTTTTTTGTTTTGTTTGTCATTGTTTTTTGTGTCTGTGATGAAGAATGTCTGATCTTTGCTTTTGCGGACCGAAACCCTTCAGTGTTCCGGATTAAGACCTATTCTACGGTTACGCTCTTTGCCAGATTTCTTGGTTTGTCAATATTCCTTTTTAAAAAATTGGCGCAGTAATATGCAAGCAGTTGGCAGGGGATAACTGTCAGGACAGGATACAAAAAATCCAGGGATGGAGGCACCTCAATTACATCATCCGCTATTTCTTTCAATCTCTCATCTCCCTCTGTAACAATGGCTATTACAGGGCCTTTTCTGCTCTTGATTTCCTGAATATTATTTACCATCTTGTCATGCATATCATCCTTTGGGGCAATGGCTACTGTAGGCATGTCCGGATTAATAAGGGCAATGGGGCCGTGCTTCATTTCCCCTGCTGCGTAGCCCTCTGCGTGGATATAAGATACCTCTTTCAGTTTTAAAGCCCCTTCCATGGCTATTGGATAGTTGAACTTCCTGCCTATAAACAGCCAGTTAGGGCAAGTATGGTATTTCTCTGCAATTGCCTGGATATGGTTTGCCTGTGCCAGGACATTTTGAACCAGGTCCGGGAGTAGCATAAGCCCCCTTATTGCCTCAAGGCCTTCTGTCAGGGAAAGGGTTTGATGCCGTCCTATCAGCAGGGCTATCAGAGTCAGAATTATAAGCTGTGAGGTAAAAATCTTGGTTGATGCCACTCCGATTTCCGGGCCTGCATGATTGTATACCCCTGCGTCGGTCTCTCTTGCAATTGAGCTGCCCACTACGTTTACAATTCCCAAAAGACTTGCGCCTTTTCTCCTTGCCTCTTTTATGGCTGCCAGTGTATCTGCTGTTTCTCCTGACTGGCTCAGTGCTATTATAAAGGTGTTTGGAGGAAAGTTGAACTTGCGGTATCTGAATTCGGATGCAAGTTCGATTTCCACATCTATTTCTGTCAGCTTTTCAAAACAGTATCTTCCGACATGTCCTGCATAATATGATGTGCCGCATGCAACAATTACTATGTGGCGGCAACCCTTTAATTTTTCCCATACGGGCATTATACCGCCAAGTTTGGGCACTCCTTCACTTGGTTCAAGGCGGCCTCTTATAGCATTTTCTATTGTGGCAGGCTGTTCGAATATCTCTTTAAGCATAAAGTGGGGGAAGCCGTTCAGCTCTGTATCCTCTGCAGACCACTCCACTGTTTCAGTATGTCTTTCCACCCGTTTTGCCTGGGCAGTGGAGATGTTAAAACCGTCCATGGTTAACGTGGCAAGCTCATTGTCTTTCAGGTGAACGACCTTCTTTGTATAACGTACCATTGCAGATATGTCAGAGGCTGCAAAATAACCGCTGTCACTAACACCTATAACAAGCGGACTTCCCCTTCTTGCAACAACAATTTCTTCCGGGGCATCCTGGTGTATGACAGCCAGTCCGAATGTCCCTTCCACTTCAGACATAACGGTTCTTACCGCCTTGTTGAGATCTCCGTTAAAATGTTTTGCAATCAGATGGGCAAGGACCTCGGTGTCTGTGTCAGAGACAAAGACCACGCCATTTTTCTCAAGATTCTTCTTCAGATTATAGTAATTTTCTATGATTCCGTTGTGTATGACAAAGAGCTTCTTTTCCTGATCCGTCTGTGGATGGGCATTGTTTTCTGTTGGTTCACCATGGGTAGCCCATCTTGTATGTCCTATTCCTGTATGTCCTTCCATCTTTCTGCCATTTAGTTTGGCTTCAAGTTCTGTAATCTTGCCTACTGCCTTGCAGCATTCGATTCTGTCTCCATTGTGCACGGCTATGCCTGCAGAATCATAACCCCTGTATTCAAGCTGTTTAAGGCCTTCTATAAGTATCTGTTTGGCAGGTTTTTTTCCTATGTAACAGACTATTCCACACATGATATGTTTTCCTCTTCAAATTGATATACTGGAAGATGTTTTTGTTTAGGGGCATTTGTACGTTTGTCATTAATAAAGACTTTTATATTGCGTTTCCCCTTGTTTTACTTGTTCATTCCAGGCCCGGGCACTGCGGAAAAGGACATTTATGAACGTATGATATCTGTTCCACCCATATATGGCCTTAAAGGTTCAGGAACCATTATGCTGCCGTCAGGCTGTTGACAGTTCTCCATTATAGCTACTACGGTTCTTCCTATTGCAAGGCCGGAACCATTCAGTGTGTGTACCAGGGCCGTGCCTTTTGCACCGCTTTTTCTGAATCGTATATTTGCCCTTCGTGACTGGAAATCAAGAAAATTGCTGCATGATGATATCTCCCTGTAAAGGTTTTGACCTGGCAGCCATACCTCGAGGTCATAGGTTTTGGCGGATGAAAAACCAAGATCACCTGTGCACAGGGTTACCACGCGGTAGGGAAGATTGAGGCGCTGCAGGATGTCCTCTGCATCGTTTGTCAGGTTTTCAAGTTCTTCCCATGAGTTGTCCGGATGTGAAAACTTGACCAGTTCCACCTTGTTAAACTGGTGCTGCCGTATAAGACCTCTTGTATCTTTTCCATAGGAACCCGCCTCGGATCTGAAGCATGGCGTATAGGCAACATAGGAAACAGGGAGTTCATCCTCGTTAAGGATTTCTCCCCTGTGTATGTTTGTAACAGGAACCTCTGCAGTGGGTATTAGGTAAAGATCCCATCCTTCTATTTTAAAGAGATCGTCTGCAAATTTTGGAAGCTGGCCTGTTGCAGTCATGCTTTCTGTATTAACGAGAAATGGCGGCAGGACTTCCCTGTATCCATGTTCTTTTGTATGTATGTCCAGCATGAAGTTTATAAGCGCCCTTTCAAGTCTTGCTCCTGCACCTGTATAAATGGCAAACCTTGCCCCGGATATCTTTGCGGCGCGGGAAAAATCGAGAATGCCAAGCCGTTTTCCAAGCTCCCAGTGGGGCAGGGGTTTGAAGTCTGTCTTTGGAATGTCCCCTTTTATTCTCACTACGGTATTGTCTTTTTCATCAGTTCCAACAGGGACTGATTCATGGGGGACATTGGGAAGAAGCATCATCAGTCTGTTAAACTCTTCCAGAATGTTTGAAAGCTCCTCATCCATTTTTTTTATGTCTGAGCCGAGCTCTTTCATCTCTGCAATACGTAATGATGCGTCTTTCTTGTTTTTTTTGAGAAGCGCTATTTCCTTGCTTATCCTGTTACGCCGGTGTCTGAGTTCCTCAAGTTCAGTCAGTATTGTCCTTCTTTGATTGTCAAGAGAAAAAAATCTTGCAATGTCAACATTATTGCAATTCCTGTTTGATAACATCCTTTTGATTATTTCCGGGTTGTTTCTTGCAAATTTTATGTCCAGCATAAGGGTGACTCCAGACTGTAATGGATATTAAGGTATGTTCGGAAAGTTAACAAACATATAATCAGTTTCCATCCATAAACGGGGCAGATTGTTATAAGCCAGGGCCTGCAAAAGATTTTACTACAGGGATGTGTTTTTATGATTGAAATCCGGGTATGACAGGAATATCGGCAAAAGGGTCATTTATGGGTACCTGGCAAATGGTTTTATACTACGACAATGCTGTTATGGTCAAAGCTTTTTTCATTGTTTTTGTTATGTTTTCTCAGGATGGTTTGTCAGATTATGCTCAGAAGCAAACCGGTTGCGTTTTGCTGTTATAAGTGATAAATGTAGCTGACTTAAGATGTCTCTGTATTTTTTATGTCCATGAGCAGGCAGGATGTTCTGACTTCTGCCATATCGGTTCAATCCAGATAGAAGCTAACCCTATGAATGAAACCATGAGTTGCGGTAGTAACAGAAAGTCCGGTCCCGGCATTTTCTGGAGATTTTTCAGCTCTGTCAAGTTGACTATTGTCCTTCTTATAATACTTGCTGTTGTATCTGTTATAGGTACGGTAATTCCACAGAGAGAAGCGTCCATAGATTTTGCAATGGGTATGGATCCCAGGCTTTTTCAGATATTCATGTCTCTTGACCTGTTTGATATATATCATTCCCTTCTGTTCAGAATTATCATCGGTTTTCTTGTCATGAACCTTGTTGTATGTTCTATTGACAGATTTCCTGTAACATGGAAGCTGTTTTCACATATACCGTCTCCGGACAAATCCAGGGTGTTTGAGGGTATTTCCGGGGAGCAGACCTGCATCCTGTCTGGAAACAATAAAATAATCCTGGATCGTATTGAAAGATTCTTGCGTAAAAGATATGGAAGGGTTTTTTCAAAAAAGGGAGACAGTTACTCTTCATTTTTTGTGCAGACAGGACGGTTTTCCCGCTTTGGCGTTTATCTTGTGCATCTCAGTATACTTCTTATACTTGCAGGTGCACTTGCAGGTTCGTTGTTCGGGTTTGAGGGATATGTCAAGATTATTGAAGGTGACAAGACTGATAAAATTCTTACAAGAGGAAACAGACAGCAGAAAAAACTCGGATTTGATATTCGTTGCGACAAGTTTACTGTCAGTTATTATAAAAATGGAATGCCAAAGGAATACAAATCGGAACTTACCTTTATTGTTAATGGCAAAGAGGTTGAAAAGGGAACGCTTTTGGTCAATCATCCCTTGTATTTTAGAGGGATTACCTTTTATCAGGCAAGTTACGGTACAATTCCGGGCAAGAAGATTCTGCTCAGGGCACTTGCAAACGGTAAATCCTTCAGTTTTTATGTTTCCCTGAAAGATCATGTTCATTTGCCGGACAATGGGGCTGAATTGCATCTTGAAGATATAAGAGAGAATATTGCAGGTATAGGGCCTGCAGCGTTGATTTCAATCTTGCCCAAACATGGGAACAGGGTTTCCTTCTGGATATTTAAAAATCCCGGGTTGGCAAAATCGCGTCTTCCTGAACCCATGCTGAAGTCTTCAAAATTCAATCCCTCTGCATTCAGGCCATATACCTTTTTTCTTGAAGGTGTGAACACAGTTTGCTATACAGGGCTTCAGGTCAGCAAGGATCCCGGAGTGCCAATTGTCTGGGCGGGTTGTATCATCCTTGTAACTGGACTTTTTGTGACCTTTTTTATATCGCACAGACGCATATGGGTACGGGCAGAAAACCATAAAGGCGGTATCAGGTTAAGTGTTGCAGGTATGGCAAACAAGGATCCTGCAGGGCTTCATCGTTACCTGCTTAAACTGGTAAACAATATCAGGAAATATGTGTAGTATGCAGGGATGCAGTCTGGTCCGTTTTTATGTGTCTTAAGAACAAGGGACAGCCGTGTTATGACCAGTTCTATGATATTAAGTTATGTAACCTTTGTATATTTTACCGGTTTTATCCTCTATCTTCTTATGATGGTTATGGGTAAAAAAGCCTTTGGGACGGCTGCAACACTTGTATCCTTGGCAGGTCTTGTCGCCCATTCCATAGGCATTGTGTTAAGATGGACGGAGTCGTACAGGCTGGGTATTGGTCATGCCCCCTTGTCCAATCTTTACGAATCTCTTATATTTTTTTCATGGGCAGTTACTTTTTTTTATCTTGTTGTGGAGTGGCGAACAAAAAACCGTGTTATTGGTACCTTTGTCATACCTATTTCCTTTCTGGCCCTGGCCTATGCATCATTTTCACCGTCTGTAAACAGCCGGATTCAGCCGCTGGTGCCGGCCCTGAAAAGCAATTGGCTTATTGCTCATGTGATAACATGTTTTTTTTCCTATGCTGCTTTTGCACTGTCTTTTGGCCTGAGTATTATCTATCTTGTCAAGTTAAAGAACGTAAATACGGGCAGAACAAGTCCCTTTCTGAATCGAATCCCGGACTGCAGACTTTTGGATGAGCTTAATTACCAGATGGTTATCATAGGATTTCTTATGCTGACACTGGGGATTGTTACAGGCTCGGTCTGGGCACATTCTGCATGGGGAACATACTGGGGATGGGATCCAAAGGAGACATGGTCGCTTATTACCTGGCTTATTTATGCCTCTGTAATTCATGTGCGTGTGGCAAGAGGTTGGGAGGGTAAACGAACTGCTGTTTTGTGTATTGTAGGGTTTGCATGTGTGCTTTTTACGTATTTTGGCGTAAATTATCTTGCCGGACTCCACAGTTATGCCAAGTCATAAGCCTGTTTTTCTGATCCATCCGCTTTTACAGGTTGATTACTGTCCCTTCCCTGGCAAAAAAGGTTTTTGCCGATCCGTTCTGAAAGCCATTGCAATACCACTCTGCCATATCGTCAATTTGTGCGTCGGTCCTTACAGGGTCATGGTGAAACAGGGCTAACTGTCTGACCCCTGCCCGGTTTGCTGCCTTGATGGCATATTCACAGGATGAATGCCCCCAGCCTTTTTTGGAAGAATTATATTCTTTTTCTGTATATTGGGCGTCATAGATAAGCAGATCAGCCCCTTTGAAAAAATTTGCAAGTTTCATGTTCTGTTCTTTTGCCACCTGTTCACCTTCCATGGCCGTTTTTCTGTCATATTGCGGATCATTGGGATCAGTGGCAAATACATTAATGAACGGCTCTGTGTCATATGCTGTACACACGGTTTTGCCCTGGTACTGAAAACAGTATCCAAGGCATAAAATAGGATGGTTGAGATACTTGGTATGGAGCATGATTCCATCTCCAAGATCAAAGGAACCTTCTTTGAGGTCAATATATTCTATGTCTGCGGCCAGTTCTGTCTGTCTGACGGGAAAATATCGGTAGGTCAGCTGCCCTCCCACTATGTTTTCAAGTGTGTCATCCTCGAATGTTACAGGTCCATATACCTTGATCTTTGTTCCTGGAATGTATGCAGGGGCAAAAAACGGAAAGCCCATTATATGGTCCCAGTGGGTATGGGAGAGAAATATTTCGGTGGTGAGATCCTTGTCGGGAAGGTCATTTGCCAGCATGTAATTGCCCAGTTCCCTTATTCCGGATCCTGCATCAATTATAACAATCCTGTTCAGTTTATTGAATCTAAGTTCAATGCAGGCAGTGTTCCCGCCATATTTTACTGTTTCAGAACCAGGGCATGGAATGGATCCCCTGACGCCCCAGAATTTTACCATTATAGAATTGTCCATAACTTTTTGCTTGTTGTAGCCGGTCTTGATGTTTTTTTACGGGATCATCAATTTGATATTTCCAGAAAAACGCTCGCCTTTTCTATTTCTTTTTGCACGATATTGTTAAGTTTGCTGAAAGATTCCTCTGAAAAACCTGCTTCTTCAATCATGTCCTGCATACCGGAGGTGTCCGGATAATCATCTCCGGCAGACCCTGTTTTAAGGATGTAGGAGTATGTGTTGGCGATAGCCACAATCCTTAAAATATCCATATGTTCTTTATTGCTTTCCCATACTGTATGGTGGCAGGCAAGGACAGAAGAGATTGTTTCATCGAGCCGCCATTTTTTGGCTATCATCTTTCCAACCATGGTGTGGTCTGTTTTCATGATTCTTTTTTCTGCAACCGGAAGTGGTATCTGCTCTTCTTTGACCAAATTCACTACGGCGGAATAGTCTTCAGCAAAATAATTGCTTAAAAGAATCTTACCCAAATCATGCAACAAGCCTGCCATAAAATACTGGTCACGTTGTATGAAGGGAACTTCGTTGATTTCAGCCAGTAGTTTTGAGATTACTCCAACGCTCAGGGAGTGAAGCCAAAAGGCATTTATATCAAGAGCGAAATTGGTTTTTAGGGATTTTGTATGAATGGCATCCATAATAGCTGTGCTTAATGCCAAATTTTTGACTGTATTTATGCCAAGCATAATAATTGCCCGGGTAAGGGATGTGATCTGGTGAGGCAGGGAATAGAAGGCGGAATTTACCAGTTTCAGAACCTTTGCAGTCAGTACGGGATCAAGGGATATTACCCTGTTAAGGTCATTGGGAGATGTGTTCGGATTGTTGCAGACCTCGGTTACTTTCATGGCTGTTGTAGAAAGACTTGGCATTCGATCTATATACTTCTTGATACGTTTTTCCTTTAATTCATCTGTTGTATAAGGATCCATTTTGTTGCCTTTCATACATCCGGAAAGAAACAGCATTCTTCTTTGCAATCAGGTCAGAAAAGTCTTTCTGCTGTTTTTTGTTGATCTGTTACAAGACAGGCTGTCTGAATCTGTCAGTCATTCCTTGCTGAAACAGCAGCAAACAGACACTGTCAATTTGCATATCCAATGATTTTTTTCGTGTGGAGTTTTCATGAAATCCTTATGTTGTCCCCGACAATCTGTTTGATTTCCTTTATAAAACTGTTGCACGGCAGTACGTTAAAACGGTCTCCTGCCCTTACGTGAACATATCTGCTGTCAGACAGTCTGATTGTAAAGATCAGTTTGCTGTCTCCGCGGAATCTGAAAGTTATATCCTGCAGGTGTTCCAGCAAATTTTTTGAAATACTTGCCTCGTCAAGCATGAGTTCAACAGATTTGATGCCCTGTTGTCTCATCTCTTCCAGTGTAGCAACCTTTTGTCCAATAACCTTGAATGTTTTGGCATCATCAGTGTGCTCAAAAGTTCCTGTAAGAAGTATTGGTTCTTCACTGCTCAATATATGGGAAAACTGGTTGAATGTGTCCGGAAAAAATATTGCCTCTACTGAACCTGTCATATCTTCAAGAGATATGATTCCCATCCTGTCTCCACGTTTGGTTCTTTTTAGTGTAAGTTTGCTTACAATTCCGGCAAGCCTTACTGTAGTTTTATCGGATATTCCTGCAAGATCTTGAATGGTACAGGAAACCAATCTTTCAATTTCCTTGCCAAACCTTAACAGCGGGTGGCCTGTGATGTAGAACCCCAATGCCTCTTTTTCCCTTTTGAGTTTTTCCTGTTCACTCCATTCGTCTGTTTCAGGCAGATCAAACAGTTCACTTCCTGTGCCATCTGAAAGGTCTAAGGCCTCGAACATGCTGAGCTGGTTAGGATTATGGTTTGCTCCGCAAAATCGTATGATGTTGTCAAGAGCACCAAAAAGTCTGGATCTGTGTATGCCTGTGAAATCCATGGCACCACACTGTATCAGTCCTTCAAGCACCCTTTTGTTGACCTTTGAAGACCCAAGACGCATACAGAAATCAAAAAGATTTTCAAACGGGCCGGATCTGTTTCTTTCATCAATAATAAGTTCAACGGCCTTAATGCCGACATTCTTGATTGCTGCCAGGCCAAAACGTATTTTTCCCTCGACCACGGTAAAATCAGCCTGACTTTCGTTAATGTCAGGGGGCAGTATCTCTATGCCCATTTCATGGCATTCAGCAATGTTTTTTATGGTCTTGTCCTGATTGCCCATATCCTGGGTCATAAGGGCAGCCATGTACTGAACAGGGTAATGGGCCTTCAGATAGGCTGTTTGGTATGCGATCATGGCGTAGGCTGCAGAGTGGGATTTGTTGAAGCCGTAACCGCCGAATTTTTCAATTAATGCAAACAGGTTGTCGGCCTTTTTACGGGGAATGCCATTTTTTTCTGCACCTGAGATAAATCTTTCCCTGTGTTTTGCCATGACCTCAGGTTTCTTTTTACCCATAGCCTTTCGCAGCTCATCTGCTTCTCCCATGGAATAGCTGGCAAGTATCTGCGCTATTTTCATGACCTGTTCCTGATAAAGTATCACACCATAGGTTTCTTTCAGGACAGGTTCAAGCTGAGGAAAAAAGTAATTGATCCTGGTTTCACCATGCTTTCCCCTTATAAAATCATCCACCATATTGCTTCCAAGTGGCCCTGGCCTGTACAGTGCAACCATACCAACAAGGTCCTTGAACACCTCTGGTGCAAGTCTCCGCAGATAATCTTTCATTCCGGCGCTTTCCAGCTGAAACACCCCTGTTGTCTTTCCGTCACTGCATAAAAGATAGGTGGCTTCGTCATCAAGGGGGATCTGGTTGATGTCTATTGCAACGCCAGTACTCTGTTCTATCAGATCAAGGGCATGTTTTATGACGGTCAGGGTTTTCAGACCAAGAAAGTCAAATTTGATCAGACCAAGCTGTTCAATCCTGTCCATGGTAAACTGGGTCATTATTTCACCATGGCTGCCTTTAAACAGGGGGAGATACTCCACAAGAGGCCTGTCTGATATTACCACTCCAGAGGCATGGGTAGATGCGTGTCTTGTTATACCCTCAAGTTTCCGGGAAATCTTCAGCAGTCTTTTTATGGATTCATCCTCTGCTTCGAGGTTCTTTAACTCGTCGTCGTTCTTTATGGCATCTTCAAGTTTTATTCCCGGTCCCTCCGGTATCATCTTGGCAATACGATCCACCTTTTTAAGAGGAATATTAAGGGCGCGGCCTACATCTCTTATAACACCTCTTGCCTTCATGCTTCCAAAGGTAATTATCTGCCCTACATTGTCATGACCGTATTTGTCGGCAACATATCTGATAACCTCATCCCTGCCGTTTATGCAAAAATCAATGTCAATATCAGGCATGGAAATACGCTGAGGATTGAGAAATCTTTCAAAGAGAAGTCCATACTCTATGGGGTCAATATTGGTAATATTGAGGCAGAATGCTACGAGGGATCCTGCTGCTGATCCTCTCCCCGGACCAACGGGGATATTGTGCTGTTTTGCATATCTGATGAAATCTGCAACAATAAGAAAATAACCGGCAAAGCCCATGTTTTGCAGGGTTTCCAGTTCAAAATCCAGCCTCTGTCTGTATGTCCTGACAAGTTGTTCAGGCAGGTTGCCTTTTTTTTCTTTTAACTGTGCCAACCGCAGTTCAAGTCCTTCCTTTGCATTTTCAGCAAGAATCTCTTCAAGGGTTTTTGAGCTCTCGACATGGAATTTTGGATATTTGTATTTGGCAAATTCCATGTTATAATTGCACATATCAGCAACCATAGCGGTGTTTTTTATAGCGTCATCATAACCTGGCATGGCATCTGCCATTTCCTCGTAACTTTTGAAGTAGAATTCGTCAGATGGAAACCTGAGTCTTTTTTCATCGTCTATGGTTTTGCCTGTCTGAATACACAGAAGTACATCATGTGCCTCTGAATCCTCCCTGTCCAGGTAATGGCAGTCATTTGTCGCAACAAGAGGAATGGACAGTTCTTCAGATATTTCCCTGAGTCCCTGGTTGACCATGATCTGCTCAGGCATCTTGTTTGCCTGAACCTCCAGGAAAAAACGGTCTTTAAATATGGCAGCCATATCCTGCGCAATCTTTTTTGCCCTGTCTGTTTCTCCCCTCTTTATGTGGTAGGGGATGATTCCCTGCAGGCATGCAGACATTGCAACAAGCCCCCTGTTGTACCTTTTCAGCAGTTCCATGTCGATGCGGGGATGGTAGTAAAAACCTTCGATATAACCAAGAGTTACAAGCTTGCTGAGGTTTTTGTATCCCTCATGATTCATGACCAGCAAGACAAGATGATAGGCATTTATCTTTCCTCTACCGGTCTGTGTCTTGTCTTTTCTGTCATGAGGAGCAACGTATACCTCGGACCCGACAATGGGCTTGATCCCTGAGTTTTGTGCCATATCACACAGCTCTACTGCACCGAACATATTGCCATGGTCAGTAATGGCTACGGCATCCATACCAAGCTTTTTTGCCTTGTTTAGCATGTCGCCTATGTGTATGCTACCGTCAAGGAGGCTGTATTCTGTATGCACATGAAGGTGAACAAAAGGGGATTTTTGTGAAGACATGGTTGTTAATATCCTTTAATATTCTTGCGATCTGCAGACAGTTAAAATAGAATAACAAACTTATATCATTTCATGTAAACAGAGTGCAACATTAAGCTTGTTTCCATCCATAAACGGCTGCTTGTCTGTACTTGAATCTTGATTCCAAAGCTGTTTGTAACAGCTTGACTTGGTAGGGACAGGAAGAAAGATTTTCTGGCCTTTCTGCCCATATGTTGAACTGATACAGATATTCAGTATATATTCAGTATATTCCTGTGGTTAAGATTTCTGTATCCCTTGATCCTGAAAAAATTGCTGTTGTTGGACGGGAACTGAAACCATCAAGGATATCAGATTGCAGATGAAAATATTTTGTCAAAAGATGCAGGTTCCCCTGTCGGAAAGGATGAGACCCAGAAGATTTGAAGACATGGTGGGCCAAGATCATATTATAGGTCCGGGATGTCTGCTTCCAAATGCTATCCGGACAGGACATCTTTTCTCGGTTATACTGTGGGGACCTCCCGGTTCAGGCAAGACTACTCTGGCAAGACTCATAGGAGAATATACCCGTTTGACCTTTACCGTGTTTTCTGCAGTAAGTTCCGGAGTAAAAGATCTGAAAGGGGTAATAAAAGATGCAAGCGCTATCAGAGATTTGACAGGAGACCCCACTATCCTGTTTGTGGATGAAATACACCGTTTTAACAGGGCGCAGCAGGATGCCTTTCTTCCTTATGTTGAAAGCGGTCTTATTATTCTGATAGGGGCAACCACACAAAACCCGTCCTTTGAGATTATATCACCCTTGCTATCAAGGGCAAGGGTGATGTTGTTGAATCCATTGTCTCGGGATGATATCAAAACCGTTATCCTGAGAGCTGTCAGGGATGCGGAAAACGGTCTTGGCGGTATGGGTATTGAAATAACTCCGGATGCACTTGAATGTCTGGCAGATATTTCACAGGGAGACGCCCGTACTGCCCTGAACAATCTTGAGGCATCTGCCTATTATGCCAGGCATGTCAGGTCTGACAAGTCCGGACATATTGACCTTGATACTGTTAAAAGGGCCACAGACAGAAAACCCCTTGCCTATGACAAGGATGGAGAGGAACATTATAATCTTATATCGGCCTTTCACAAGAGTCTGAGGGGGAGTGATACACAGGCTTCCATATACTGGCTTTACAGGATGCTTATGTCAGGGGAAGACCCTGTGTTTATTGCCCGAAGGATGATAAGGTTCGCATCTGAGGATGTGGGCATGGCTGACCCCAATGCCCTTTCCATAGCCCTGTCTGCATTTGAGGCATGGCAGAAGGTAGGGCCGCCAGAAGCGGAGATAGCACTTGCCCAGGCCGCTGTATATCTGTCATCCGCCCCAAAAAGCAACGCCCTTTATATGGCGGAGAGAGCTGTCAAGAAAGAAATAAAACGATCAGGAGCTCTTCCTGTTCCTTTGCATTTAAGAAATGCCCCTACCAGGCTGATGAAAGAAACAGGATATGGCAGGGGGTATCTTTATCCTCACAATTACAGAGGGGCAAAGGTAAAACAGGAATATCTGCCGGACAGGATAAAGAACAGGGTCTTTTATGTGCCTGCGGACAGGGACAGGACAAGGGGATAATACCTGTGCCCGGGGTTTTTTGCAATAGCTTATAAAAGTTCAGAATATAAATTACGGATTAAACAGGGTGTACAATTCACAGACTATCAAAGAGAAGGCTGATGTTTTTACCGTGGCTGGAAAGTGGTTTCTTTACTACATCCTGATCGGGCTTATTTCAGGATTGGGTTCTGTAGTATTTCATTACCTCTGTCAACTTGGATTCCATTTTTTTATGGATATGCTGGCAGGGTACAGGCCGCCGTCTCCGGCAGGTGAGGCACATCTCTTCCATATGTCAAACACCCCGTTTAACCGCTGGGTCCTTTTGTTTATGCCTGCCTTGGGAGGGATACTCAGCGGCTGGATTGTCTATACCTTTGCGCCGGAGGCAGAGGGGCACGGAACAGATGCGGTTATTGATGCATACCATGAAAAGGGAGGTTTTATAAGAGGCAGGATACCCTTTGTAAAAACACTTGCATCGGTATTGACTCTTACTACCGGCGGCTCTGGTGGCCGCGAAGGGCCGATAGCCCAGATTGGAGCGGGCTTTGGATCGTTTCTGGCAACCAAATTAGGGCTTTCGGAACGTGACAGGCGCATTATGCTTGCAGCAGGTATGGGGGCAGGTATCGGAAGCATTTTTCGGGCTCCCCTTGCAGGCGCCCTGTTTGCAGCAGAGGTCCTGTATCGTGATCCTGATTTTGAGTCAGAGGTAATTATACCTGCAGGTATATCGTCTGTTGTGGCCTATTGTGTGTTTTGTCTTGTGTTTGGCTGGGGATCGCTTTTTGGATCAGGCAATTTCATCTTTAACAACCCCCTTGAACTTGGACCCTATACCATTCTTGCCTTTGTCCTGGTAGGAGGAGGATTTGTCTATATCAAGTCTTTTTATGGCGTTAACAGGGTGTTCAGACACATGAACATACCTGACTGTTTAAAACCTGCCCTTGGAGGGCTTTTGACAGGTGTGATAGGTTTTTTTCTCCCTCAAGCGCTCTCTTTTGGTTACGGGTATGCTGAGATGGCACTTCAAAATCAACTCCCTGCCATGATTCTTGTCGGCATAGCGTTTGGAAAGATCCTTTCAACATCTTTTTCCATTGGTTCCGGTGGCAGCGGTGGGGTCTTTGGCCCGTCTGTCGTAATAGGAGGCGCATTGGGTGGGGCTGTTGGCAGGATGTTTCACCTTGTTATGCCAAACATTGTTACTCAGCCGGGTGCCTTTGTAGTGGTTGGAATGGCGGGCTTTTTTGCCTCCGTGTCCAATGCCCCGATTTCTACAATCATATTTGTCAGTGAAATGACAAACTCTTACCATCTTCTCCTTCCCAGCCTTTTGGTATGTTCCGTTACATATGTCCTGTCAAGACCTTGGACCATATATGTGAAACAGGTTCCTTCCAAAATCGATTCTCCCGCACATAGGGGGGATTTCTTTCTTGATATTCTTGCCGGAATAAAGGTCAGGGAGCTGTTGCCAAAGCTGAGAAAAGTTCAGCTTGTGCCTGAGGATATGCCGTTTGAAAACTTCAAGAATCTGTTCAGCACAAGCAGACAGCATTACTTTCCTGTTGTTGACAGAAATAACAGACTGACCGGAATATTTTCCATAAATGATGTAAGGACTGTTCTTTTTAATGAAGAGATCAACAATGTAATCATTATGAAAGATATTGCCAACAGGGATATAATCTTTACAACGCCATCAGAAGACCTGAATGAGGTCATGAAAAAGTTTACTGTTCGTAATCTGCAAAGGATTCCGGTTGTTAGGGATGATGATCACTCATCTCTTCTTGGTATGCTGGATCGCAGGGAAGTGATAGATTTCTACAATCAGCGTCTCAAGGAAATACAGTCGCAGAAAAGGTGAGTATCCCTGCTGCAGGATCTCCATTTTTGACGGATGTCTGTCCATGGCTGTCCCGGGAGACAAGGTTCAACAATCGGAATATGTTCTGTTGCCGGTTTTTTGCAGACCCTGCAGTTGAATTGTTTTTGGATGACAACTGTGAATTTGTGTATGTTTAACCTTGACCTGCACCTTTCTTGAAACAACAATGACACAACCTATTGAAGAAAAGATTGCCTGGGCAGAAGAAACCTGTCTCAGATTACACCGTAATTTTGCAGAGGACAAAAAGGTCTTGGAACTTGCAGACAAACTCAAAAAGGCCATACACCTTTCCCGTGAAATGATGAAGGCATCAGGTGTTGTTGATATATGTGCAAGATGTGAGTATGAGGAGGGCGGATCATGCTGCGGCAAGGGCATTGAAAACAGGTATGACAGATGGTTGTTGATTGTTAATCTTCTTCTTGGAGTCAGACTTCCTCATGTCAGGGAAATTGATAACAGTTGCTTTTTTCTCGGTCAGGCAGGATGCAGGCTTGCAGCACGCCATGTAATATGTATTAATTATATATGCAAAAAGATAGAGGAACACATTCCGCCAGACTCTCTTAATTCTCTTAAAGAGGCTGAAGGCAGGGAGATAGAACTTATGTTTTTTCTTCATGAAAGGCTTATGCAGGTTTACAGATCTGTAAACAGATAGATGATGAATGATAGTCTGAAAAACACGCTTCAATATATAGCAAATTTTTATGACAGGCGTAAGGTGGGAGATACAGGGCCTCTGGGATTCAGAAGATCTACAGATTTGGCAAGGCTGATGGCATGTCTTGTTCCCCTGCTTGAAAAAAGGATAATCATTCCTGGAAAAACCAATTTTTTTGATCTTGGATGTGCAGATGCAAGGGTAAATGTCTTTTTAAGCTATCTGGTCAAAACATCTGTAGGTGTTGAACTGGATGACTGGACATTGGAAGAACATGAATCTCTGTCAGAAAAATTGTATCCAGGGCTGAAAAAACAGGGGCTTGTATTACCGCCTGCAAATATCTTCCTCTATAACGGGGATTCCACATCACCTGTAATCCATAAAAGAATCTTCAGGGATACCGGACTTTGCCTGACAGACTTTGATGTTTTTTATACCTATCTTGTGATGTATCAGGAATTTTCCGGACTTATTCTAAAAAAGGGAAAACCAGGGGCCGTATTTATGGTTTACGGGCTGAACAAAATAATGCCGGCTCTGAAGGGATTTAGACTTCTTGGCAGCATTAGCCCTGTTCAGGGGATATTGGCTGTTTATCAGAAGATTTGATCCTGAAAAATACAACAAGCCCCGCAAACATGACAATCATTGAGATAAAAAATATGGCCCTGTATCCTGCAAATTCTCCTGTATAGCCAAGGGCAATAGAACCAATAAAGGCACCGGCGTCAATTGCCCCTGTGAAAACTCCGGTTACCTTTCCCCTGATATGGGCCGGTTTGTCCCTGATAGCAAGGGAATTCATGCAGGGAAACAAAAGCCCATGCCCACATCCTGACAATATCCCGGATATCACCAGTATCAGATTGTTACCGAGAAAGACAAGCATGCCAAGCCCTGCTCCTGTTATAATGGAGGCATAGGGAATAATTATGCGTTCTCCTATGCCATCGGCAAGCTTGCCGCCAAAGAACCTTGTTATTGTGGCAGATAGTGAGTAGGTAATATAGTATATTGAAACAAAGCCTATCCCCTTTTCTTTTGCAAAGGGGGCAACAAAATTACCTGTAGCGGCCATGGCAAAACCGAAAGATATGGACAAAACAGCTATTGACATCATTTCCCTTTGTTTAAGGATGCCAAAGAAAGAAACAGGCTCTTTTGGATCACTGTGAAAATTTCCATTGTCAGCGCTTACAAGGGCAGGGGATGTGTTTTGTATTGCCTGTATTCTGTTTTGTGCAGGTGTGTATGATTCATGAATAAACATCTGCAGTAACAGGCCTGTGAGGGCAAAAACGGTTGCAGTAACAAAAAAATATGGAAACCCGAACCTGTTTATTGCCAGTTCGCCGATGGCAGGGCCTGCAGCCAGGCCTACAAGTCCGGTCATACCAAACATTCCGAGTCCCTCGTTTAGCCGTTGCTGCGGTATGATGTCTGCTATATAGGTAAATGTTGCTGTAAAACATATAGCCAGGCCGATGCCGTGTATTAGCCTCAGGATGATCAGGAAAAAATAAAAACCGGATAATGGCCCTTTGCAGAACAGATAGGATATGGATACAATGGTCATGCTCATGCATCCTGCTGCATAGCTGTTCCTTCGTCCTATCTTGTCTATCATTTCAGATACCCATGGCCGGCAGACAACAGAGGAAAAGGCAAATACCCCCATTATAATGCCAATATCCGCCTTTGATCCTCCATGAACCGAGATAAACAGAGGAAAGAGAAAAAAACATCCGAAACTGGATACTGTGAAGAAATTTGCAAAACCCATCAGGATGAACGATTTGGTGTAAAGATCTGATTTCATTATTGGCAACCATGAGTGTTTTTAATTGACAAATTATTGTCTTGTTAGTTATTCTACTAATTTAAATCCAGATTATGCAAGTGACGTTTTTGTCTGTATTACAATGCATATGGGCAGGGTCAGTGAAATGGTCATTATAAAAACCGGCAACAAAACCGGTCTTTTTCATGGTGGCCGTTGCAGACCTTGTGCCTGTCTGGCTTTTCTGAACAAGTTTATAGGATATTGCAATGACCTTGTCTTGTTTGTTGCAGACCTGTTAAGGATGTATTTTTGTCATGTTTGAGAATCTTACAGACAAACTGAATACAGTATTCAAAAAGGTAACTGGCCGTGGCAAACTCACTGAGGCCGATGTAAAAGAAGCCTTGAGAGAAGTTAGACTTGCCTTGCTTGAGGCTGATGTCAATTACAGGGTTGTAAAACAGATCATAGAAAATATCAGCAATCGGGCAATTGGTCAGGAAGTTTTGCAAAGCCTTACGCCGGGGCAGCAGATCATAAAGATTGTCAGTGAAGAACTTACCAGTCTTATGGGGGGAGACGCAACTGCTTTGCAACTGGTTGGCCGTCCTCCGTTTTCTTTGATGCTGGTAGGGCTTCAGGGTTCAGGCAAGACAACAACAGCGGCAAAAATTGCCACGCTTTTGAGGAGGCAGGGAAGACACCCTTATCTTGTATCTGCAGATATATACAGACCGGCTGCGATAGAACAGCTTGAAAAACTGGGAAAATCCATCCAGGTTCCTGTTCATTCAACTGATCCTGCACACAGGCCTGAGGATATATGTCTGGAGGCCCTGTCAGAAGCGGGAAGACAGGATTCTGATGTTCTGATTGTTGATACGGCTGGCCGTCTGCATGTTGATGATGAGCTGATGGATGAACTGGGACGGATAAAACGGAAAATAAATCCGGTGGAAATCCTCCTTGTAGCCGATGCCATGACAGGGCAGGATGCTGTCAATGTGGCAAAAAAATTCGACGAGGTCCTGGACATAACAGGGGTTATCCTCTCCAAGATGGAGGGTGATGCAAGAGGGGGAGCTGCCCTGTCTGTCAAGGCGGTAACAGGAAAGCCCATAAAATTTGTCGGGACAGGAGAACAGGTAGGCGACCTGGAAGTCTTTTATCCTGGACGGGTGGCATCACAGATATTGGGTATGGGAGACGTGCTTTCTCTTATTGAGAAGGCCCAGTCTCAATTTGATGAGAAAGAGGCGCAGAAACTTCAGAAAAAACTTCAACAGAACAGGTTTGATCTTGATGATTTTTTGTCGCAGCTGCGTCAAATGAGGAAAATAGGCTCTATTGAGCAGATAATGAGCATGATTCCCGGGATGGGACAGAACAAAAAGCTGAAACAGTTCAAGCCTGATGAAAAAGAATTGCTCAAGGTAGAGGCAATTATCAATTCCATGACGAGGCAGGAAAGGCAGGATTACAGAATCATAAAGGGAAGCAGAAAAAAAAGGATTGCCCGGGGAAGTGGTGTGAAAATTCAGGATGTTAATCGGCTTTTAAAAAATTTTGCTCAATCCAAAAAGATGATTGAGCGTTTAACAAGGAAAGGGTATGATAACAATATAATGTCTATGTTCAGGTAGTTTTCATGTGCAAAGGGTTGTTTTTTTGCAATATCAGCGTCAACCCGCGGTATTGTTTGTGCGGTGTGCCAAAGCGGGTTCACGTCCGGTTTTCTTGATCTTGTGCAAGGATCCATATTCCCGGACCGGAACCCTTCTGGTACCGAGGACCTGTTTGCGGACAGATGGTTGCATTGGCAGCCTTGTGAGTTGCTCAACATTATAATTAAACTAATCCTGGAGGTTTTTAAGGTAAATGGCTGTAAAAATAAGATTAACAAGACGCGGTTCCAAGAAAAAGCCGTTTTATCGATTAGTGGCTGCTGATTCCAGATCACCACGTGATGGCAAGTTTTTGGATATTTTGGGTTATTATAATCCGTTAACAAACCCTGTAGAAGTCAAGGTTCACAGAGACAGACTGGATCACTGGATAAAAAAAGGTGCCCTTATGAGCGATTCTGTAAGGACATTGCTGAAAAGAGAAAAATTGTCCGGTAGTTCTGCAGCAAAAGATTAGGCTTTATCCGCAAATCTTTGTTTTTTTGCTATTCCAACGCCTGCCTGTATATTCTGCACAGACAGATGGAGCGTGTGTGCATCTTATGAGTATCCCTTGATTTGTTCTGTTTTGAGATCTTGTTCTGCGGATGGATTTCCGGTTCCATTGTCTTGCAAGAGACATCTTGTCACTGAAAACAGGAGTCTGTTTTTGTGCAGTGGGTCCGGGAGGATGACGGGTAATGGGGATTGCAAAATCCTTAGTGCCTGCCGGTTTTATATGGGTACGGATCAATTGCGAATAAATTGGAGAGAAGGGGCCTTTTTTACAACCGGTTCCCTGTCTCACACCTTAAATTGTAAACACCTTTGTCAACCCGATTGATATTGGAGGTAGAACATGAAAGATCTGATAGCGTACATAGCAAAGGCATTAGTAGACAAACCGGAAGAGGTGGTTGTAACAGAAGTGGAAGGAGAGCAGACCTCTGTTATTGAATTAAAGGTGGCCAAGGATGATTTGGGGAAAGTCATTGGTAAGCAGGGGCGTACTGCCCGTGCCATGAGAACCATCCTCAGCGCAGCATCCACAAAGCTGGGGAAACGTGCGGTTTTGGAAATTATAGAATAATGCCCGTCCATAGAATGGACCGTGGGCAATAGCGATTTTGATAAACCGACAGTCTGTTGCAAAAAGTCCCGGTACGGATTCGTGCCGGGGTTAATTTTTTTAATATTGGCAGTATCCATCTTGTTAATATTTCGTTAAAAATAAAATCGTGCATGAATCTGTCAACAGGTCATGCTGTACTGTAAGCTGTTAATGCTATGTGTAGGTCTGATGATAATCTTGTTCTTATGGGTAAACTTTTGCATGCGCATGGTGTGAAAGGCCTTGCCTTAATCAGGTCCTATGCTGAATCGCCGGCTGACTTTATTCATGCCGGAAGCATATTTTTGAGGACCCGGCAAGGATCTCTGCATCAGTACCGGGTTTCCAGTATAACGCCTCATAAAGGCTGTTATTTAATGAGTCTTGTCAACCTTGATTCAAGGGAACAGATAGATTCCTATAAGGGCAGTGATATCCTGGTAGACAGAAATTTGCTTGTTCGCGGAGAGGATGAGTTCTTCTGGTTTGAACTTATAGGCCTTGATGTTTATCTTGATTCCGGCTTTTGGCTCGGGAGACTTGACAGAATTATCCCTACAAAGGCCAATGATATTTATGTGGTCAAAAAAGGGAAGAGAGAACTCTGTGTTCCTGCCACAGTCGATGTTGTCCGGGAGATTGATCTTGAGGAAAACAGGATGACAGTTTCGGATGAGGGAGGTATCCTTAGCCTAAATGAGATTTGATGTCCTCACCATTTTTCCTGATCTGTTTTCAGCCTTTACAAGACACGGCATATTGGGGCGTTCCATAGTTAAGGGTTTGATTGATATCAGGATTGTAAATATTCGTGACTTTACTGACGATCCTCACAGGAGTACGGATGACAAGCCCTACGGTGGCGGGCCGGGGATGGTAATGATGCCTGGTCCTGTTGCCCGTGCCCTTGATGCGGTTGACAGGGAAGGTAAAAGCTCTTCCGTGATTCTTTTAAGTCCCCAGGGCAGAAAATTTGATCAGTCATTGGCCTGGAAACTTTCTGAGCTTGATCAGCTTATCCTTATATGTGGACGATATGAGGGTGTTGATGAACGGATACGCCTTGGGTATGCAGATATGGAAATATCCATAGGTGACTATATCCTGAATGGTGGAGAAACAGGAGCAATGGTAATCATGGAGGCGGTGAGCCGTCTTGTGCCGGGGGTCCTTGGTGCAGACAGATCCAGCAAGGAGGATACCTTTGAAAACGGTCTGCTCAAATATCCTCAATATACAAGGCCAAGGGTCTTTAATAATATGTATGTTCCGGATGTTCTTCTGTCAGGAGATCACGAACGGATAAGGATATGGCGCAGGACAGAATCCATTAAAAAGACCTGTAAAAACAGGCCGGATCTGATTAAGGATGCGTGTCTTACAAAAGAGGACCTTCTTGTCCTGAAACGTCAGAAGAATCTTGCATCTGGTTCAGGTGCAGATAAAAAAAACTGAATCCGGCATTCTTTGGTCCTGCAGGGCAGGGCTGTTTTCTGGACTGGAGTTGCCTCTTTTTTGACCATGAACACCCTGATAAAGCTCTTTCTTTAACCTTGAAACATGAAATATGTCTATATATCTGTGTCTTGTGCATTATCCTGTTTACAACAGAAACCATGAAACAGTGGCATCAGCTGTTACAACAGTAGATGTCCATGATATTGCACGGCTTTCCAGGGCATATGGTGTAAAAAGATTCTTTGTTGTTACGCCTCTTGTGGATCAGGCCTCACTGGTAAGGAAGATAATAGCTCATTGGACTACCGGGTACGGTGCCTGTTATAATATACACAGAAAGGAGGCCCTTGAACTGGTTTCAGTGGTTTCTGCCATATCTGATGCCGTTGAGGAGATAAAACAGGCAGAGGGATCTGTTCCCCTGCTTGTAGCTACGAGTGCATCAAGGCATAAGGGTAATCCCGTATCTTTCAGGGAACTTGCACGGATTGTTTCTGCAGATAAGACCGTGTTTTTGCTTTTTGGAACGGCATGGGGGCTTGAAGAGGAGATTTTTTTAAAGGCAGACTATGTATTAGAGCCTGTAACCTGCGTCACAGGGTACAGGCATATATCTGTCAGGTCTGCAACAGCTATAATCATGGACAGATTAACACAAAGATCTTAACATATGAACCCTGACAATTTTCAGGAGGAAATGGTATCATGAACAACATATTGGAAAAAATAGAAAAAGAACAGATGCGTATTGATATCCCCAACTTCAGGCCCGGGGATACGGTAAAGGTTTATGTAAAAATAAGAGAGGGAGGAAAGGAACGAATCCAGGTTTTCAAGGGTGTTGTATTGCGTAAAAGAAAGGGGACTACAGGTTCTACTTTTACTGTAAGAAAGATTTCATACGGGATAGGCGTTGAAAGGATATTTCCTTTGCATTCGCCATCAATAGACAAGATAGAGGTGGTAACAAGAGGCAAGGTAAGAAGGTCCAGGATCTACTATCTGAGAGGCCTTAAGGGCAAGGCTGCCCGTATCAAGGAACGAAGATTCTGATTATCTGGTTTTAAAGGGATTCTTTTGTCTTTTCCGGATTCTGTATTTTTTTATGAGGGCCTTGCTTTTGAATCAGGTTATTCTTTGGTTGCAGGTGTTGATGAGGCAGGCCGGGGTTCGCTGGCAGGGCCGGTAGTGGCAGCTGCAGCCATTATTCCCAAAGAATATATGGCCGACAAATTCTGGGATAAGGTCAGGGATTCCAAGCAGATGTCTGCAGCTGCAAGGCAAAGAGCCTTTGCATTTATTGTTGATCATGCCATTCCCGTTTCTATTGGTGTTGTGTCACAGGGGTACATAGATGTGCATAATATACTCAATGCCTCCCTGGAGGCAATGAGGCGGGCAATTGCCTCTCTTTCCATACAGCCTGATTTTATTCTTGTGGACGGTATACAGGCAGTTCCCATATCAATTCCGCAGAGATGCATTAAAAAGGGAGATCAGGCAAGCAAAAGCATATCTGCTGCATCTGTACTGGCCAAGGTTTACAGGGACAGGATTATGGATGCATATCACAGGATATATCCATGCTATCATTTTAATAAAAACAAGGGCTATGGAACACGTCAGCATCTTGATGCACTGAAAACACATGGGCCTGCCCCTGTGCACCGGCTTACTTTTAAAGGAGTTATACAGGTTTGACCAGGCAGGGAATTGAGCTTGGAAAATGGGGCGAAGACCTGGCTTTCAGGGAACTTAAGAGACTGGGATATAGAAATATCATACGTAATTATCGCTGTTCTGCCGGTGAGGTTGATATGGTGGCCATGGATGCCGGGACCCTGGTGTTTGTAGAGGTAAAAACAAGAAAGGGTGCCTCTGTAGGTTATGCAAAGGAGGCGGTAACATGGCACAAAAGGAGACAGCTTTCAAAACTTGCTCTGACATATATGAAGGACAGGGGGCTTAGCAACATACCTGCCAGGTTTGATGTTGTGGCAATAAGCCTGGAAGGGGATGAAGCACATATAGAGATTGTAAAAAACGCATTTGATCTTATATTTTGATATAGGAGCCCCTTGCGGTCCGATGAATCAGATATGTCTTGCAGGGCATATGACTTGTGCGCTGCGGCCGTAACAGCAGATGCAGGGATTTTTGAAAACAGTCATTTGTGAATGAAAAAATAAACAGGCGTTGCCACAATGTTTTTTTGTTTGAGCCATGGCATGGAAGAGACAAAACAGTCGTGAAGATCACTATGGAACCCTGTACATTGTTGCGACCCCTATTGGTAATCTTGATGACATAACCTTGCGGGCACTGAAGGTCCTCAAACAGGTCAATAATGTTGTAGCCGAAAATATTTCTCACACTAAAGGTCTTTTGAACCATTATGGTATCAGATCCAGGCTTTTAAGTTACAGAGAACAAAATCATATCAAAAAGACATTCCTTATACTTGATATCCTGCACTCTGGTGACAGTGTTGCCCTTGTAACAGATGCTGGTACACCCTGTATATCTGATCCGGGCAGCTATCTCGTTGACCAAGCATACATACATAATATAAGAATAGTTCCTGTGCCAGGGCCATCTGCATTGACTGCAGCCCTGTCCGTTGCCGGTATTCTTTCAGACAGGTATGTGTTTGTCGGGTTTTTGCCCCGCAAGCCTGGAAAAAGGCGCAATATCCTCAAAGAGCTGGCTCGGGAGCAGGCAACAATGGTTTTTTATGAGGCTCCTCACCGTTTGAACGGTATGCTTCTGGATATGCTGGATATCTTTGGAAACCGTCAGGCAGCTGTTTTCAAGGAAATGACAAAGATCTTTGAGGATGTAAAAAGGGGGCCTTTGGATACGGTTGTTGAACAACTGAGACCTGAGTGGATAAGGGGTGAATTCACTGTTGTTGTTGCCGGCCGCAGTGATAGATCAAAAAACTGTAAACAGGAAGAAGGTGTTATAAAGACGATTGATTCCAAGCTGGGAGAGGATCTCGGCATTAAGGATATTGCAACTGCTGTTGCAGGCAAGACAGGCATTTCATACAGGCAGGCATACAAGATATGCGTAGAAAGGAAACTGTTAAGGGAAAGGATGCCTTTTCATGATTGATGCCATATGGGCTGTACTACCTGCAAGAATCAGGAGGGATTGTGTACTTCTGATAAATCTGCCAATTTATTTATATGGAAACGATAAAAAGATTCACTATCAATAATGAACTGGGAATTCATGCCAGGACGGCGGCCATGATTGTGGAATTGGCCAAAAACTTTAATTCCAAACTGTACATAAAGAAAAATGACGAAGAAGTGGATGGCAGAAGTATTCTCTCCATACTCACGCTTTCATGTCCCAGGGGTTCGGAAATACAGGTAAGGATTGTGGGGGAGGATTCAAAGGAATTCATGGATGCCTTGACAGAGTTGATTGAAAACGGATTTGGGGAGGACTGATAATGGTGCATAAAAAAAACAGGCCCAAAACCGTATATGGAATCCCTGCATCTCCGGGAATAGTAATAGGCAAGGCCCATATTATTGACAGATCAAAGGTTAAGGTGATGTACCATTACCTTATAAGTGATGATCTGGTAGATCATGAAGTCGCCCGTTTCAGGGAGGCCGTGAAAAAGGCAAAAGAACAGCTTACAACCCTGAAAGACCGCCTGCCCGATTACGTAAAGGATCATGCCTTTATACTGGAAAGCCATCGCATGATCTTGGAAGACAGTATGGTTTATGATGCTACAGTAAAGCATATTACTGAAGACAAGATAAATGCTGAATGGGCGCTCAAGAAGACCTTGCTTGATATAAGGAGCGTATTTCAGGAGATTGATGATGAATACATCAGCAACAGGATCAATGACGTAGAAAATGTTATTGAGAGGATATTGAGAAACCTGTCAGGTAAACAGCAGGAAAGTCTTCTCGATCTTAAGGAACGGGTAATTGTAGTTGCCCATGACATTTCTCCCGAGGATGCTGCGGAAATTAATACAGCCAAGATAATGGGTTTTGTGACCAATGTTGGCGCCAAAACCTCTCATACGGCCATTATAGCCCAGGCCTTGGGCCTTCCTGCTGTTATGGGTCTTGGCAATATTACGGATATTGTGGAAGAGGGATGCCTTTTGATTGTTGATGGCAATACCGGTGAGGTTGTCATACAGCCTGATGATGATGCTATTATTTATTATCATGAAAGGCAGATCCAGAGAGAAAGATACAGATCTTCCATTATCAGAACAAGTCATTTGCCTGCCAACACTCTGGATGGTCAGGAAATTGTTGTTATGGCCAATGCGGAATTTGCAGATGAAACACAGGCAGTAAGAGATAATGGAGGAGCAGGCATAGGCCTTTACCGGACTGAATTTCTGTATCTCAAGAGTAACGGGTTCCCTTCTGAAGAAGAACTGTTCAATGATTATAGACAGGTGGCCGAAACAATAGCTCCTGACCCTGTTACTATAAGGACTCTGGACCTTGGCGGGGACAAGTTTCTGTCATATTCCAATAAAAAGGAGGCAAACCCCGCCCTTGGCCTTAGGGCCATACGGTTATCACTGAAAAACCCCCAGGTGTTCAGGGTGCAGATCAGGGCCATTCTGCGTGCAAGTGCATACGGTAATATCCGGATAATGTTTCCCATGATATCAGGTTTAAGTGAGATCCAGGCTGCAAACAGAATTTTGACAGAGGTAAAAAAAGATCTTGATGATACGGGTATGGATTACAACAGGGATATAAAGGTCGGAATCATGATTGAAATCCCGTCTGCCGTTGTTATAGCAGATATACTTGCCCATCAGATAGATTTTTTCAATATCGGGACCAACGACCTGATTCAGTATGCCCTTGCTGTTGACAGAACAAACGAGGATGTTGCCTACCTGTATAAACCATTCCATCCGGCGATTCTCAGGATGATAAGCCAGGTGATAACAGCGGCAGACAATGCCGGTATAGAAGTTTCGCTATGTGGGGCCATGGCAGGGGAGCCATGCTGCGTTCCTATCCTTGTTGGCGGAGGCATGAAAAAACTCAGTGTAAACATACAGTCCATTCCTCTTGTAAAAAAAATCATACGTTCAATTTCCCTTAAAGATGCACAGAGTTGCTTTAAAGACATTATGAAGCTGACAACGGCAAACCAGGTTGAGGCATACATAAAGGCATTTATGAAAGACCTGTTGCCGGAACTGGGAGAAAATGCATTTCTATGAACAAAAAGATTGTATGCTCAAATAAAAAGGCAAGACATGACTATTTCCTTGATGATTTCTTTGAGGCAGGCATGGTATTGCTGGGACCGGAGGTTAAATCCCTTAGGCTTGGACAGGCAAATCTTGCAGACAGCTATGCAAAGGTCAAAAAAGGCGAGGTCTTTTTGTATAATATGCATATCAAACCCTATATAAATGCCAGGCATATAAACCTGGATCCTGTCAGACCAAGAAAACTGCTTTTGAACAGACGGGAGATAAAGCGCCTGATCGGGAAGACAGAGGGAAAGGGATATACCCTTATACCAACAAAGGTCTATTTTTTGAACGGTTGGGCAAAGGTGGAAATTGCACTGGCAAAAGGCAAGCGCAAATATGACAAAAGACAGGCGCTTAAAGAAAAAGAGATGAAAAAGGATATAAAAGAGGCCAAAAAGAGGTATGGATATTGACAGTTTCACTGTAAATGATTATCTTGTAAAAACAGATTGCCCCGCACCTGTTTTGTTGTCTTCTGTGGCAATAACAGTTTAAGGGGGCGAAACGGCTTCGACGGAGACAGTTGAAGTTCAGATTGCATACCGAGGTTCCATCATCTCGTAAAACAGGTGGGTATAAACACAATCGCAGACGATTATTCGTATGCTCTGGCCGCTTAGGCCAGCGTCCTTTTAGTTTTTACCTGCGAAACTAAAAAGGGCGTCGATCAGCAGGGTAGCTTGACCGTATTTGCCTGTGTGACGGTTGAGTGAAATTTATCACAGGATAGTCCTTTGCTGTGTGTGCTCGGTACTTGCAGCAGGGATGAAACAATAAATATCGAGCTAAGTATGTAGATGTCTGAATGGAATGTTTCCGGACGGGGGTTCGACTCCCCCCGCCTCCACCATATGAATTTTGGACGAACCGGTCCGGTTGCCGCAAGCGGCATGTCGGAAGGTTCGTTTTTCTTTTT